>Ga0180429_10003442_pt1 | contig 12765 bp, 10 predicted proteins | sample SS_ome_FD_132428 | JGI IMG/M metagenome (GOLD analysis project Ga0180429, IMG submission 132428) | Hypersaline lake sediment archaeal communities from the Salton Sea, California, USA - SS_1_S_1 metaG | ecosystem: Environmental > Aquatic > Non-marine Saline and Alkaline > Hypersaline > Sediment ... | reverse complement strand
GAGGCGCACGCTCAGGTTGTCCTCGGGCATCCGCATGAACAGGGCCGGCAGGCCGGAGCCGGGCGCGCGGTCGGGAGCCGTGGAGACCGCGACGAATCCCTTGTCGCCGATGGCGTAGGCATAGGGCGTCGCGGCCGCGAGCGTATCGACGCGTTCCGCGAGGCCGTCCGACGACAGCGCGGTCCTGAACACGGCCGTGACGACCTGGGGCCGTCCCGTCGCCATGTCCGGCAGCTCGATCGCCACCGCGAGGGGACCGGACGCGTCCGCATGCTCGAAGAGCGTCCCGGCCCGCCCGTCCATGAGCTGCACGAACAGGTCGCCGTGGCGGAACGCCGGCCTGTCCAGCGCAGCGGAGATCTCGGCGGCGGCCGCATCGAAGCCGGCCAGCGACGGCACGTACACGACGATCTCGGCCCCGCCGGGCAGCATGGCGGCCAGAGGCCCTCCGTCCGCGGTGGAGCCGGCGCCGCCAGGGGATACGCCCAGAAGCAGCAGCCCGCAGACGAGTACAGGGACGCCGTATCGGTTCGACATGTCGTTCCTCCCTAGATGGTCGGATTTCCGGTCTGGTCCGGAGTGTAGCCGATCCCTGACGCGGGAGGGGGACATATTCCACGACGGCCCCGCCGCGCACGGAGAAGGCCCCCGCCGCGGCGGGGGCCTCTCGTCGTTCCCGGAGCGTCCGGATCAGCCGATCTCGCAGAGCGCCTGCAGCTTGGCGAACTCATCGTCCACCCAGCGCTGGATCTCCTCGAGAAGGCCCTCGTTGCCGGGCTTGAACAGGTGCCTGAAGCGCACCTGCTGCTTGAGCCAATCCACGATGGGCGTGCGCTCGGCCTTGGGCTTCTTGGTCAGCTTGTACGAGCCGTTCTCGACCTCGAACAGGGGCCAGAAGTTGCTCTCGGCGGCCATCTTGCAGAGCTCCATGCCCATGGCCGGGTCGAAGCCCCAGCCCACGGTGCAGGGCATCAGGACGTTCAGGAACGCGGGCCCGTCCACGTCCAGCGCCTTCTCGACCTTCGCCTGCAGGTCCTTCCAGTGGAAGGGGGTGGTCTGGGCCACGTAGGGGATGTTGTGGGCCACGAGGATCTTGGTCAGGTCCTTGCGGTGCTGTTCCTTCCCCTGCTTGACCTTGCCGGCCGGCGCCGTCGAGGTGTGCGCGCCGAAGGGCGTCGCGCCCGAACGCTGGATGCCGGTGTTCATGTACGCCTCGTTGTCGTAGCAGACGTACAGCATGTTGTGGCCGCGCTCCATGGCGCCCGACAGGGACTGCAGTCCGATGTCGTAGGTGCCGCCGTCGCCGCCGAAGGCGATGAAGTTCATCCTGTCCCGCTGGACGGGCAGCTCCCCGCGCTTCTTCAGCGCCCGGAAACCCGTCTCCACGCCGGAGATGGTCGCCGCGCTGTTCTCGAAGGCCGAGTGGATGAACGGGGTCTTCCACGCGGTGTAGGGGAAGATCGTGGTGACGACCTCCATGCAGCCCGTGGCGCCGCCGACGACCGTGTCCTGTCCCGCGGTCAGCATGATCTGACGCAGGATGTTCGAACCGGTGCAGCCGGCGCAGGCCCGGTGTCCGCCGGTCAGGAGGTCATCGCGTTTGGAAAGCGTCTGTAGATTTGCCATCGTCGAACCTCCTTTACAGGCGTACGCCCAGCATGTTGACGTCCTCGGCTTCCGCGCCCCCGGCAATGGCCTGGAGCTGCTCGATCAGATCCTCGACCTGGGCGATATCGGTGTCGCGACCGCCCAACCCGTAGATCCAGTCGTGGATCCTGGGCGGGTTGGCCATGCCGTACAGGGCCGAGCGGATCTCGTTGAAGACCGGCCCGCCGAAACCGCCGAAGGACACCGACTTGTCCATGACGCCCACGACCTTGGCCCGGCCGAGGACCTTGCGGAGACGCTCCACGGGGAACGGACGGAAGACGCGGATCTTGACGAGTCCCACCTTCACGCCCCGCTCGCGGTACGCGTCGATGACCACCTTGCCCGTACCGGCGGTGGACCCGAGGGCGACGATGATCATCTCGGCGTCGTCGGTGCGGTACTCCTCGATGAAGTCGTACTCGCGCCCGCTCAGCTCGCCGAACGCCTTGAAGACCGCGGCGATCTGCTTGGGCGCGTTATTGATCGCCTCGATCTGCGAGGTCTTGTGCTCGAAGTAGTAGTCGGTCAGGTCCAGGGGGCCGACGGTGATGGGGTTCTCCACGTCCAGCAGCGAGTAGCCCGACTTGAGGTCCTTGGGACCGATGAACTTCCAGGCGTCCTCGTCCGGCAGGATGTTCAGGGATTCCGCCGTGTGGCTGATGATGAAGCCGTCGTAGTTGATCATCACCGGCAGGCGAACGCCCTTGTGCTCGGCGATGCGCCAGCACATCAACGCGGTGTCGTAGGCTTCCTGGGTGTTCTCGCACCAGAGCTGGATCCAGCCGGCGTCGCGGCCGCCCATGGCGTCGGAGTGGTCGTTGTGGATGTTGATGTTGCCCGACAGCGCGCGGTTGATGACCGGCATGCAGATGGGCAGGCGAAGGCTCGCCGCGATGTAGACCACTTCCCACATCAGGGCGAAACCAGCCGAACTGGTGGCCGTGAAGACGCGCGCTCCCGTGGCGGCGGCGCCCACCGCGGCGCTCATGGCCGAGTGCTCGCTCTCGACCAGGACCATCTCGGTGTCGACCTCGCCGTCGGCGACGAAGTCGGCGAACTGGTGCATCATTTCGGTCTGTGGTGTGATCGGGAAGGCCGGGGCCACATGGGGACGCGCCTGCTTGAAAGCGGTCGCCACGGCCTCGTTCCCGGTCAGCCCGACAAACTGCTGCTTCATGGGAGTCTCCTTTCCGTGGCTCATTTCTCGTCGCGGACCATCACGATGGCCGCCTTGCCCTTCTTGGCGGGCGGGCAGTGCTGCGCGCAGATGCCGCAGCCCTTGCAGTGCTCGTACACGAAACCCGTCATCTTGGTCTTCTCGCCCGAGGTGTCCAGGCTGATGGCGGAATCGGGACAGTAGATCCAGCAGAACATGCAGTGCGTGCAGTTCTCCTCGACCCACCGGGGAACCTCGGAGCGCCAGTCGCCGGTCTTGAAATCGGCGGCGTTGCCGGCATCGGTGATGATGCCCCCGTCGTTCAGCTTCTTGGTCGGAATGTAGCTCATTCTGACACCAACTCCTCGTAGGCCCGCTTGACGGCGGTGACGTTGCCGTCGACGACTGCCTGGGAAAACTTCTTCTTGAGCTGCGAGGCCATGCAGCCGGTCAGCTCATCGATCTCGATCACGTCCGAGATCTTGGCCAGCGCACCGATCATGGGCATGTTCGGGATGGCGCGCCCGAAGCTCTCCTTGGCGACCAGGGAGGCATCGATGGTGTGCACCTCGCCGCCCTTGAGGCCCAGACGCTTGCGGATGGCCGCCGGGGTCTCGAGGGTGTTGATCAGGAAGATCGTATCTTGCGTCATGCCGTCGGCCACGCCGGCGGCGGCGGAGTCCAGCAGCGAGGCGTCGAGCACGATCACGTACTGGGGTTCGGCGATGCTGCAATGGACGCGGATCGGATCGTCGGAAATGCGGGTGTACCCCCGGACCGGCGCGCCGCGGCGCTCGGGACCGTACTCGGGGAATCCCTGGCTGAACTTGCCGCGCTCCATCACCGCTTCGGCCAGGAAGATGGCGGCCGTCTTGGCGCCCTGTCCCCCCCGTCCGTGCCAGCGGATCTCAGTCATTTTCGCAGCCATGATGCTCTACACTCCTTGAGCGGTTTCCAGCGGGGGCGCCGCGATAGAGGCGCTCCCTTCACGCCACTAAATTAGCCCCTGCGATAGCCCGGTCAATCGAAAACACCAGATTCGTCGGGGTATTCGCCTCTCGGAACACTCGGCATTCTTGCGCGGGCGTCCCGATCTGATATCATGCAGCCTCGCAGAGCGGGAATCACCTCCAACCCGGGACCGGACATGAGCGCCCAAACGACCAGGATCAGCCTCGAATGCGGCGGCAGACGCGGCCACTTCCTCTGCGGCAGGGGCGCACTCGGCGAGGTGGCCCGGATTCTCGGCGGGCGGCCCGCCGCCGTCCTCGTCGATCGGGCCGTAGCGCGACGCCACGGCCCGGCCCTCGACGCGGCGCTGGGCGGCGTGCCCCGCCTGACCCGGCCGGGCGGGGAGCGGATCAAGACCCTGGCCGAACTGGAGGGCATCTATCGTTGGCTCTCGGGGATCGGCCTGCCCCGGGACGGGCTGCTCGTCGGCGTCGGCGGCGGCACGCTCCTCGACGTGGCGGGCCTGGCCGCGTCGACCTGGGGGCGCGGCGTCGATTTCGCGGCCGCGCCGACGACCCTGCTGGCGGCGGTGGACGCGGCGGTCGGCGGCAAGACCGCCGTCAACCTCGGCCGGCTCAAGAATCCGATCGGCACCTTCCACCCCGCCGGGCTGGTGGCCGCGGACACGAACCTGCTGGAGACCCTGCCCCGCCGCGAGTGGCGCAACGGCCTGGCGGAAACGGTCAAGGCCGCCGTCATCGGCGCCCCGGGCCTCTTCCGCCGCATGGAATCCCGGCGAGACGAGCTGGCGGCCCGGCTCGGCCGCGGCGACCGCCGACGGACGGTTCCCGGCGTCGCGCGGCTGCCCTGGCGCCGCTGGATCGCCGACGCGGTCGCGGTCAAGGCCCGCGTGGTGGCGGCGGATCCATTCGAGGCCGGCCCCCGGCGGGCCCTGAACCTGGGCCACACCCTCGGCCACGCCCTCGAGCCCCTGCTGGGCCTGGGCCACGGTGAGGCCGTGGCCCTGGGCATGGCCGTCGCGGCGCGGCTCGCCGCCGCGCGCGGCCTCTGCACGGCAGCCTGCGCCGGCCGGATCACGGACCTGCTGACGGTGTGCGGCCTGCCGGTGACCGCCGCGCCGCCGCCCCGGGCGGACGTGGCCCCACTGGTCCTGCGCGACAAGAAGATGAAGGCGGGAACGGTCCGCTGGGTGCTGCCCGCGCGCCTCGGCCGGGTGGTCCTGGACCAACCGGTGGACCTCGACGACGCCCTGGCCGCCCTCTCGGGCTGACCGTGCCGCGGCCGGCCCCGGAGCGCGCACAGCTCACCACATGCCCACCGGATCCACGTCCAGCAGGACGTCCAGGCCGCGGGTCCGCGTCCCCAGGCGCCGGGCGCAATCGGCGAGCCAGGCCTTCTCCGCGGCGGACAGCCCCCCCTTGAGCAGCACCTGGTAGCGGTAGCGGCCATGCAGGCGCGCGAACACCGCGGGCGCGGGCCCCAGCACCTCCACGCCCGGATTGCGCAGGTCTCGCCGGATCAGGTCGGCCAGGGTCGCGGCCGCCTCGGCGACCGCGCCGAGGCGCCGGCCCGTCAGGGCCAGGCGCAGCATGCGCCGGTAGGGCGGGTATCCCGCGACGGCGCGCATCTCCAGCTCCTCGGTCGCGAAGGCGGCGGTGGTCTGGTCCGCGGCATGGCGCAGCACGGGGTGGTCGGGCTGCCAGGTCTGGAAGACCACCGTCCCGGCTCCGTCCCGTCCGGTGCGTCCGGCCACCTGGGTCAGAAGCTGGAAAGCGCGTTCCTGGGCGCGGAAGTCGGGCAGCGAGACGCCGTCGTCGGCCGCCAGCACCCCCACGAGATCGACGCCCGGGAAATGGTGCCCCTTGGCCACCATCTGCGTGCCGACGAGGATGTCCGCCTCGCCGCCGGCGAAGGCGGCGAGGATGCGGGCGTGGCTGCCGCGGCGGCGCGTCGTGTCCTGATCCAGGCGCAGGAGGCGCGCGCGGGGGAAATGGGCCGCCAGGGCCAGCTCGAGCTTCTCGGTGCCGCCCCCCGACGGCAGGAAGTCACTGCTCCCGCAGGCGGGGCAGGTCTCCGGCGCCGGACGGGCGTGGCCGCAGTAGTGGCAGAGCAGCCGCCGCGGCCGCAGGTGGACGGTCAGCCCGATGTCGCAGTTCGGGCACGGCACCGCCTCGCCGCAGGCGCTGCACTGCAGCACCCGGGCGTAACCGCGCCGGTTGTAGTAGAGGATGGCCTGCCGTCCGCCCGCCAGCGTGCGCTCGAGGCGGTCCAGGAGGGTGGCCGAGAACCCGTCTGCCGACCGTTCCTCGCGCATGTCGACGATCTCCACCCGCGGCGCCTCGCCCACCGGCCGGTCCTTCAGCTCGACCAGGAGGTAGCGGCCGTCGCGGGCGTTGCGCAGGCTCTCGAGATCGGGCGTGGCCGAACCGAGGATCACGAAGGCGCCGGCCTCGCGGGCGCGGACCAGCGCGGCGTGCCGGGCGTGATAGCGGGGCTTCTCCTCCTGCTTGTAGGAGGTCTCGTGCTCCTCGTCCATGACGATCAATCCCAGGTCGCGCACCGGCGCGAAGAGGGCGGAGCGGGGCCCGACCACCACGCGCAGCTCTCCGGCCGCGGCCCGCTCGTGGACGCGGCAGCGCCGCCCGGCCGACAGGCCGCTGTGCAGGGTCGCCACGGCGTCCCCGAAACGCTCGCGGATCCGCGCCTCGGTCTGCGGCGTGAGCGCGATCTCCGGCAGCAGGTAGATGGCGGAGCGTCCGCGGTCCAGGGTCTCGGCGATGGCGCGCAGGTAGACCTCGGTCTTGCCGCTGCCGGTGACGCCGTGCAGGAGCAGCACGCCGTACGCGCCGCGGTCGAGGTGGTCGGCGGCCGCGGCGAGGGCCCGCGACTGGCCGGGCGTCGGTTCGATGCCGCTGGGGTCGGTCAGGGGGAAGGGATCCGGCGGCGGCGACGCGGCGCGGGCCCGGGTGCCGGGCGCCGGCGGGTGGAACAGGGGCACCAGTTCACCGACGGGCAGGGCGTAGTAGGCGCACATCCAGTCCAGCAGGCGGCGCCGATCGCCGGTGACGGCATAGGCGGGGCCGAAGCGCTTCGACAGGGGACGGAGCCGGTGGCCGTCGCGTTCGACGACCGCCCCGGGCGATCGCGACGCCGCGACCACCAGGCCGGCCACGGTCTTGCGGCGCCCGAAGGGCGCGGCGACCAGGTCGCCCACGCGCACGGGTTCGTCCCAGTCCTCCGGGACCAGGTAGGTGAAGGTCTGCGGCAGCGGCACGGGCAGGGCCACCTCGGCCAACCGGGTGCCGCGTTCGGTCTCGCTCTCTCTGGTCAAGGGTCGCCTCCGACCGCAGAGGATACACGCATGATCGCCGGGGGGCAACGGCGGCCGGGTTCGCGGGAGCAGCGGCGGGAGATGGGACGATGGTAGGGACGCCGCGACACCGGTTCGCGACGCCCCTCTCCCCTGCGAGCGGAGCGGGCAGGGTGGTTCGGCCTACTTGGCCACGCCCAGGTACTGCTGGACGGTATCGAGCAGACGCTGCGGACTGAAGGGCTTGGTCATGAAACCGTCGGCCTTGACCTCGTCCCCGCGGACGCGATCCTGCGGACTGTTGCGGGCGGTGAGCAGGACCACCGGGATGTCCCGCGTGCCCACGTCCTCCTTGAGGCGCCGGCAGGTCTCGAATCCGTCCAGCCGCGGCATCATGACGTCCATGATGATCAGGTCGGGCGAATGCTCGGCCGCCATCCGCAGGGCCTCGTCCCCGTCGGCGGCCTGCAGCACGCTGTAGCCCTCGGCGTCGAGACTGAAGTCGAGGATGTTCAGGATGTAGGGTTCGTCATCGACGATCAGGATCTTGCGCAACGTTACGCCTCCAGTACGAGCTGTCCGTGCGCGGGCCCACCGGGCCCGCATCCGATTTCCGAGCAAGAAACGATCCGCCCGTCATTCGACCGGCACCGCCTCGGGTTCGGGCCGACGGACCTCCTGGGTCCGGCGATCCGGTTCCGCGGCGCCGGCCGCCAGGGATCGCGCCTTCTGCAGGGCGGCGACGCGCTCCCCGTACATGCGGGCCCGCTCCAGGTAGATGGCCACGCAGCGGGGACAGAACTGTCTGCCCGCCCGCTGCTCGATCTCCGCGAGGGTCTGATCCAGGGACATGGCCCGTCGGTAGGGCCGCCCCTGCAGCATGGCCGTCATGCTGTCGGCCAAGGAGAGCAGGCGCGAACACAGCGGGATCTCGTCCCCCCTGAGGCCCTCGGGATACCCGCTGCCGTCGTAGTGCTCGTGGTGGTAGCGGACCACCTCGTGCACGTCGGCCGGGGCGTCCAGGGACTTGATCATCTCGAGGCTGATGTGGACGTGCTGCTGGATGATCTCCCATTCCTCGGGCTCCAGCGGCGGCGTCTTGTGCAGGATGTCGTCGGGGATGCCCGAGAGGCCCAGGTCGTAGGTCTGCAGGGCGAAGGCCAGGCTCATCAGGTCGCCACGCTGCAGGTGCATGCGCTGCGCGACGTCGATGCAGATCTCGTGGCAGATCTCGGCCAGTTCGTCGTGCCGGGCCCGGCGGATGGCGATGCTCTTGCGCAGCGCCTGGCTCAGGTCGGCGAATTCGCGCTTGCCGCGCTGCTGTTCGCCGACGCGGGCCAGGATGTGGCCCAGGCGGCCCGAAAGGCCGTCCAGGAGCAGCTTGTCGCGCTCGGTGAACTGCCGGCCGTCGAGACGGTTGTTCACGTTGACCACGCCGACGATCTGGTCGTCCCGCCGGATGGGCGCGCTGAGCAGCGAGCCGGTCTCGTAGCGCGCGCGGGTGATGTCCGCGGCCATGCGCTCGTCCGTGGCCACGTCCTCGACGAGGATCGTCTCGCCCTCCTTCCAGACGCCGCCGGCGATCCCCTCGCCCCGCAGGAGGCGGGTGTCCTGCACCACGGCGTCCTCGAGACCCATGGCCACCTCGATCACGAGGTGCTCGCCGCCCTGGTCGGGCACCATGAGCGACACGATGCGCACGCGCATCAGCTCGCCGATCCAGTGGATCAGCTTCTCCGCGAACTCGGGCACGTCGCCGAAGATGGTGTGGCGGCCCTTGTTGGCGCCGCGTCGGATGATCTCGTCGCGGCGGGGCAGCAGCGCGTTGAAGCGCACGCCCCGCGGCTGCACGCGCTCGCCCCAGATGCGGCCGCCGTGGCGCGCGACGATGTCGCGGCAGATGGCCAGGCCGATTCCCTGACCGCCGTGCTCGCGCGTCGAGGAGCCGTCCACCTGGTAGAAGCGGTCGAAGATGAAGGACATCTTGTTGTCCGGGATCCCGATGCCGTTGTCCTCGACCACGATGCGCACCGAGGAGACGCCGTCCATGACCGACAGGTGCACCTTGCCCCCGCTCGGCGTGAACTTGAAGGCGTTGTCGATGAGGTGGCGGATGAGCTGGCGCACCAGGTCGGCGTCGACGCCCAGCAGGATCTCGTCACGATCCAGGTGCAACGTGAAGCCGATGTTCTTGGCCTCGGCCTGGTTGCGGGCCGCGCCCTCCAGTCCGCGCACCAGGGCCACCAGGTCGGCCTGGTGCCGGTTGAAGGTGACCTGTTCGCGCTCCATGCGCTCGAGGTCCAGCAGGTTGTTGACGATGCCCGTGAGCTTCTCGCTCTCGTGGTGGATCACCTGCAGGAACTCGCGCTGGGCCTCCTCCTCCATCTTGTCGCGTCCGTGCAGCAGCGCCTCGCTGTAGGCCTTGATCGACGTCAGGGGCGTCCGCAGCTCGTGGCTGACGTTGGCCACGAAGTTGTTCTTGAGCTCGTTGTGGTAGCGCAGGCGGTCCGCCGACCGCGTCAGCTCCTGGTTCTGGCCGTGCAGGCGCGTGTAGAGCTCGGCCGAGGCGATGGCCGTGGCGGCCTGCTGGGCGAAGAGCTCCAGCATCTGGATGCACTGCAGCGAGGGGATCTTGCGGTCGACGGGATCGTCCACGCTCAGGTAGCCCACGATCTCGCCCTCGGGCGAGGTCAGGGGGATGATCAGGGCGTCCTCCTCGTGCCACTCCCCTTCCTCGCGTTTACCCAGGTCGGGGGTGTAGCCGCCGGCCATGGCCTGGTCGGCGCCCTCCATGTCGTGCTTGATGAAGTAGCTGTTGGAGACCTGGAACTGGGGCAGCGCCAGCTTGCGGAACTCCGCCAGGGAGACCGGGGTGTGCTGGAGGTACTGCACGCCCTCCTCGTCGATGCCCGCGAAGGCGCGCGCCTCGAAGGTGCGCTCCGCCAGGTCGTAGATCCTCAGCAGGACCATGCGGAAGCCCAGGGATTCGCGCACGGATTCCGCCACCTCGCCGAGCAGGTGGTCGGGATCACGATAGGCGTGGATGCGCGCCGAGATCGCCAGCAGGCTCTCCAGCCCCCGCACGCGCTCCTGTCTCTCCTGCAGATCGCGGCTGCGCTGCCTGAGGCGCCGGATCTGCCAGAACATGCCGCCCGCCAGCAGCAGGATGGCCACGGCGTAGGGCCAGAGCCCGCCCGGCGCCGCTGCGACGCCCGAGGGGACGACGGCCGTCATCCCGATCATGTCGTTCATCGGTCCTTACCTTTCAGCCAGCGGAACCCGGCCCGGCTCGCCACGGCCTCGCGGATCTCGTCCACGAGCCGGCTCATGACGAACGGCTTCTCCATGAAGAGATCGGCGCCGGCCGCGAGCATCTCCTCCTTGGTGGCCGGATCGGTGCGGGCCGACAGCGCCACGATCACCGTGTTGTCGTAGCCGGAATTGCGCCGGATCAGGCGCGTGGTGTCGATCCCGTCCAGCTTCGGCATCATGATGTCCATGACGATCACGTCCGGCGCGAAGCCGGTGACCTTGTTCATGCAGTCGATGCCGTCGCGGGCCAACGCCACCTCGCAGTTCTCGTTGTGCAGGGCCTGGACCAGCAGGCTGGCCAGCGCGCCCTCGTCCTCGACGATCAGGACCTTCATGCCTTTCATCACCGTCTCCCATGCTGAGGCGCGTTCGCCATCAGGATTCGTCCGTTCGATGCGCGGTCACGACTGGCTCCACGACGTCGCGCGCGCCGCGGCGCTCGACGACGACGGCGCTCCCCGCCTGGGCCTTGCCGTACTGCTTCAGTTCCGCCGCCACGGCGTTCAGGCGGCCCACGTGGCCGAAGCGGCCGTCGCGATCGACGATCGCGGCCACGGTCAGCGAGATCGGCGGGAAGCGCTTGCTCTCGCCCCCCCGATCCGGCAACTCGACGTAGCCGCGGCTCCAGTCCACGGGCTCGTAGTGTTCCGGGATCCGCTCGTCGAAGACGGCGACCACCCGTTTCGCGAAGGCCTCGACCTCGTCGGCCCCGGTGATGGCCACGAAATCGTCCCCGCCCACGTGCCCCAGGAAGGCGCCGCCGGCGAGCTCCAGGATCTCCCGGGTCAGGATCTCGGCGAACATGGAGAGCACCCGGTCCCCCCGCGCGTAGCCGTAGTAGTCGTTGTAGGCCTTGAAATGGTCCAGGTCGCAGTAGCAGAAGCCGAAGCTCTGCGCCGCCTCGAGGCGGCGCCGCAGTTCATGGTCGATGGCGCGGTTGCCGGGCAGCCCCGTCAGGGGATTGGCGTCGCGCTGGTTGCGGCTCAGCTGGAGCATGTTGCGCACGCGCAGCAAGAGCTCGTCCGGTACGAAGGGCTTGATCAGGTAGTCGTTGGCTCCGGCCTGCAGGCCCCGCACCTTCTGATCCGTCTCGCCGCGGGCGGTCAGCAGGATCACGGGCAGGTTGTGCGTGCGGAACTGGCCCCGGATCCGTGAGAGGACCGTGAAGCCGTCCATGTCCGGCATCATGATGTCCAGGAGCACCAGATCCGGCAGGATATCATCCAGCATCTCGAGCGCTTCCGCGCCGCATGAGGCCTGGATCACCCGGAAATGCTCCTGTTCGAGCATGTACGTCAGAATGGTGCGGATATGCAACTCGTCGTCGATGACGAGTATCGTCTCCGTCTCCCTCATCTATCACCATCCGTGCAGATTGAAGCCACGGCATGCCTTGAGGCACGACCACGCGCAAGCACGCAAAGCGCGTGCCATCATGCACCCTGATCGTCCGTCAACGGGAAGGGTGGGAACGGAGGCGCGTCTCAGCGCCAGGATTCGAGGGGACGGCGCGCAAAGCTGTCCAGCGTAAGGGGATCCGTGAGTCCGGCGGACAGGCGCGCGTGGCCGGCGCAGGCGATCATGGCGGCGTTGTCCGTGCAGTATGCGGGCTCCGGTGGCAGGAATTTGAGCCCTGTTCTGGCCGCTTCCGTGGCGGTCCGCGCGCGCAGGAGACTGTTGGCGGCCACGCCGCCCGCCAGGTAGACGGCGCGCACGTCGTGTTCCCGGGCGGCCTGCAGCAGCCGCGTCACCAGGACCTCCACCACGGCCTCCCGCAGGGCGTGGGACATGTCGGCAACATCTTGATCCGATAGAGGTTGCGTGAGACCGGCCACTTCTGTGCGCACGGCGGTCTTCAGACCGCTGAAACTGAAGACCACGCGCGGGTCGCGGGCCAGGGGACGCGGCAGAACGAAGCGGCCCGGCCGACCGCTCTCCGCCACGCGGTCGATGGCCGGCCCGCCGGGATAGGGCAGTCCCAGCAGCTTGGCCGTCTTGTCGAAGCACTCGCCGGCGGCGTCGTCCAGGGTCCAGCCGAGGCGCTCGTAGCGGCCGATCTCCCGCACCAGCACGACCTCCGTGTGGCCGCCCGAGACGACGAGCACGGCGGCCGGCAGCTCCATGGGCGCCGTGAGCTCGTTGGCCAGGATGTGCCCCTCGATGTGGTGGACCCCGACCAGCGGCCGACCCGTGGCCCAGCAGATCGCCTTGGCCGTGGACAGGCCCACCAGGAGCGCCCCGATCAGGCCGGGACCCGCCGTCACGGCGACGCCGTCCAGATCCGACGGCGCGAGCGCCTCCCGCTCGAGCAGGACGTCCACCAGGGGCAGAAGATTGACCAGATGAGCGCGAGAGGCCAGTTCCG
>Ga0180429_10003441_pt1 | contig 12772 bp, 14 predicted proteins | sample SS_ome_FD_132428 | JGI IMG/M metagenome (GOLD analysis project Ga0180429, IMG submission 132428) | Hypersaline lake sediment archaeal communities from the Salton Sea, California, USA - SS_1_S_1 metaG | ecosystem: Environmental > Aquatic > Non-marine Saline and Alkaline > Hypersaline > Sediment ... | reverse complement strand
TGCCGGGCTATATCCGCACCAACATATCGAAGCACGCACGGCTGGTTGCGGCCGCCGAGATGGGCTACATGGACAGGGCCACCGCGAACGGATGGATGCGGACCGCTGCGCCGCCGTCGTCCTCAAAGGCCTTGGCAAAGGCAAGCCCGAGATACCGGTGGGCAAAGGCCTGGAAATGCATGCACTGTGGATCAAGCGCTTCTTTCCCGGCCTGCTGTTCCGCTATGCCGAGAGCATGGCGAACAAGAAATCCTGACCGCAACAGGCGGGTGATCTCGAATGATTGAAAAAAGCGGGAGGCGAATCTGATGGAGTGGCTTGACTGGTTGCAGGAATACCTGGTGCCGTTTTTGCCGGTGCTGGTCGTGCTCACCGTCATTATCGTGGTCCTGGCGGTAACGGACCGGCTGCTCAAGCGCCGCTGGCGAGAAAAGCCGGAAATGCAGTTCCGTTTCCAGATGATCATGCTGGCGCTGACGTTCTGCGCCGTCCTGGCATTGATCCTGGCGCTGCCCCTGAGCGACACGGTCCAGGGACAGCTGCTCACGCTGATCGGCATTCTCCTCAGTGCCGCCATCGCGCTGTCGTCCACGACCTTTATCGGCAACATCATGGCCGGGATCATGCTGAAGGCGATCAAGAGTATCCGCCCGGGCGACTTTCTCACGATCGCCGACATCACGGGCCGGGTGACCGAGATGAGCCTGCTGCACACCGAGGTCCAGACCGAGGATCGGGACCTGGTGACGGTGCCGAACCTGTACATGGTCACCAACCCGATGAAGGTCGTCAGGCCGAGCGGAACCATCGTGTCGGCGGAGGTCTCGCTGGGCTACGACATTCCGCGTACCCGCGTCTCCAGGCTGCTGCGCCAGGCCGCCGGCAACACGGGACTGTCCGACTCGTTCATTCACGTGCGGGAACTCGGTGATTTCGCCGTTACCTACCGTATTGCGGGACTCCTGGAGGATGTCAAAAGCCTGATCTCGGCGCGCACGAAATTGCGCGAAGAAATGCTGGATGCGCTGCACGGCGCCGGAATCGAGATCGTCTCGCCGACTTTCATGAATACCCGGCCCATCGGTGAAGACCGGATATTCATCCCGCCCCTGGCGCAAGACACTGAAACCTCGACCGTTTCCCATGAGGAAGTGGCCTTTGACAAGGCCGAGGTCGCCGCCTCCGTCGAACAGGTCCGCAAGGCCATCGAAGCGGTTGAAAAGGAGCTGGAGGCCCTGGTCAGCGACGACGACGATACCGATCAGGAGGCGATCCAAAAAGCCTCCGCCAGGCTGGAAGCGCGCAAGGAAGTGCTGTTGCACCAGCTCAAGGCCGCCGAGGAACGCCGCAAAGAAGCGGAAGATTCCGACTGAACCCGAATCCGGATCGACGGCGTGTCGATGCAAAAATATTCGCCCCCGATGGGCGAATGGGGTAATGTTGGCGCTCCTTGAATTCGCCAGAGAGTAATAATCAATGACATTCAGCATTCGGTTCTCATTAGTCCTGTTGGTCTGTTCGATCGGTTTCGCTTCGCCCGGAACGTCTTTCGCCGCGGAACAAAAGTCCATCCTGGTCACCGGCGCCAGCACCGGCATCGGCAGAGACCTGGCCGAGTCGCTGGCCGAAGCAGGGCACCACGTTTACGCCGGCGCTCGCAAGGAAGAGGACCTCGCGGAACTCGACGCCATCGAAAACATCACGGCGGTCCGCCTGGATGTCACGAAACAGGACCAGGTCGACGCCGCCGTCGCGCTGATCGCCGAGAAAGGCACAGGGCTCTACGCCCTGGTGAACAACGCCGGCGTCGGCGGTGGCGGAACGGTCATCGAGACGCCGATTGGAGACCAGAGCTTCGTCTACGCGGTCAACGTGGAAGGCGTCTACCGCACGACAAAAGCCTTCGCCCCGATGGTCGTGGAATCCAAGGGCCGCATCGTGACCACGGGGTCGATAGCCGGCACCCTGGCCGCGTTTCCGGGCTTCAGCGCCTACGCGGGCAGCAAGCACTGGATCGAGGCCTTCACGGATTCATTCGCCGAGGAAATGAAGCCCCTGGGCGTCGCCGTGAGCGTCGTCGAGCCGGGCAACTACAAGTCGAACATCCGCCGCAGCAGCGTTTCCCGCCGCCTCGAAAAGGTCGAAGCGACCGGGGGCGAGGTTACCGACGAAATGAAGCAGGCGTATGAAGCCACCGCGGAACGGGAACTGTCTTACAAGGAACCGGACGAAGTGACGGAGGCTTTCATGCACGCCCTGTTTGACGATGAGCCGCTGCGGCGTTACATGGTCGTGCCCAACGAAGACGAACAGAGCATGACCATCCGGACCAAGGTGAACGAACTGGTGCAACTCAACCGCTGGGGTCCCTACAGCTACAGCCGCGACGAACTGGTGAAAATGCTGGACGAAGCGCTGGCCCCTCCGAAAGCTGAAGAATAGGCCAGGTTCGCATTACAGAACCATGCTGCCGGGCGGCGACGGCGCCCGGCAGCATTATCCCGGCGATCCCGCTCAGAACATCGACGAGCTGTCGACTTCTTCCTCGGTGGTTTTCACCCGGCTCGGTATCCAGTCGCCCGTGATCATCTGGTCGTAGGTCATGCCGGGCGGCACCATGGGGTAGACACCCGCGTCGCGGTCGATGATCACCTCGAGAAAGGCCGGGCCGGGAAATTCCAGCCATTCGCGCACGGTCGATTCGATCTCGGCCGGGTCGGACAGGCGCTTCGCGAACTCAAACGCGTCCGCTTCCGCCGTCTTGGCGAAGTCCTTGCTGCGCAGTGACTTGTCGCTGGCCATGTGACGGCCGTCGTAGAACAGTTTCTGCCACTGGCGCACCATGCCGTCGCCGGAATTGTTCAGCACCAGCACCTTGACCGGCAGGTCGTACGTCGTCGCGGTTTCCAGTTCACCCAGGTTCATGCGGATACTGGCGTCGCCGTCCACGTCGATCACCAGGTGGTCGCGCGCGGCGAACTGGGCGCCGATCGCGGCAGGCAAGCCGTAACCCATCGTTCCCATGCTGCCGGAAGTCAGCCACAGGCGGGCATGCTTGTAGTCGAAGTACTGGGCGGCCCACATCTGGTGCTGGCCGACGCCGGTCGAAATGATGGCGTCACCCTCGGTAATCGCGTTAATGGCCTCGATCACGGCATAGGGCTGGATCAGGCTGCTCTCGCGGTCGTAATTGAGCGCATATTTTTCCTTCAGCCCGGCGATTTCGGCGTGCCACTGCGAAAAATCGGTCTCGATAGCGTGCTGATCTCCGAATTCCAGCAGGGCTTGCAGGTCCTGCTTGAGAATGCCGATGTGCGACCAGTCCACCGGCTTGACCTTGCCGACCTCCGAGGGATCGATATCGAACTGCGCGATGCAGCGGGCATTGGGAGCGAACCGGTCCGGCACGCCGGCCACGCGGTCGTCGAAACGCGCACCCAGCGTGATCAGGAAATCGCAGTCGTCCACCGCGTAATTCGCGCTCGCCAGGCCGTGCATGCCCAACATGTGCAGGGACAGCGGGTCGCGGGTGTCGACCGCGCCGATACCCATCAGGGTGGTCGTCACGGGGATGCCGTAGCGGTGAGCGAAGCGGCGCAGTTCTTCGGTCGCGTCGCCGTTGATCACGCCGCCGCCGGCGTAGATCAGCGGACGGCTGGACGCCAGCAGCATCTCGAAAAACGATTGCAGCTCCTCTTCGTCGAGATGATTATCCTGCGCAGCATGCAGACGCTGACGGTAGCCCGGCACCGCGAGGTAACCGCGACCGACGAATTCACCCACCCAGTTCTGCACGTCTTTCGGCAAATCGATGACCACCGGGCCGGGCCGGCCGCTGCGGGCGATCTCAAAAGCCGTGCGCACCGTGAGTTCGAGTTTTTTCGGATCGGTCACGAGAAACGTGTGCTTGGCCACGGGTCCCAGGCAGCTGTTGACCGGGGCCTCCTGGAAGGCATCAGTGCCGATCGCGCTCGTGGGCACCTGGCCACAGATAACAACCAGCGGGGTTGAATCGGCCATCGCGTCGCGCACCGGCGTTACCGTGTTGGTGGCGCCGGGACCGGATGTGACCATGACCACCCCGACCTTTCCGCTGGCCCGGGCGTAGCCGGCCGCCATGAAACCGGCGCCCTGTTCGTTGGCGGGAACGATCAGGGGCATCGGCTCCACACCGTCCTCGTCGGCGTGCTCTGCGTTGTAGCGGAATACCGCGTCGTAGGTCGGCAGAATGGCGCCGCCGCTGTATCCGAAAATCACGTCGACACCCTGGTCCGCGAGAACCTGGACCACCATGTCTGCGCCGGACATCATGGCGCCTTTAAGGGGATGCGTTGCAATATCCATATTCGAATCCGCTAATGAAGCTTGAATGCCGCAGTGTCGGTGAATTGATTGATCATTGCAATAGAGCCTCATCTGGGCCAACATTGGCCCCCTCATGAGACACATCATTTCACTGCTTGTATCGAACGAATCCGGTGCGCTGGCGCGTGTTTCAGCCCTTTTCTCAACGCGCGGCTACAACATCGAATCGCTGAACGTGGCGCCCACGCAAAACCCGGAAATCTCCCGCCTGACCCTGGTGACCCGCGGTTCCGACACGGTCATCGAGCAGATCAACCAGCAGCTGCTCAAGCTGGTGGACGTCGTCAACATCGCGGACATGACGATGGACGACCATATCGAGCGCGAAATGCTGCTGCTGAAAGTCCGGCTGGAAAGCGACCGCCAAAACGATGCGCTCGAGGCCGTCAACGATTTCGGCGCGCGCATCCTGGACGACAACCCGGAGGTCTACACGCTGGAGCTCACCGGTATCAGCGAGTACGTCGACGAGTTCGTCAAGCGCATGGGAACGACCGGAGCACTGATCTCCGTCGTTCGCAGCGGCGCAATGGCCGTTTCGAGAGGCAAGTTCGTTCTCGGCGGGGGCTGAACCGAAACGAAAGCGGGCCCCGTTCCGGAGCCCGCCGATTCTTCATCCTTGAAGAAAAAAAGTCTACTGCAGAACGTGGATATTGCGTTCCGCGCAGATGTCACGCAGTTCTTTTGGCCAGATCGTGACACTGACCTCGCCCAGGTGCGCCTTGCGCAGCAGCAGCATGTAAACGCGGGACTGGCCGATGCCGCCGCCGATGCTCAGCGGCACCTCGTCGTTCAGGATCGCCTTGTGATAGGGCTGATCGACAAGATCCATCTGGCCCGACATTGCCAACTGCTTGAGCAGGGTTTCCTTGGTCACGCGGACGCCCATCGAGCTGAGTTCGTGACGGCGCTGGGTGACGTGGTTGTAAACCAGGATGTCGCCGTTCAGGCCGTGCATCGGCCGCCCGTCCTTTGAAACGGTCTCGGTGACCCAGTCGTCGTAATCCGCCGCCCGCAGCTCGTGCGGGTAGCCATCCGCCAGCGGCCAGCCGATACCGTAAATGAACACCGCCGGGTATTCCTGGATCAGCCGGGTTTCCCGCTGTTTGCGCGGCAGGTCCGGGTACATCTCGAGGATTTCCTCGGCGTGAATGAAGGTGAGTTCCTTCGGCAGGTTGGGAAAGCGCGGATCTCTGAGCTGCGGGTACATGTCCTGCACGAATTCCTCGGCGCCGACGAACACCTTCCAGATCCGCTTGACCGTGTCGGTCAGGAAATCGAGGTTGCGCATGGATTCGTCGATGGTTTTTTCCCAGTCCCACTGGTCCACGTAGGAGCTGTGGTCGTGGTCAAGGAAATAATCCTTGCGCACGGCCCGCATGTCGGTGTTGAGACCTTCACCGACCTCCATGCCGAAGGTCTTCAAAGCCATGCGCTTCCACTTGGTGGCCGCCTGCACGACCTGTGCCTCCATGCGTTTTTCCAGGCCCAGGCCGCAGGGAAAGTCGACCGGCGTGCGCGAACCGTCACGGTCCAGCGTGTCGTTCACGCCGCTGTACTTGTCGACGATCAGGGGCACCTGGACCATCATCAGGTTCAGTTCCCTGTTCAGGTTTTCCTCGATGTACGCCTTGACGCCGTACAGCGCTTTCATCGTTTCCTTGGGGGTGAGCAGCGACTCGTAATTCCGCGGCAAAACCTTCGCTACTTCCTCGTACGTGCTGATGCCCGGACCGGCCAGGTCCTGTTGTTTATCCGTCATTTTTTTCTCCGTCTAGAAAATCACTTCACGAAAATTCTCTGCCTGGCATGACAGCCCTGCAATGATGTTCATCAAGTGCCCGGAGCGCTTCGGCAGCAGCAGCGGACGCACCCGTCATCCCGAAATTTGCGAAGCGCTTATCCTTCGTCATCCCGGAATTTGCGAAGCAAATATCCTTCGTCATCCCGGAATTTGCGAAGCAAATATCCGGGAACTCCCCCAGCGCGCTCAAATCCCCAGGAACACCATCGCCAGGTTGCCGCGCAGCCCCTCCAGCCATTCCAGCGAGGCCAGCAGCGTGTGCGAGAAAGCGATCACGGCGGCGGACAGCGATAAAACGGCAACTTCCGGGCTCATGGCGGTCATTACCTCTTCTTCGACCGCCGTATTGCACAATGCCGGCCATCGGCGCGCAAGGACCCGGGTCAATTAAACCCGATTAACGAGCTGTTTTAGGCTTGCGTGGCGGCGTCGCCCGGTACCTGCAGGAATTCGCGCTATAATGCGAGGACAGGGGTGAGTGGATGCACGGAGGCATCCTTTCTGAAACTCATGGAGGTACTACCAGATGAAAAACCGATTTATTGTTTGCCTGACGGCAGTCGCCGCCAGCCTGCTGGGCATGGCGCCCGCACTGGCCGGCGATCTCACCGTTACACGCTATTTCTCCGGGCTCTGGGAGCAGTCCAGGCAGGAAAGCCAGGGCATCGTACTGCAAATCATCGACCAGGAAGAGAAAGGCAATCCCAAGGCCGTTGCCTACTGGTTCACCTACGGTGACGATGCGCAGTCCGCCTGGCACATGGCGATCGGCCATGTCGAGGGCGACCAGGTGCTGATGGAGCTGTACACGGCCTTCGACGTGGACTTCATGCAGGACGAAGACGAGTCGCTCAACCCGGTCGAGGTGACAGGATGGCTGAACCTGACGTTCGACAACTGCAACAAGGGCATGGCCGAATACGAACTGGACGGCATCCCAGGCGACTTCGAGATACGGCGCCTGGCCGGTCTCTACAACGGCCGCTGCACCGGCGGCATCTCCGACAACACGCCCAGCGATGCCAAGCCGACCAAACTCGAGGTTAAGCTCTATCCTCCCGTCGAAGGCGCGGAGGGCGAAGGCAAGGCGATGTTCTGGGAGCGCAGCGATCGCAGCGATTTCCACATCTCGGTGGAAGACCTGGTCGATGGCGAGTACGACGTTGCGTACTGTGACGAGGATTCGGTCCTGTACGAAGACGTGCTCCTGGTCGAGGATGGAGAAGGCGCCGTGCAGTTCCGCAGCCCGGAGGCTGCCGGCAAGATCCTGCTCATCGAGAGCCCCCGGGACTGCCAGATCAACGTCAAGCTGGGCCAAGAAACCATACTCACGAGCGGCGAGGCGGTACTCTCGAAAAAAGCCAAGGGCCCCAAGGACGACGACGAGGACGGCGATGACGGCCTGGAGATCAAGGTCGAACTCGAAAATACCGGCATCGAAGGCTTCCTGGAAGCCGAAGGGGAAGCCGAGTACGAGGTCGAGGGCGACGAGCGCGAATTCGAAATCGAGATCGAAGACGTACCGGCCGGCAGCTACGGCTTTTTCGTCGAAGGCCTCCAGCAGGGCACGATTGAAGTCACCGAAGACAAAGGCAAGCTGAAATTCAGTGCACCGCAGAAGGGAGACACGGAACTGCTCAACTTCGATCCTCTCGGCGAGTGGATTGAAGTCAAAAATGCAGAGGACAACACCATCCTTGAAGCCGCGTTTCCTGATGCCTGAGGTATAAAGCAGTACGAGAAAGAAAAGGCCGGCGCTCAGCCGGCCTTTTCTTTGCAGGTCCTGAGCGCAGAAATGGCCAGTATTCCGGCCAGCATCAGCAAGGCACCGGCCCAGCGCCAGGCCCAGGAATCGAGGGCCAGGATGATCGAGGCGCCGCCCACCAGAACCATCGAAAGCATGGCAAACAGCTTGACCCGGCGCCGGATACAGCGATTGTTTTCCCAGTCACGAATCATCGGGCCGAAGGTCGGGTTGGCCAGAACCCAGCCATGCATGCGGGGGGACGTCCGGGCAAAACAGGCTGCCGCGAGCAATACCCATGGCGTGGTGGGGAGCAGCGGCAGGAAAACCCCGGCCGCGCCTACGCCCAGAAAAAGCAAGCCGAGAATTCGGAGCAGATGGCGGCTCGACACCCGGCTAACCGATCAGGGGCAGTTGGTCTCAATCAGTTCTTTCAATTCCGCGACACGCTCGGCGCGTTCCACGTCGTCCATGCGAACGACCTCGCCGGTCTCCTTGTCGGTATAGAACTGCCGGCGGTGCGGCTCGATCTTTTCTTTTTCCGAACGCCAGGCGGCACATTGCGCTTCCAGTGCCTTTTGTTCCTCGGCCGAAGCCCTGCGGCTCTGCGCAATCTCCTCGCGCCGCTGCTGGGCCGCCGAGGCCGGCGCCGCTGCATCCGCGTAGGGGTTGTCGTCAGCCTGCTTAGGGGGGCCGGGCGGAATCGGCTGCGATTCCACTTTTCGATCGCCCGGCGCCTTGTCCGTGAAAACGACCGTGCCGTCCTCGTCGGTGTAAGAATACATTGTCTTGTCCTGGGCGCCGGTATCGGCCCAGGGGTTCATGGCCAGTAGTGCAACGATCAACGTGCCGACGGCTATTCGGTTCATGGTCATCCCTGCCTCGCTTGGTATCCTTCGGCCATTCTAGCATTGGAAAAGCGGCGAATTCGTACCGTTTACTCCCGCTGATGGGTCCGCTCGTACGATTTCCGGGTTTCTTTCGATCGTGGCAGCGGCGCCGCGCCTTGCTCTGCATGGCTCGGTGTTATCATGTGCGCACCCCAATCGAGGCAGTCGGGCGCCATGCCGGAAGTCATCTCAATAGCCACCCAGAATATCCTTTCACCCGTCATCCTGTGCTTTATTCTCGGGCTGGCGGCCGCGTTGGGCCGCTCGGACCTGAGTATCCCCGAAGCTGCCGCCAAGATGCTTTCCATCTACCTTTTGTTCGCCATCGGTTTCAAAGGCGGTGTGAGCGTGGCGGGTCATGGCATGGATGCGACCCTCGGCGCAACGCTGCTGGCCGGGGTCGTGCTCTCGAGCCTGCTGCCTTTCGTTGCCTATGCGCTGATCCGCCTGCTGACGCGTTTGGACCGTATGAACGCGGCGGCGGTCGCCGGGCACTACGGCTCGATTTCCATCGTCACCTTCCTCGCGGCCTCCGCGCTGCTCAGCCAGCGCAACGATCAAGCCGAAGGCTACATGGTGGCCGTGGCCGCCGCGATGGAGGCTCCGGCCATCCTCTCGACCCTGTGGCTGGTCTCGCGCAATGGCCGTAACCGGATGGACGGCACGCTGCTGCGTGAGATCATGCTCAACGGATCGATTGTGCTGCTGATCGGCTCGTTCCTGATCGGCTGGGTCACCGGGGCGCAGGGCATGAACAAAATCCAGCCGTTCATCGGCGCCCCCTTCCAGGGCGTGCTGTGCCTGTTCCTGCTGGACATGGGCCTGATCGCGGGCCGCGGCCTGCGGCGTTCCTACCGCAGCCTGGGGGTCGGGGCGCTGGCATTCGGCATGCTGATGCCGCTGGTCGGCAGCGCCTTTGGCCTGGCCGCTGCGATGCTGCTGGGGCTCAGCCTCGGCGGCACGGTGCTGATGATGGTGCTGGCCGCTTCGGCCTCGTATATTGCCGTTCCGGCGGCCATGCGGGTCGCCCTGCCCGAGGCCAACCCTTCAATCTACCTGACGCTGTCGCTGGGTGTGACCTTTCCGTTCAACCTGGCGGTCGGCATACCCATCTACTACGCCGCAGCCCTCGCGGTGACAGGAGGCACCTGACATGGAAACCCATCATGCAAAACGCGTGGCGATCATCATCGAAGCGCCCATGAGGCGACGCCTGGAAGAAGCCGTCGAGGCGGCCGGCGTGACCGGTTACACGGTCGCCCCGGTACTCGGGGGCAGCGGCCTGTCCGGACGCTGGAGCAGCGAAGGCCAGATCGGCAGTTACGCCGACATGGTGCAGTTCATCTGCATCATTCGGCCCGAGAGACTTGACGCGCTGCTCGACGCCACCTTCGGCATGGTCGAAAAACACGTGGGCATCGTCACCGTGTCGGATTGCGAGGTACTGCGCGCCGATCGCTTCTGAGCCAGGACGTTCAGTCCTGTGTTCTGAAATTGGCCTCGAGCCCGTTGCCGGCCGGGTCCTGGAAAAACAACTGCCCCAATCCCAGTTCGGCGATGTGAGATTGGCTGTAGCCGATACCGGCCTTTTCCAGCCTTTTGATCAGCGTGTCCGGGTCTGTCACATGAAACGCAACGTGGTCGAGATAGCCATTGCCTGAGGAATTACCCCTTTGTTTACGCTCGCTGAGGTGAACGAGCGGTATTCCTGCCGCGTAAAGCCAATATCCGCGACTTGAGAAAGAGGGTATTTCACCCTCTGTCAACCCGAGCACATCGACGTAAAAGCGACGTACTTCATCGAGCAGGGGGTTCGGAACCCTGATATTGATGTGGTCGATTCGCACAACATTCATGAAAAGAGCACCCGTACTAGCCCTTGTGCTGAACCCGTTTGCGCCAGCGCTCCAGGGCCTGCAGTTTCTCGATCGCGTCCCTCAGCTGCGCTTGCACCTCGGCGATATCCCGGCTTTCGCCACGCTCCCGCAACGCCCGTTCCGCGTCCGCCTTGGCCCGGCGGACCGCCTGTTCATCGAAATCCGCGGCGCGTTCGGCGGTATCGACCAAAACGGTAACGAGATGCGGCATGACCTCGATAATACCCCCGCCGATCAGGAACGTGTATTCCTCGCCCTGATCGTCGAGAACGCGAATCGCGCCGGCGGTCAGCGTGGTCAGCAACGGCGCGTGGCGCGGAGCGATGCCCAGTTCGCCGGCCACGCCCGGCGCGACCACCATCGACACCTTGCCGGAATAGACGGTGCGGCGGGCGGAGACGATGTCACACTTCATGGCGTTCTTCCGATCGGGTGAGGGCGGACCCTTGATTCGAGGGGAAAGTCTAACAAAAACGCCGGTCAGATTTTCACCTGGCCGGCGTCGCTCGACAACAGATCAGGCGGTCAGCGCGAGCCTTTCTTCCTCAGTTGCTCCAGCGCACGCAGCTGCGCCGCCGCTTCAAACAGCCGGGCCTGGGCTTCGGCTATCTCGATTTCACCGGTCTGGTCCGCCAGGTGACGTTCGGCTTCTGCCTTGGCGCGCGAGGCGGCGGCCTCGTCGAGATCATTTGCACGCACGGCCGTGTCGGCCAGCACGGTAACGATATGCGGCATCACTTCGAGAATGCCACCGCCGACAAAGAAAAACTCTTCTGTGCCGTCGGGGCACTGCACGCGTACCGGTCCGGGCCTGAGCTGCGTGATCAGCGGCGCGTGACGCGGCGTGATGCCCAGCTCACCGAGTTCGCCCGTCGCGAGGATCATCACGGCCTCACCGGAGAAAATCTCCTCCTGTGCCGAGACGATGTCGCATTGGATGGTTTTTTTCATCGGTTCAATCCCGGGGTTCACAGGGCCTTCAGGCGGCCTTGTCCATCCCCTTGCCCTTCTCGATCGCTTCTTCGATCGTGCCGACCATGTAGAACGCCTGTTCAGGCAGGTGGTCGTATTCACCGTCGATGATGCCCTTGAAACCGCGGATCGTGTCTTTCAGGGAGACATACTTGCCGGGTGCCCCGGTGAACGTCTCCGCCACGAAAAACGGCTGCGACAGGAAGCGCGAGACCTTGCGGGCGCGGGCCACGATGGCCTTGTCTTCCTCGGACAACTCGTCCATGCCGAGGATGGCGATGATGTCCTTGAGTTCCTTGTAGCGCTGCAACACCGACTGCACCCCGCGGGCCACCTCGTAGTGGTCGGCGCCGATGATGTTCGGATCGAGCAGGCGGGACGTGGAATCCAGCGGGTCGACAGCGGGGTAGATGCCCTGCTCGGCGATGGAGCGGCTCAGTACGAGCGTCGCGTCCAGGTGGGCAAAGGTGGTGGCCGGCGACGGGTCGGTCAGATCGTCTGCGGGCACGTACACGGCCTGGAAGGACGTGATGGAACCGGTCTTGGTCGATGTGATGCGCTCCTGCAGCATGCCCATCTCCAGTGCCAGCGTCGGCTGGTAACCCACGGCTGAAGGCATACGGCCCAGCAGAGCGGAAACCTCGGTTCCGGCCAGCGTGTAGCGATAGATGTTGTCGATGAACATCAGTACGTCGCGGCCCTCGTCACGAAAGGATTCGGCGATCGTCAGGCCGGTCAGGCCGACACGCAGGCGGTTGCCCGGCGGCTCGTTCATCTGGCCGTATACCAGGGCAACCTTATTGAGCACGTCGGCTTCCTTCATCTCGTGGTAGAAGTCGTTGCCCTCACGGGTACGCTCTCCGACGCCCGCGAAAACGGAGTAGCCGCTGTGCTCGATCGCGATGTTTCGAATCAACTCCATCAGCGTTACCGTCTTGCCCACGCCGGCGCCGCCGGACAGGCCGACCGTGCCGCCCTTGGCGATCGGCATGATCATGTCAATGACCTTGATGCCGGTCTCCAGCAACTCCGTGCCGCCGGCCTGCTCTTCGTAGGTAGGGGGCTTGCGGTGGATGGGCAGACGCTGGTCTTCACCGATCGGCCCGGCCTCGTCGATCGG
>Ga0180429_10003440_pt1 | contig 12772 bp, 9 predicted proteins | sample SS_ome_FD_132428 | JGI IMG/M metagenome (GOLD analysis project Ga0180429, IMG submission 132428) | Hypersaline lake sediment archaeal communities from the Salton Sea, California, USA - SS_1_S_1 metaG | ecosystem: Environmental > Aquatic > Non-marine Saline and Alkaline > Hypersaline > Sediment ... | reverse complement strand
TTGGCGCAAGGCTGGGATGGGCGCGATGCTGCAGAGCTGGGGGTCAGCCTGCATGCCGCTGCGGCAGACAAGGCGGCGGCCAACCAGGGAGAGCGGGGCTTGTTGGCCGGTGACCTGATGCCCCACCTGCGTACTTTGATGAATAAGCGATGAAGGACCTGGTGCTCGACAACGAACAGGAGCAGGTGGCCCTGGGCGCAAGTCTGGCCAGGGCCGTCGGTGCGAAGGCCCTGATCTACCTGCAGGGCGACCTGGGGGCCGGCAAAACGACCCTGGTACGCGGTTTCTTGCAGGCCCGCGGGCACCAGGGCAATGTCAAAAGCCCGACTTACACCCTGATCGAGCCCTACTATTTGCCGAGCGGGACCTGCTATCACCTGGATCTCTACCGGCTTGGCGATGGTGAGGAACTGGAATACCTGGGGTTACGCGAGATGTTGTCCGAGGAGGCGGTATTGCTGGTGGAATGGCCACAACGCGGCCAAGGCTGGTTGCCGCCCCCGGATTTGCTGGTGGATATCGAGCATCGGGAACGAGGTCGTGTGGCGCATCTGAGTGCCCAGACGAAACGTGGGGAAAACATACTGGCAAACGTTTCGCTTCATAAATTCGCCTGATTTCGAGAAAGATTGCTTATCTGGCGGTTTTTACTGGAAAAAGTGAAAATCCTGTGCTAGCTTGCAGGCATCGGCTCAGGGAATCCGGAACCCTCGATCCATGAAAAAACTGCTCGTATTACTGACAATCTTGGGTGTGCTTTCATCGCAGGCATTGGCCGCGAAGATCGAAGGCGTGCGTCTGTGGACCGCGCCGGACCACACCCGACTGGTATTCGATATCGACACGCCGGTAGAGCATCGCGTGTTCTCCCTGCCCAAACCGGAACGGCTGGTGGTGGACTTCGAAAAAACCCGCGTCAGCGGTACTTTTCGCGCCGACAAGCTCAGCGACAGGCACCTCAAGGGGCTGCGACATGCGCCGCGCAAGGACGGCGGGCTGCGAGTGGTGCTTGACCTGAAGCAGGCAGTCCGCCCGAAGACTTTCCTGCTCAAACCCAACGCGGGTTATGGGCATCGCCTGGTCATCGACCTTTACGGCAAAGACGCCGGCAAAAGCAAGCCGCGCGTGGCTAAAAGCGAAAAAGACATCAAAAAACTGCGTGACGTGGTGGTCGCGGTGGACGCGGGACACGGTGGTGAAGACCCGGGGGCGAGCGGTTCGGTCAAAGGCACCAAGGAAAAACACGTGACCTTGCAGATTGCGCTCCGGTTGAAGCGTCTGATCGACGCCCAGCCGGGTATGCGCGCGGTCCTGACCCGTACGGGCGATTATTACATCGGGCTTCGCAAACGCATGAAATTGGCACGCAAGCATCGTGCGGATCTTTTCGTTTCCATCCATGCCGACGCCTTCCGTGACAAGCGCGTGCGCGGTTCCTCCGTCTATGTCCTGTCCAACCGGGGTGCCACCAGCGAGGCAGCGCGCTGGTTGGCGGAAAAGGAAAACGCGGCTGACCTGGTGGGCGGGGTAAGCCTGGATGACAAGGACGACATGCTCGCCTCGGTGCTTTTGGATCTCTCGCAGTCAGCAACGCAGGAAGCCAGTCTCTCGGCGGCGCGCCGCGTGTACAAGAACCTTGGCAGTGTCGGAAAGGTCCATGGCAGGCGCGTGCAACAAGCCGGTTTCATGGTGCTCAAATCGCCCGATATCCCCTCCATGCTGGTTGAGACCGGCTTCATTTCGAATCCCGGTGAAGAGCGCAATCTTCGTAATCCCAAACACCAGGACAAACTGGCCAGGGCGATAATGCGGGGCGTACAGCATTACTTCAGCGATGCACCTCCGCCCGGGACGTTATTGGCGAAAATGGAGCGTGACAAGAAACCGACCCAGCACACCATTGCCGCCGGCGATACGCTGTCGCACATCGCAAAGCGCTATCAGGTCAGCTTGGCCAGTTTGAGGAACGAAAACCGCATCACCAATGACCGCCGCATTCGTATTGGACAGGTGTTGCGCATCCCCGAGTCTTGATTTTCGTTCTATTGGACACGTTATCAGTCACTCGAAAATTCTTTCACTTGGGAAATAAATTCACCACCGGCGTCTCTGCCTGTCTCAGTGACTGGAAATAGCGCTGCGTCATTTCGACGCATGACGGGCTTGCGTCTTCTGGTTGGACCCGGTCCGCACCCAGTCCCCCCACGGGGAGTTGGACGTTCGAGACAGGCTGCGGCACATTGAAAATGCTTAAAGTCCTGTTTTTTCATGCCGCTAGCCAACAAGATAGAGCCAGATTGGCGTTTTTCCGCCGTCTCGGAAGACTTGAACCGATTACACGTGCAGGTAACTGATTATGAAAAAGAACCCCCTGACGTTTGTTTTGCTTTTCTGGATGTTGAGTCTGGGCAATGCCGTCCACGCAGTGGGTGCTCCGGCCAAGGTATTGGTGGTGCACAGTTATGGCAGTGCGCATGTCTGCGGCAAGCCCCAAGGGGATGGCGTTGCGAGGGCATTGGCAGAGGCTGGCTGGAGACACGGCGAAAACCTCGAGCTGCGCTCGGTTTTCATGGACACCAAGGTCAAGTACACAACCCCTGAAGCCGTGCGCGAGCGCGGCAAAATGGCACTTGAGGTCGTGGAGGAGTTCAAGCCAGATGTGGTGGTGGTCCTGGATGACAATGCCATCCGCGAGGTCATGCTGCCGCTGGTCGGTCGGGATGACATGGCCGTGGTTTTCAGTGGCATGAATGGTCAACCGGCAGACTACAACGCAAAAGCGGCTTTTCTGAAATCGCTTCAGGAACCGGGCGGCAATGTCACCGGAGTGTACGAGAAATTGCACCTGGTGAAGTCCCTGAGGGTCATGACTGCAGCCCTGGGTGAAATGAAGGCAGGCGACAGGGTGGTCGGTATCACTGATTTCTCACCGACCGGTAACGCCATCACCCGTCAGTTCGAGATAGAGCTGGAAGGAGAGTCGCCGCAACTGGGTTGGGATCTGCGCCGAGTCAAGGATTTCGAGGAGTACAAGGCCCTGATTCAGGAACTCAACCAGGATCCCTCTGTGCGGGCAATTTACCCGGCGGCACTTAAGCTCGAGACAGCAGAAGGGGAAACCTATGCAGCTGGCAAAATATTCGAGTGGACCACGCAGCATAGCCGCAAGCCGGAAATGGCGCTGAACTACTATTTCTCCAAAATCGGACTGTTTGGGGGAGCAGCGGTCGATTTCACAGCTATGGGCTACATGGCCGGGAAAAAAGCCGCCCTTATCCTCGGGGGTTCCAAGCCGGGCGCCATCCCGATCGAGGACGCCTCGGACTACGCCATCGTATTCAACGTGGAACGCGCAACCGCTCTGCAGATAGATATCCCTGAGTCATTGCTGACCGCGGCAGACGAGGTCTACAAGGCGGGGGCTAGCAAGCCATAGCTGAAGACCACAAGGTGTTTAAAATTCCGTGCTAAGCGCTTTTGCCATTCCTCGCAAACGATCACTCCTGCTGGTGGTTGTTTTGTTGCTGCTGCTGCCGGTTTTTCTGGTGGCGACGGTGCTTTGGCAAGCCTTTACCAACCAGATTGAGAATAGTTACGAAAAACGTCTGGTGACCAGTCTCGGTGTGCTGGAATTAGCCTTGGAACGCAGTGTCAGTGATTTTCGCTCCTCGCTATCCCGCCTGGCAGCGGATAACACCATACAAATCACCGTTGATCTGGATATCAGGCCACAGCTGAAGCGCTATCTGGCATCCCAATTTGAGATCAGCGACTACCGATTCCTTCGGGTTACAGATTTGAGTGGCGCGGCGCTGGTGACGGTGGGTGATATGCAGGCAGCTGCGACTGCTTGCCGGTATACCGATGACAATCCAACCGAATCGGTGGCTTTGAAGGATGCGGAGCTGCTGGTCGTCCGCTCGTTGCCACTACTTTCCAAGCAGCGGCCTCTCGGCTACTTATGCGGTGGATTCGCGTTGAATGGGGAAATGGCGGTGCAGCCGGTGGTCGATCGAATTGACGGCGTTGCGCAATTACGATTGAAAGACCAAGCGGTTGCTTACGGCAGAGGTGTGATTTTGCCAGAAGCAAACTGGCGTCTTGGCGAAGTTTTCCGCAAGGAAGTCGGTGAGGTCGAATACCTTGGCATGGGCTCTGAGTGGGAGCTTGATGGCGAGACGCTGACGCTGCAGGTCCTCGTGGACATGAAGCAATACCAGGTGCTGTTCCAGCGCTCGATCAAGGTGATTGGTGTCGTTGCCCTGGCGATCTTCGTCATAGCGGCATTTGCTTTGAAAGCGCTCGGAATGAGACACCGGGCCGAAGTGGATTTGCAGACCGAGCGTGAGAAAGCGGTGGTCACTTTGGAATCCATTGCCGATGGTGTTATCACCTTGGATACGTTGGGGGGCATCAACTACGCGAATGCCGCAGCCCAGAGGATGCTCGCACAAACGGCGGGTGCGCTTGTTGGCAAACATTGGCGGGATGTGTTTAGTCTGCAAAGCGAGAGCATCACTGGCCACGTTTTTGATCTTGAGGATCACCTTCGCGACAAGGCCAGTGATGCGATTGCCGATCCGGTATTGGTGGCACATGATGGCAGCGAGAGGGCAGTACATTTTTCTGCCGCGGCCATTCACCACGAAGGCGACTATGCGGGAGCGGTAATCACTTTCCGCGACGTTCACAAGGAGCGGGAATTGCGTCGCCGTCTGGCCTGGAAAGCCAGCCGCGATGACCTCACAGGCCTGCTCAACCGGTCAGAGTTCCGCCGAAACGTTGAGGCGGTGATCGAGAAGATTGATGACGACCTGACCCATCACTGCCTGCTGTATATCGACCTGGACGAATTCAAGGTGGTTAACGACACTTGCGGGCACAAGGCTGGCGACCAGCTGTTACGCCAGGTGAGCGCGAGTCTGATTACCCAGCTACGTGAGACCGATGTAATCTCCCGCTTGGGAGGGGACGAGTTCGGCGTGTTGCTGCAAAACTGCCCCCTGGAGCGAGGCGTGAGCTTGGCTAAGGATCTGGTGGAACTTGTGCACGACACCCGCTTCAACTTTGACGACAAGCCTTTTCATGTTGGCGCCAGTATCGGGTTGGTTTCGGTGAACAGTCATACCAAGAACCTCGAAGACTTGATGGCGTCGGTGGATGCCGCGTGCTACGCGGCGAAGGAAGAAGGGCGCAATCGCGTGTTCGTCGGCCAGGTTGATTCAGAAAAGATTTCTTATCGCATGGAGGAGCTTCGGCAGGCATCGCATATCCGGCATGCTTTGAAGGAAAACCGCTTGATGCTATTTCAGCAGCCGATTGTGAGTCTGGTTGATGCCCGCACAGTGGTTCATTCCGAAGTTCTGGTGCGCATGGTGGATGAGCAGGGCGCGCTGGTGGTCCCTGGTGCCTTCATCCCGGTTGCCGAACGGCATGGTCTGATGCAGGAGGTGGACCGCTGGATCATTAACCACCTGTTTGAGTTGGAAGGCGATCGCCTGCGCGCCTGGAAGGCGCCGATTAACGCTGCGAAGAGCCGCGGCGGATTCGTCTACACGATCAACCTTTCCGGAGCTTCTTTGACTGATTCGAACTTCCTGCAGTTCGTGCAGGACCAACTGCGGAAGCACCGCATCCCAGGTGGGGCCATTGCGTTTGAAATCACCGAAACGCAGGTTATCACTCACCTGGATCGCGCTGCCGAGCTGATACGTTCGTTGAAAGAGCTTGGGTGTAGTTTCCTGTTGGACGACTTTGGGAGCGGTATGTCGTCGTTCGGTTACCTGAAGCGCCTGCCAGTCGACTACCTGAAGATCGATGGAAGTTTCGTCAAGGACATCGTCACCGATCCGATTGACCGTTCCATGGTCAACATGATCAACGAGATCGGCCACATCATGGGTCTGGCGACTGTTGCCGAATATGTGGAAAACGAGGAAATCCTCGAATTGCTTCGGGGCATTGGTGTCGATATGGCTCAGGGATATGGCATCGCCGAACCTCGACCGTTGGAAGACAACCCCTTGTTAAGGCATCGGAATCTTGCCTGATGCTTTTGGTTGGTCGGCTTTGGTTTTTTCTACCATCCCTTCCTTGCCTATCTGCACCTTGCTCGCGGCCTCGTGGGTGCCGGTGAACATACCGATGTCCAGATAGCTCAGCAGGCGAAATTGGGACTGGGCTTTCTGCAGTCGAGGGGTCAACCAGTCATCCAGGGGGGCGAGGGCGAACATGGGAACCAGGAACCAGGTTGCCAGTTCCAACGCCACGGGGTTATTCGTCAATATGGCGAGCAGAATCACCAGGAAGATGTTCGGGTAACTCATCGCGAAATAATCGTCCAGCCCGTAGAGGGATTTGTGCCGGGCCAGGCGCAGGGAAAGCAGGCGCAGTGCCATGCCGAGCGAAATTGCCAGCAGGCCATTGGGGAAGAACGATTCCAGTTTGATGTTCTGGAACGCGACCACCACGAATGTGGCAAGGAAAAGCACGGCCAGGTAAGCATGATCCTCAGCCATTTTTGCGGTCGATATAGGGTAGATGCGTCTGCAGAAAGTGACCAACAGCAGGGGAAGCACGAGGCTGAGTAACGACAGCCCAACAAACAGGAATCCTTGCAGGGCCACGTCAGTCATGTCGAACCAGGCAAGCAGGCCGATGGTGTTGGCTGAGCTCATCGCGGTGCTCAGCAGAATGGCAAACACTGCGGGAAGGATCATGCCGCCGGCGCTACGCGTCAGGGTGATGGCGGTGGCGGCAGCTGGCGCGGCGATCAGCAGTGCGATCGCGAGTAGCGTTTGCCAGGCGTGTGTATTGGTGTCATCGAGCAGTAAAGCGCCACCCCCGATTACCAACCAGGGCAGCAGCACAAAGCGTACGAGCAAGCGTTTTGGTGAAAGCAGGTAAGCGCCGAAACCCTCTGCGGGAGGTTTGAGCGACACCCTGGCGAGGCTGATTGCGGTGGCTGCCATCAGCAACACCAGCAGAAGCCACGATGGCGGCGAAAATGCCAGACCGGCGGCATTCAACAGCAGACCCAGACAGGCAGCGAATGCCAGTACGCTGGAGTGGTGAACAACGATCCAGTCCTTGACCAGGTTGTGCTGTTGCGACTCAGCCTGCACGAAGCGCTGCAGTTCGTGGCCGGCGAGGATGCGGGCGTTGGGCAGACGCAGGTCATAACCCTGTGCCTCCGGCAGGCGCAGGATCAGGCGGGACAACAGTTCGATCACGTATTTGTGTGCGACGACCAATATCCTGCGGCCGGCCTGCAACGCTGGATAAATTTCATGTTTCAGGAAATCCAACACGCGTTGGCGAAACTGCTCAAAACTCTCTCCGCCATGCAGGCTGGCATCGCTCTGGTAAAGAGAGGCTTCGTAGTTGCGCAAACCGAATCGGCGTTGCAAGCGGGTTTTGTTTTGCAGGGTGAAGTCGCCGAAATGACGTTCGCTGATGCGTTCGTCCAAATGCACGCTCTCGTCGCCGGGCTTTGCGGGTGCAATTCCGCCGAGGATGATATCTGCCGTCTGGCGCGCGCGCGTGAGGGGGGAGATGTATACCTCGTCGATGTTGCCGGCATCCCAGGAGTTGCCGGCACGCTGCGCCTGGGCCTTGCCCAGCGCCGTCAACGGTGCGTCGATTGCACCGGCAAAGCGATTTATCTCGTTTGCGGTGGATTCGCCATGGCGAACAAGAAATAAATTCTTCCAAAAGTGATTCTGCCGCCGCTCAGCACGCATGATCCAAGGTCCTCAAAAACCCCACGAATGTGTTTTGCTCGGCGTTGTTCCCTGCTGCTTTATTAAGATTTGATCGAGCAGGATGTCAGGAATAAATTTCTATAGAATTTTATTCTCAGGAATGAAAATACGTGTTGACCGAGATCAAATCAAGGGCGACGTAATGACTGTCGTTTTATCCGGGTCAGCGCTCGGTCGGAAAATGTGACAATCGGGGCAACATGGCAGAATAGGCCGATGTCCAAGCGCATTCACGCATTGCCTTCCTTGCTGGTTAACCAGATCGCTGCCGGCGAGGTGGTTGAACGTCCCGCATCTGTGGTCAAGGAGTTGGTTGAGAACAGCCTCGATGCTGGAGCCGACCGCATCGAGGTTGATATTACGCAGGGAGGCGTGAAGCAGATTCGCATCACCGACAACGGGCATGGCCTGTACGCTGAAGATATGTCGCTCGCCTTGTCTCGCCATGCCACCAGTAAGGTCAGCTCACTGCAGGACCTCGAGCGCATTGATAGCATGGGTTTTCGCGGTGAGGCCTTACCCAGCATCGCTTCAGTCTCGCGCCTGACCTTGACCTCGCGCGAACAGTCGGCCGAGCATGCATGGCAGCTCAATCCGGGCCAGGTTGAAAGGGTTCCGGCAGCACACCCGGTCGGCACCACCGTTGATGTGCGAGACCTTTTCTACAACACGCCCGCACGTCGCAAGTTTCTCAAAACCGAGAAAACCGAATTCAGTCACATCGAGCAGACGTTACGTCGGCTTGCCTTGGCGCGCCCGGATGTCGCCTTCCACCTGCAACACAACGGACGCATGGTGTTCAATGCCAACAAGGCAGTGGAGACCGCAACGCAGCAGCAACGTATTGCTGGCCTGGTGGGTGCGTCGTTCATTGAGAACGCGTTGTATTTTGAACACAGTGCAGCTGGTTTGAATTTGTCCGGCTGGGTTGCGCGCCCGACTTTCTCCCGCAGCCAGGCGGACATGCAGCACTTCTACGTGAACGGCCGGATGGTGCGCGACAGGCTGGTCACGCACGCGGTGCGCCAGGCGTTTCAGGATGTGTTGTTCCACGGCAGGCATCCGGCCTATGTCTTGTTTCTGCAGCTCGACCCGGTGCTGGTGGATGTCAACGTCCACCCGACCAAGCACGAGGTGCGTTTCCGGGAAGGCCGCCTGGTACACGATTTCATTTTTCGTACTTTGCACCAGGTCCTGGCAGACGAACGCCCGCAAGCGGCAGCGGCTGAAACCGAGGGGAAAGGAACAGCAAGCCAGTCGTTGCCGCCGGCCGGTGCACCGCTAAAAGCAGTGCCTCAACAACCCGGTCTGGGGCTGTCGGTAGCCGAACGTTCGGCCGGTTATCGGGCATCGGTCGAGTGGCAGGCCCCCAAAAAAACTGCCTTGGCAACGGAATCGGCGAGCGAGCCTGACGATGAGCAAGTGCCACCACTGGGTTTCGCCATCGCGCAACTGCATGGCGTTTACGTGCTGGCGCAGAATGCGGATGGGCTCATTGTGGTGGATATGCATGCTGCGCACGAACGCATTACCTACGAACGCTTCAAGGCCGCCAATGAAGGCGAGGGGATGAAGTCCCAGCCGCTGCTGGTGCCGGTCAGTGTGAATGTCAGCCCCCGCGAGGCAGAGCTTGCCGAACAACAGGTAGCTACCTTCGAGTTGCTGGGTATGGAAGTGGATCGGATGGGGGAGCAGGTGCTGGTTGTGAGGGCAGTGCCGCCGCTCCTACGCAATGCTGATGTGGAGAAGCTGCTGCGTGACGTGCTCTCCGACCTGGCCATGTACGGCCGCAGCCAACGCGTTCTTGAATCGATAAATGAGGTGCTGGCCACCATGGCCTGTCATGGTTCGGTACGTGCCAATCGCCGCCTGAGCATTGAAGAAATGAATGCCTTGCTGCGTGATATCGAGCGCACGGAACGCGCTGGCCAGTGCAACCATGGCCGCCCCACCTGGACCCAGCTGTCGATGCAGGAACTGGACAAGCTGTTTTTGCGCGGCCAATGAGTGAACTGCCCCCGGCGATCTTCGTGATGGGCCCTACTGCTTCCGGTAAGACGGATCTGGCCATGGCCCTTTACGAGCGCCTGCCGGTTGAGCTGATCAGCGTGGATTCGGTTCTGGTCTACCGTGGCATGGATATTGGCACCGCTAAGCCTTCTCAGGAGGAACTGGCCGATTACCCGCACCGGCTGATCGATATCTGCGACCCAAGTGAGGTTTATTCGGCCGAAAACTTTCGCCTCGATGCCCTGAGGGCAATGGAGGAGATCACCCGCGGCGGGAAAATTCCGCTTCTGGTCGGCGGTACCATGCTCTACTACCGTGCCTTACAGTACGGGTTGTCAGAATTGCCGGAATCTGACCCACTACTGCGTGACCGGCTCGAGCGCGAGGTGGAGGAGAAAGGCCTGGCGGCGGTCCACGCAGAGCTGATGGCGGTCGATCCCGTGGCTGCCCGGCGCATCCATAAGAACGATACACAACGAACCCTGCGGGCTTTGGAGGTCTACCGGCAGACGGGCAGGCCGCTGAGCGAATTGCAGGCCAGCAACACGGGGCAGGGCATGCCTTATCGGGCCATTAAGCTGGTGCGTGCGCCCGCGGACAGGGCTGTTCTGCATGAACGTATAGCCCGGCGTTTCGAACGCATGCTCGAAGCAGGTTTTGAAGACGAGGTGCGTGCCCTGATAGCGCGTGGTGATCTACATGCGGAAATGCCGTCGATGCGTGCTGTGGGTTACCGGCAGATGTGGGAATTTCTTCAAGGCCATTGCGGTCGTAGCGAGATGGTTGAACGCGGCAAGGCGGCGACCCGGCAGTTGGCGAAGCGGCAGATCACCTGGCTGAGGTCTGAAAAAGCGGCCAACTGGCTGGATGAAGACGCCGGTAACGTGGTCGATCAGGCGATGAAGTTGGCCGAAAATGCCGTAAAAGCTTCAGTTAGATGACAGTATTGATATTCCGCATAGAAGCGCTGGGTAGCTGTGCTATATTCGTAACTGGTCATATGCTTTTTTAGGGGCCGGGTGGTGAATTATGAGTGCCGGCTTCCGTATGACCCGTTAGAGAAGACTGCTTAGGCAGATGATAATTATCAAATACAACAAGGAGACAAGATCATGTCGAAGGGGCAAAGCCTCCAGGACCCGTTCCTGAATACCCTGCGCAAGGAGCGCGTACCTGTATCGATTTTCCTGGTCAACGGCATCAAGCTGCAGGGCACAGTAGAGTCCTTTGACCAGTTTGTGGTTCTGCTCAAAAACAGCGTCAGTCAGATGGTATACAAACATGCGATTTCGACGGTGGTGCCGGCACGCAATGTCCGTATCCAGCACGCCCACTCTGGCGATGAAGCGGAAGATGAGGCAGCAGGCAACGCCTGACCTTAACCCAGCCGAGTGGTACCGGAATCAGCCCCACGCTCTGGCGTGGGGTTTTGTCGTTGATTGATGTTTGATCGCCCCAAGACCGGTGAGCGAGCCGTCCTCGTGCACATGACCCGTCAGGGTCAGCCCGATCCTGAGGAACTGCATGAGTTCCGCGAACTGGCGTTGTCCGCGGGCGCTGAACCGTTGGTGATGATCACCGGCGCTCGGGATGTTCCGGACAAGCGTCTGTACGTCGGGAGCGGCAAGGCGGAAGAAATCCACACGCATGTGCTCGCACAGCAGGCCGAGCTGGTGATCTTTGACCACGACCTCAGCCCCAGCCAGGAACGTAACCTTGAGAAGTTATTGGAGTGCCGGGTGCTGGACCGCACTGGGCTGATTCTCGATATCTTCGCCCAGCGCGCCCGTTCGCATGAAGGGAAATTGCAGGTAGAGCTGGCACAGTTACGCCACCTTTCGACGCGCTTGGTGCGGGGGTGGACGCACCTGGAACGACAGAAAGGCGGTATCGGCCTGCGCGGGCCGGGTGAGACCCAGCTCGAGACCGACCGTCGCCTGTTGGGCGCGCGCATCGATCAGATTCGCAAACGTCTGCACAAGGTTGATAGTCAACGCGAGCAGAGCCGGCGCGCGCGGCGCCGTACCGAGACACCAACCCTGTCCCTGGTGGGTTACACTAATGCCGGCAAGTCAACGTTGTTCAATGCGCTGACCCATGCGCACGTCTATGCCCGTGATCAGCTGTTTGCAACCTTGGATCCCACCCTGCGAAGGTTGGAACTGCCCGGCGGAAGCAACCTCGTACTAGCAGACACGGTCGGTTTTGTCTCACGCCTGCCCCATGACCTGGTTGCGGCGTTCAGGAGCACCTTGCAGGAGACGATCGAAGCAGATCTGTTGCTGCACGTCATCGACGTGGCGAGCGTGCGTCGTTCAGAGAACATTGCCGAAGTCGAGGACGTCCTGAAACAGATCGGTGCGGATGATGTTCCGCGGCTGAATGTCTACAACAAAATTGACCTGCTGGAGGAACCAGAACCACGTATCGACCGCGATGAGAATGGGAGGCCGATCGCGGTTTGGGTCTCGGCAGCCGCCCGGCTGGGCATGGATCTGCTGTTGCAGGCGTTGCAGGAACTGTTCGGTGAGGGGCGGGTACATTGCCAGGCAAGGTTGGGGCCGGCGGATGGCCGTGTTCATGCCCTTCTATTCCAACACGGCCAGGTGCTGGCCGAATCCACCACCGATGATGGGGGATGGGAACTCGAACTGGAGCTGAGTAGTCGAGACTACGAACGGCTTAGGAAAAATGAGCCGGCACTGGAAGCACAATGGGAGCCCCTGACGCTCGCTGTTTAGAATGTCCCGGCAGCTTCCCCTGTATTTAACGGTCGAACTCGTGAGCGCAGTCTTGTTAGACTTGCGCCGGAATTTTTAACACTGTGACATCGGAGTAAGGCATGGCCTGGAACGAGCCGGGTGGCGGAAACCGCGACCCCTGGAACAATAAAGGCGGCGATCAAGGTCCGCCGGATCTGGACGAAGTTGTCCGTAAGCTACAAGACAAAATGGGCGGCTTGTTCGGCGGTCGTGGCGGTGGCGGCAGCGAAGGTGGTG
>Ga0180429_10003439_pt1 | contig 12773 bp, 6 predicted proteins | sample SS_ome_FD_132428 | JGI IMG/M metagenome (GOLD analysis project Ga0180429, IMG submission 132428) | Hypersaline lake sediment archaeal communities from the Salton Sea, California, USA - SS_1_S_1 metaG | ecosystem: Environmental > Aquatic > Non-marine Saline and Alkaline > Hypersaline > Sediment ... | reverse complement strand
TCTCGCGTGAATACGGCCGCCGGTAGGTAGGCGTCGGTCAGGAAGCCGCCGAAACGCACGACGAGATCCGAGAGGCGCTCGCCCTCCTCGATGGGATAGTTGCCCGGGAAGGCCACCTCGCCGGTCACGCGCACTCGCTCGGCGCCGCGCCAGTTGGACAGGCGCCGGATGAGCAGGTTGTCGTAGGGCTGAAGCTGGATGTCCTCCTCCATGTCGCCGGAGAGGGCGTCGCGAAGGGAGATGTCCAGGCGCCAGAGCTCGCGCCGCTCGCCGTCCACCACCGTGAAGCGCGTCAGCTCGGCCTTGGTCACGTAAGCCTTCTCCGTGGGATTGCCCCCCGCGAAGACCAGGTCGCTGACGCGCATGCCCTCGAAGAGCGGGTAGCGCCCGGGCAGGTTCACCTCTCCGAGCACCTCCACGTAGGGGCGTTCCCGCGATTCCCAGACGCTGTGCACCTTGAGCGTGTCCAGGTTCATGAGGCGCAGATTGTGCAGCGGATCGGCGCTGAGCACGCCTTCCAGATCCAGAATCCACCCCAGGATGCGCTTGTCCTCCGCATCGGTGCGGAGCAGTTCGGCCCGGCCCTTCCAGGCGTCGTTGGTCAGCCCGCCGGCCGCGAGGACCAGGTCCAGCGCGCGCATGCCCGCGACGAAGGCGTACTCGCCGGGGCTCCGCACCTCGCCGCTGATGATCACCTTGGGCGTCTCGCGGAAGTGACCGCGATGGAAGACGTAAATTCGGTCGCGGGCCTGAAGAGGCAGATTCGCCTCGGCCGCGCCTTCGAGCAGCACCGCACCGGGATTCCAGGACAGGAAGCCGGGCTCGCCGGTGACCGGATCTTCGCGGGCGATGAGTCCGTAGTCGAAATAGCTCTCGGGCAGGAGCTCCCGCGTCGAGGGCAGAAGATCGGCGATCCTCATGCCCGCCGTGAAGCTGCGCATGCCCGGATGCGTGACGTTGCCGTCGAGATAGACCACGTCCTCGGGAATGTCGGGCGCCTGGAAGACGCGAAGGAGGTCGCCGTCCTGCACGCTCGTATCGCTCGCCTCGGCCATCGGGAAATCCAGGGCGGTCCTGCGCCCCTTCTCCACCCGTTCGAGCAGGAGGAAATCGGGGTAGGCCGCGGGCAGTAGCCCGCCGGCCAGCTCGATGAGGCCGGCCGCGTTCATCCCCTCGCGAATCTCGTAGATGGCCTCGCGGCGCACCTGCCCGCGCACTCCCGCCCGGGGACCCGACGGCGGCACGAAGAGCACGTCCTGGGACTGGAGGCGGAGGTCGCCGGAGCTGTCGCCAGCCAGCAGCATGTCGTAGAGATCCAGCTCTCCCACCAGCTCTCCGCCTCGCTTCAGTTGCACGCGGCGCATGCTGCCGATCTCGCCGACCCCGCCGCTGAGAAAGAGCGCGTGGCTCATGGTGGACAGGCCGCTCAGGGTGTAGGCGCCCGGCTGCACCACGTCGCCCAGCACGAAAACCTGGATGGAGCGCAGGCGGCCCATGGTCACGGAGACCTCGCTGCCCACGAGACGCTCCTCGACCTCGTCCTTCAGCTTGTCGCGCAGTTCCCGGAAGCTGAGCCCGGAAACGGTCATGGGGCCCAGCTCGGGAAAATCGATGAGCCCGTCGCGGTCGATGACCGGATTGGCCGAGGTCTTGTCCCTGCCGAAGAGGCGGATGTGCAGCTCGTCGCCGGGGCCCAGAATGTATTCGTCGGTGACCGGAATGTCCGTGGCCGGAGCGAAGGTACTCGGCACGTTCCGGAAGAGATCGTAGCCGAAGGGCAGAAGCTCGTCCTCTTCCTCGGCCGGCGGAGGGAGGAAGTCCATGAAGGCGGGCAGGGGCCCCTCCTCCATCTCTTCCATCAGTGCGAGGGAATCCTCGGGACTGAGAACCTCCTCGATCTCCTCGGGCGCGACCGGCTCATCGGGGCGGGGGCGCATGAGTTCGGGGCTGCTGGTATCCCTCTGGGCGGCGAGGTCATCGCCGGGCGCCTTACCCAGCATTTCGAGAACCGCCGCCCGTTCCTCGGGACTGAGGGCCTCCAGATTGCCCGTCACATCCACCCCGGCGTCCTGGGCGAGCGGAGATACGGAAGATCCCAGCAGCGCGGTCAGGATAATCCCCGACATCAACAGACCACGGCCCCGTTTCGATCTCATGAAATCCTCCTGATCCGGATGCTCAGAACCTTACCGAAGCTAAGGGAAGCACAGGGGGGAATCAAGACCTGAATGGACGGCGCGAGCCGGGCAAGCTCCTGCCGCTGCTGCGTTTCAGAAAGACTGGTCGAAATTCCGAGGATGGAATAGAATCTGCACGAGAAACAATGATGGCGAGAGCCCCGCCGTCCCACCCGCAGGACATTGGAGCACTTCATTGGCCCGAGCAGTCATGAAGATCGAGTCCGCGGCCCCTTCCTCGGCCGTGAATTCTCCCGCGCTTCCCCATCCCGACTGGAAGCATCACGAGGATACCTTGAGCGCCGAGCTGCCCTGGTTTCGCACCGCCGGAGCTAGGGGTAGAGGTCGGGCTTCCCTGCGCGCCCTCATCCGGACAATGGACGTCCTGCTCAGCCTCGTCGCCATCGCCGGACTTCTGCCCTTCTGGATCCTGATCGCCCTGGCGATCCGAATCGAATCGCCAGGTCCGGCCTTCTACCGCCAGGAGCGCGTGGGACGCGGGGGGCGGAACTTCACCATGCTGAAGTTCCGCAGCATGAGCGTAGACCGGGAAGGCGACGCGATTCGGCTCGCCAGCCCCGGCGACCGCCGCGTCACGCGCCTGGGGGCCTTCCTCCGAAGCCACCGGCTGGACGAGACTCCGCAGTTCATCAACGTGCTGCGCGGCGAGATGAGCGTCGTGGGACCGCGGCCCGAGATCCCCAGCCTGGCCGCCCTGGGACGCGAGCGCATCCCCGGCTACGACGAGCGCCTGCGCGAGCTGCCCGGCATCACGGGATTGGCGCAGATCGTCAACGGCTACGACAGCGACTTCGAGGGAGTGCCGCGCACCGTCGCCCTCGATCGCCACTTCATCCGCCACATCTCGCTGTTCAACTATCTGAGGATTCTCCTGCGCACGGTGCCAACCGTGCTATTCTGCCGCGGCGCCGTCTAGGCAATTGGCTTTCTAAGGTCGAATTCCATACGGATCATCCTGCGCCCGCCTCCGGCATCCAGGGAACGCGCTTCGACCATGCCCACCTTTCGATAGAAAGCCCTGGCTCCGTCATTTTCCGTTTCATCCGTGAGGGCGATGACACGGCTTCCTCCCGATTGGCGAGCCTGTTCGAACAGCGCCTCCGTCAGCAAGCTTCCCACTCCCTTTCCCGACTCAGCCGGGTGTACGGCCAGCGAACTCAATTCGAAATCACCCGGGCCGATATCCCTTCCGAGATGAGCCCGCTCTCTCATCGAGCGGATGTTCCAGAGTGTCCGGGCCAGCAGGCGCGGGTCTCGCAGCAGGCCACCGAGGGTGAGAAGGCCCATCCGAATGCGGCGGCGGCGCATGTGGGCATAGAAGCCGGAGGGATCCTCGAAGCCCGAGGTATAGCCGACGAGGCGGCCGTCCCGGTGGAGCCCGAGCAGGATTCCCCCGGGCCAGTCCAGGATCAGACGGAAGTAGGCCCGCAGGAAGGGCCGGCCCATACGGGACAGGAAGTATCCGGGGAAGGCGGCCTGATGGAGCCGGGCCAGACGGTCCAGATCCTCGAGGCTGAGCGCTCGCAGGGGACCCTCTTCGACATTTTCAACCTTGTCGCTTCGACCCGTCAATTCCTCGTACATCGCCAGTTGCAGGCTCCTAAGCCTTTCAGGCACGAACTCGCGCGCCACTTTCTCGAAAGCCGCCCGGCCCATGTTGACGCGTCTCTCCTCGCAGAACAGCAGATCGTCCAGGGCCTCGGCCAATTCCCCGGGATTTCGGCGGGGGACGATCCGGCCCGTCAGGCCCTCCTCCACGATTTCCTCCGCGCCGGGCCAGTCGGCGACCACCGAGGGCCGGGACGAGGCCGAGGCCTCCAACACCACGCGCGGCATCCCCTCGCGATGGCTGGGCAGGACATGGATGTCGCAGGCCGCATAGACCGCGGCCGTGTCCTCCCGCCAGCCCAGGAAGTGGATGCGGGGATGCGCCTCGATGGCCCGGCGGTGGCGATCCTCGAGGGGATCGCCCGCGTGGAAGTCGCCCATCAGGGCCAGGTGAAGCCCCGGACGCGCGGAGGCCAGGCTCCCGAAGGCCTCGATGAGATCGCCGGCGCCCTTCTCGCGGCGGATCCAGCCGGCGAAGAGCAGCAGGCGATCCGTGGCGGACAGTCCCAATTCCCTGCGCAGGGCCGCGGCCTCATCCGTCCATCGCCCGGGCGCGAAGGCGCCGACATCCACTCCTTCGCTGCCGCCCCGGCCCAGAACGCGAATCTTCCGCGCAGGACAGATTCCCTCGACGACCAGGGCGCGGGCCAGCGCGGTGGACACGGGACGTACGACGGTGGCCAGTCGGCAGGCCAGCCCGTCCAAAGTCGCGTAGAAGCGCCGCCGCGGGCCGCGGAAATTCTCGTAGGCCCGGCCGCGCACCAGATAGACGACCCGCCGGTGCCCGGCCAGGCGGCACGCGAGCAGCCCCAGCAGACCGGCCTTGGGCGTGGACACCTGCACCAAGTCCAAAGGCAGGCCCAGTAGAAGTGCCGTCAGCCTTATCAGGCTGATCAGGTCGCGCAGTGGGCTCGCGCTGCGGCTCATCGGCAGGACGTGGGTTTCCAGACCGAGGGCGCGGGCGATGCGATGGTCCGCCTCGCCGGGCGGCGCGATCGCGGTGATCTCCCAACCCGCCTCGGCCAGGAAGGCGTGGGAGGCCTCCCTTCCCCGGTGCATGCCGAAGGCCGGGGCCACGATGATGCCCAGGCGCGGCGGACGCGGCGCATCGTCCAGGGAGGACTCCAACTCGCGCAGGCCGAGGCGAAGTGCGCCCAGGCCGTAGGCGAGCAGATAGGCCGTCAGGCCGATCGCCAGGCGCCAGGGCCAGTCGAGGGAATGCGCGAGCGCCTGGGCGACCCAGAAAGCGGCCACCGAAGCGGCCAGCCGCGCGCTCGTCAGGACGCCCGGCAGCGTGCGCCAGCGGCGCCAGACGATCAGGCTCCTGCCCACGCTGCTGATCAGCAGGCTGGCCAGCGTGGCCACCGCCGCGCCGAGCGCGCCGTAGCGGGGAATCAGGACCGCGTTCAGCAGGAAATTGCCGCCGAGCGCGACCATGCTCATCCTGAGTTCGCTGTCCTCGCGGCCGCCCATCTGGATGAGCAGGGCGTTGTTCCCCGTCAGCGTGATCGCCAGCGCCCCGAGCGTGAGCAGGCCGAGCACCGTTGCGCCGCCCGCGTAGGCTTCGCCGGCGGCCAGGGTCAGGATTTCGCGGCCATAGAGGATGAAGGCGAGCGCGATCGGCAGGGTCGCCAGCGCGATGATCCGCGAGGCGCTGCGATAGGCGGCCAGGCCCTTCTGCCTAATGCCGGTGGAGAGATGCCGGGAGTAGTGGGGACCCAGGATGGGATTGAAGAGATAGACGAGGATGAGGAGCAGCCGCGCCAGGCGGGCGGGAATATTGTAGAGAGCCACCTGATCGAAACCCGAGAGCCAGCCGAGCATGAGGCGGTCCATGTAGGACAGTCCCACCGCCACCAGGCCGATTCCCAGGGCGCGACGGGCGAAGCGGCCGAATTCCGGGGGCCGCGCTCCGGCCGTAGCGGATGTCCAGGGGCTCCAGATCAATGCGGCCGAGAGCAGGCCGGCCCCCGCGTGCACGAGCAGCACCAGTCTGAGCAGGCTTCCCGCATCGCGCCAGCCGGCGGCCAGGGACAGAGGCGTGCCCAGGATCAGCAGGCCGGGAATGAGCACTCCGCCGATGAAGGCCCCCAGAACCGGCCGGCGGCGTCCGATGAAGAGCCCCGTGGCGATGTTCGTCAGCGCCGCACCCAGGCCGCTGCCGAAGACGGCGATCCAGTGGACGGGACGCAGTCCCGCCGATCCCGTATCGGGAAGCCGTCCCTGCAGAATGATCAGCAGCGCCAGAGCGCCGAGACCGGCTCCCAGCGAGATGCCCGCCGCCCTTCGCCGCGCCTGCAGTGCGGATCCGCGCTCGCCCTCGGCCTCGAGGATGGGGATGAAGCGGATCAGCGCGCCGGGATATCCCAGCCCGAGCATCACCTGCAGGACCAGCACCGCGGCCATGGCGAAGGCGATGAGCCCATAGAGATCGGCGTCCACGCTTCGGGCCAGCAGAAGATGCCAGCCCAAGACGGCGGTATAGCCCAGAGCCTGGACCGAGCCTATGAGGACGAAGGACCTCAGCGGCCGCCCGCTCATCGAGACTCCTCATGTGGAATCCGGACGGCCAGGGCCAGAGCCAATGTCACCCAGAGCAGTCGAAACCTGAGCCCCTGATGCGTGAGGCCGTAGAAGGCGACGGGCATCAGCAGCAGCCAGACTCCGGTGGACGCGCCGCGCATGAGCCGATAGAGGAAGTGGAGGAAGAGGAGCAGGCCGGCCAGTCCGTAGCTGAAGAGCAGGGTGCCGAAGGACGAGTGGATCTCGCCGCGCAGGAAGGAGTCGAAGCGCCAGAAGGCGCCTTCGCCGGCGCCGAGGAAGAGCTGTCCGGGATGCAGGCCGATGCGATCGTAGCCCCTTCCGGCCAGGCTGTTGTCCAACTCGCCCCCCATGCCCAGAATCCGTTCCAGGATCAGGGTCGGCAGGGAATCGCTGGGCCCGAGCGTCCAAAGGAGAGCCGCGGCGACGGCCGCTGCGGCGAGAATCCAGGGGCGCGCCAGGCTCGTGAAAAGGATGAGCATCGCCAGGGCCAGCAGCGCCGACTTGGACAGTGACAGCGCCGTCAGATAGCTCGCCGCCGCGATGACGCCGATCAGATAGAGCGTGTGGACGGGGCGGCGGCGATCTCCGAGAACGAAGAGCGTCGCGGCCAGAAGCGCGAAGTATCCGAGCTGGTTGGGATTGTTCAGATAGAGCGACTGCCGGATGGCGATCGCATCGATGGATAGGGGCGAGAGCAGTACCTGGAGCAGCAGTGAGACCGCCGTCGCGTGCATGGCCAGGCGCAGAAACCCGCCGCCGGGACGGATGAAGAGCAGCAGGGCTCCTCCGAAGACCGCCAGGTTGTAGGTGTAGAAGAGCGGATAGGCCAGCATCAGCGGCTCGCCGAGACGCAGGGTCCATGCCAGGCTGAGGGCCCAGGCGTAGAGCACGAAGAGCCCGAGCGCGCGTCCGCTTTCGATCGCGGGCCTCGGAAACGAGGCGAGACGCTCACGGCGCAGTGCGAGGCGCCCGAGCAGCAGAAGCAGGGCGATGTCGGCGGGCTGGGGCAAGCCGCTGGGCAGAACATAGAAGGGAAGGGCGATGAGAAACGCGACCAGGAGCAGACCGTCCAGGAAATCGGCGCGGTCGGATTGCGGCCGGATCCCGCTCCGCGAATCGCTAGGCACGGGACGCGGGCCTCGCGCCGATCACGAGAAGGCGCGCGCCGGCCAGGACCAGACCGAAGACGATCCCGAGAAAAATATTGAGCAGAAAACGCGGACTGCTGCGCCGGGCCGGACTGCGGGCCGCGTCGAGCAGGCTGATGGCGGGCTTCCGGTCGGCCTCTTCGATGCGGGCCATCTCCAGGCGGCCGCGCAGCTCGGTCCAGACCGTGCCCAGCGTCTCCACCTCGCGAAAGAGGCGCCGATACTCGGTCAGCAGGGTCGGGGATTGCGCGTAGAGGCGGTTCTTCCGCATGAAATCGGCGAGGGCCTCTTCGGCCAGAGCGAGCTCGGCGCGGATCTCGCTTTCGCGCCCCTCGATGAAGGCGCGCTGCTCGCTGGCGCGGCCCTGCCGGTATTCCAGGTTGATGGCCTCCAGTTCCTCCACGAGAAAGGCGGCCAGAGCCGCCGCGAAATCGGGATCCTTTGGAGCGCGCAGGCCGATCTCCATGTAGCCGTTGCGGGGATCGCGACGGAAGGAGATGCGTCGGCGAAGCGTGTCGAGCAGATCCTCGCGCGAGGCCGGTGAAGCTTCGTCCACGCCGTAGATCTCGTAGAGGCTCAGGCCCTCTTCGCCCCTGAAGGACCAGGGTCTGTCGATGGCCCGCGAGAGCAGGCGTTCGGAACGGAGGATCTCTCCGAAGAGTTCCTCGGGCGAGGAGGGGCCGTCGAGGGGAAGATCGGTCAGGCCCGAGAGCTGCCCCAGGAGGGACCGGCTCTCCTCGTTCTGCGGCAGGAGGCTCACGCGCACCGTGTAGGTGGATGTCACGAAGAAGGAGGCGATCAGGAAAAGCGCGGCGCCGAGGGCCGCGAAGATCAGAGCCCGCTTCGCCTCTTTCTTCCAATCGAGACTGCTGCTGCGGTCGGCCACGGCCACTCCTATTGCGTTCGGTCGATCACGAGCCAAACCGTCGCCACGCTGGCGATGATGGCGGTGATCTCCCGGAGCGTCTCGAGTTTGCTGTCGCCCTCCCTGGGCTTCTCGAAGGGCACGACGATGGTCGAGCCGGCCAGGATCCTCGGCTGCCTGAAGCCGAACCAACGCAGGCTCCGCGATACGCCGTTGGGATAGACCACCTGCGTGCCGCCCTTGTCGGACCCTTCTGCGAATCCGCCGGCCATCTCCACGTAGTCCTTGAGGCTCCGACCCTTCACGTAGATGACGCTGGTGGGAAAACCGACCGCCCCCACCACCTTCACCGTGTGCGAGAGCGGCGGGATGGTCACCACGTCGCCCGGCGCGAGCACGGGATCGTGCTGGCTGCCCGGATTATCGAGCGCCGCGTCGAGGTCGAGGGCGACGTTCCCGACCCCGTCCTGGCTCCGAGTGATGCGCGCGCCCAGAGGATCGGCGGTGGGCTTGACGCCTCCGGCCAACACGATCAACTCCGAGAGCCGGGAACCGGGTTGGCTCAGGCTGTAGCTACCGGGAAAGAGCAGCTCTCCCCGCATTTCCACCCGACGCTGGCCCTCCCACCAGGGCAGACGACGGACGGCCACATGATCGTGGGCCTTGAGGGGAAAGCTCTCCGGGGAAAGCAGCCAATCCTCGTCGAGCTTCACCGGAATGCGCTCGACATGGTGTTCAGGCGGCGGCGCGGTTCCGCGATCCTCGCGCACCTCCTCCCGCTGCCGGAAGACTTCGATGCGGTCCAGATCGGCGGACTCCAGCAGTCCGCCCGCCTTCAGGAGAAGATCCCGCAGGCTGACGGCCTCTCGGAACTCGAAGCGTCCGGGGCGGCGCACGTCGCCCGAGATATCGACGGTGGCGCGATCCTCGATGTCCCAGATGGAGAACACGGTGAGGCGGTCGAAATTGCGGATGGTCACCGGCGGATCTTCGCCGCCCAGCTGCCGGCCCAGATTCATGTCGGCGGAGAAGCGGCGGCCCGTGGCGTCCATCCGGTCCAGAAGGGCGCGTTCCAGGAGCGTGTCCTCCCAGGGCCCCCCCGCCAGTGCGACCAGACTCGCGGCCGTCATGCCCTCGCTCCAGGCGTAGCGGCCCGGCTGCTTCACGTTGCCGAAGATCTCCACCCAGCGGTCCACGCGGCTTTCAATGGCGCGGACCAGGATGCGATCGCCGTCCAGCAGCGGAAAGCCGATATCCGTCGATGAGAGATCGATCTGCACGCGATCGGCGCGGCCCGGCTCGCGCGACTCTTCGGGAAGGATGCGCTCGAGGGCCAAAACCTCCGTGGAGGCCTCGGCCGTGAAGCCGCCGCAGAAGCTCAGCAGTTCGCCGAGCCCTTCGCCCTCGCGCAACTCGTAGAAGCCGGGACGGCGAAGCTGACCCAGGACGCTTACGGCGCGCCCTCTTCCGGGCACGAAGACGGTATCGCCCTCGCGCAGAGTGCCGTCGCCGACGCGTCGGCCTTCCAGGAAATAGCGGTAGAGATCCAGCTCGGCGATCCGGCTGTCGCCGCGCATCAGGCGGGCGGAGCGGTAGGAACCTCCGTCCGATGGGCCGCCCGCGGCCTCCAGGGCCGCGAGGATGGTGGACACGGAGCTGAGCTCATAGGTACCGGGCCGAAGGACCTTGCCCACCACGTGCACGCGAATGATCCGAAGGCGTCCGAGACTCAGGGACAGAAAGGTGTCGGCCTCGTCGGGATCTTCGGAGAGTCCGGAAAAGGAGCGGGCGAGTTGGCGGCGGATCTCCGATTCCGCCTCGGCGAGAGTCAGGCCCGCGCAGGCGATCTTGCCGCCCTTCGGTAAAAGGACGGTACCGTCGCGATCCACGACGCGCTCCTGCCTCAATTCCACCTCTCCCCAAATGTCGATGAGAAGTTGATCGCCGGGACCGAGCAGATAGGACTCGGGAACCGGTCCGAATGCCGGACCCCTGAAACGCGCCTCGGCTCCCCGGAAGAATTCGGAACCGAAGAAGGCCGGCTTTCCGGACTTCGGCGCTTCGTGCGCATCCTCGAAAAGAGGCCGGTCGGACGCGCCCAGCGGGGTGCCCGGCAGAATCACCTGCGGTCGCCCGTCATCCCCGGGAATTTCGCTTAGGCCGGGCGGAAGCGTGCCTGCGGACTCGCTCAGCTTGGGATCCAGCCCGAGAGTGTCCAGTCCCGCTTCCTCGATAGCCTCCTGCAGAAGCTGCTCGGGCCGAGACGCGTCCGCGGGCGCGATCGCGATGAGCATCGCGAGAATAATCGGAAAGAAGCGGAACGCCGTAAGTCCGCGCATAAACGTCCTCCATGACCGGATAAGCTTGGAAGTCCCGCCGAAGCTAGCGAAAGCATCTCGTATGGGCAATGAATGAATGGAGATGGAGGCTTCGTCCCACCGTCCCCTCACTCTTCCCCGTATCCCCCTAACCTGTTGATAAGATAGTGATTAACACGCGTGGCGAGCTAACGGCTCGCCGGCCGCGTCGATTCGCCCGCATTCACGCGCACCGAAAGTCCGCTTCGAGCGCTTCGGCCCAATTCTGGCTTGCAATTCGCTCTTGAAAGAGGAATTCTGTCGCTTGTCCCAGACGACAGGCCCATCACCCTGTCCCCGCACATCCGAACCGGCAGGCAAAAAAGCGCTTTCTGCCTGCTATGTTGCGAGTTATGGTTGCCAGGAATCCGCGGGGGAAGTATTCTGTCGCGCGAAATTCAAATCCTCATGGGGAGGCTCTCATGAAACGATCCGTTCTGGCCTTCGGGCTCATTCTTCTCCTCCTGCCGCTGGGTGCCGGCGCCGACGACGTGACGGGCAAGCTGGGCATCGGCTTCGAGTTCGGCACACAGAAGATGGTGGGAGGCCAGAAAGATTACAGTGATGTTCATCACAATATCTCCGGCCACATCCGCTACGGGCTGGCGTCCCATTGGTCGCTGGAACTGGCCTACAAGGGCGGCTGGTCCCATCCCGGCGTGACGGAATTCGACGAGGACGCGGGCTTCACCTTCGACTCGACCGAGCGGCTGTACAACTGCTTCCATCAGCCCAGCATCGGCCTGCTCTTCCACTTCACGCCCCAGAAGAGCGTCTCTCCCTATGCGCAGCTCAATCTGGGCATGGCGCATCTCTACACCCTCGACCGCCGCTACGTGAAGCACTTCAAGGGTCCCTTCGTGGAAGGCCCTCTCGCCATCGGCTACGACGAGGACGGCGAGCTGGTCAACCTGGACGAGTGGACCTTCTCCGGATTCGCGGGCCTGGGCCTTGAGTGGTTCATGACGCCTAGCTGGGCCTGGAACGTCGGCGCCCGCTACCACTTCTTCCCCGGCGCGACTATCGACAACGTGGGCCTGAGCGCTCCCGACCTCTGGGGAAAGTACCATGTCGATGCCAACGACGGCATGTACGAGGCGCAGCTCGGCTTCACCATCTTCTTCGGCGATCGCAAGGAGAAGATCGTCCCCGTCGCGCCCGTCAAACCCACGAAGCCCGCACCGCCCAGCGACAGGGACGGCGACGGCATCTATGACGACAAGGACAAGTGTCCCGACGAGCCCGAGGATTTCGACGGCTATCAGGATGCCGACGGCTGCCCCGATCCGGACAATGACGGCGACGGCGTCCTGGACATCAAGGACCGCTGCCCGAACACTCCGAAGGGAACCGAAGTCGATGAGCAGGGCTGCCCCAAGAAGGTCGTCGAGGAACGTCCTGCCATCATCCTCAAGGGCGTGAACTTCGCCACCGACAGCGCCGAGCTTTCGCCGCGCGCGAAGGTCATCCTGGCCGACGTGACCAGCACCCTGAAGCAGTACGAGGATATCAACGTTCTGATCATGGGTCACACCGACAGCCGGAACACTGAGAGTTACAACGCGAAGCTCTCCCTGGATCGTGCGAACTCGGTGAAGAACTACCTGGTCGGAGAGGGCATCGATGTCGGGCGCATCAACGTGAAGGGCTTCGGCGAAAGCAAGCCCATCGCCAGCAACGACACTGAAGAAGGCATGGCCAAGAATCGCCGCGTGGAGATTCAGATCGCGGAGTAAGGATTGAGGAAGGGCTGGGCCCTCCCCCTCTCTAGAGCTTCGCAAATCGTTCGGGGAGGGGCTCAGCCCTTCCCCGTTTTTTTTGATTGCAACTCCGCGCTGCCTGGACTCCTGAGTCCGGCTTTCGATTCGGTGCGGAAAGTGTTATGATTCCCCTTCATTTAAGGCGCCTGGCGAGCTGAAGATCGCGGCTGCCTAACCGTCCGCTCGGGCGGACCCCGGTCTCTGCCGCGGTCCAGGGCGGTCCATCCCTTCCTTCGGGGTTTCCCATGAGCCAGATCAGCTTCTTACGCCGTATCGTATTTTTATCCCTTCTC
>Ga0180429_10003435_pt1 | contig 12777 bp, 8 predicted proteins | sample SS_ome_FD_132428 | JGI IMG/M metagenome (GOLD analysis project Ga0180429, IMG submission 132428) | Hypersaline lake sediment archaeal communities from the Salton Sea, California, USA - SS_1_S_1 metaG | ecosystem: Environmental > Aquatic > Non-marine Saline and Alkaline > Hypersaline > Sediment ... | reverse complement strand
TCCGCCTCGCCGGCGGAGGCAATCATGCGCTCCGGGGGCGTTTCAGGAGCCGGCGGTTGCATCGCCCGTTCCCCGTTGAGGATCAGCAGAGGATCAGGAGCGGATCAGGCATCGACCAGGTCAAGTTGGATCGAGCCAACGACGACGCGCGGAATCGCGCCCATGCGTCGCCGGACGGTGATCACGTCTGCGACCGCGCCACACAGCCGCCCCTTGCCGCGCATAGTGTAATCATGTTCCGGCGCGTAGAGCTCGACGCCCTTTGCCTGCGGATCCTCGATCTCCTCGAGCTTCTCCGGTTGACAGGCGATTCCCGGCAGCGGCGTCTCGAGCAGCTGGCGCAGCTCGGCGGCGTGCTCGCGATTGTAGACCTCGAAGTGATAGGGGCAGGTCGCTTCGCGGATGAGGCGATCGGAACGGACTCGAAAGCCGGCGGGAGCGCCGGCTTCCTCGCGCGCGCTCGCCGCGACGAGCTGCTGCGCTTGTGATTCGGGAGCCACGATGCCGGTGATCTGCTTCTCGAGCCGCAGGCGCTCGAGCAGCTTGTGCCCCAGGCTCTCCGAGTCGATCTCCTCTTCCTCGCACAAGCGAATCTCCCACGGCCATTCGCGGCCGCGGGCGAAGCCGATCAGGTACGCCTTGACCTCGGGCAGGCTGCCTTCCAGGATCAGTTCGCGGTAGACCTGCATGCGTCTCTACCTCCTCTCGCGCGGGGGTCAACCCGCTGACGCCAGCCCCTAGAAGAAGACCCACGTTACCAAGACGAAGAGCGGGATCAGAATCGGAATCGTGTACTTGAGGAAGTAGCCGAAGAAGCTTGGCATCTCGACGCCCGCTTCTTCCGCGATCGAACGAACCATGAAGTTCGGCGCGTTGCCGATGTAGGTGTTCGCGCCCATGAAGACGGCCCCGGTCGAAATCGCCTTCAAGTAGACCGACTGCTGGGCGAGCAGCGCATGGACCGCCTGTTGCTCGGGCAGCCCTGCGAAGAACTTCCCGAGCGCCGAGTTGAAGAACGTCAGGTAGGTCGGCGCGTTGTCGAGGAAGCTCGAGAGCATGCCGGTCACCCAGAAGTAGTGCGCCGGCTCGCGCGTCGCCTCCAGTAGCCAAGCGAGCGCCCCGGCCGAGCCGGCGCGCAAGATCGCCAAGGCGGGAATGATCGTCATGAAGATGCCGGCAAAGAGATAGGCAACCTCCTTGATCGGGAACCAGGTGAACTCGTTGTCGCGCCGCGTCTGCTTGCGCGTCGTCAGGATCGAGAGCAGCGCCATCAGCAGCAGGATGCCGTCGCGCGCGAGATTCTGGAGGCCGACATGCACCCCAAGAATGTTGACCTCGCCGGGACGCCAGGTGCCGCTCATCAACACGCCGCCGAGCACGCCGAGCAGGAACAGGAAGTTGTGCGCGCCCTCCAGTCGCAAGGGCTCGTAGGGTTGCGGCTGGCGCGCCTGAATCGGCGCCTGCGCCTGTTCACGCCGGTAGACGAGCGTGTCCCAGACATAGAAGAGCGCCAGGAGGATCACTGCGACGAACCCCATATGGGGCGCGATGTTGAGGGTCCAGAAGAAGGGCACCCCGTGCAGGAAGCCGAGAAACAGCGGCGGGTCACCGAGCGGCGTCAGCGAACCGCCGACGTTCGACGCGAGAAAGATGAAGAAGACGATGATGTGCACCTTGGAGCGGCGATCTTTGTTGGCACGCAACAGGGGCCGGATGAGCAGCATCGATGCGCCGGTCGTGCCGATCCAGGAGGCGAGCAACGTCCCGATCAAGATGATCAGGACGTTGACCCGCGGGGTACCGACCGGCGTGCCGCGCAACAGGATGCCACCTGACGCGGTGAAGAGCGCGAAGAGGAGAATGATGAACGGAATGTAGTCGACCAGATAGATGTGCAGGATCTCGTGTACGGCCGCGCCCCTGAAGACGACCACGAACGGGATCGCGAAAAGCAAAGCCCAGAAGGCGGCGACCTTCGGGAAGTGATGGTGCCAGAAGCGCGGCCTGAGGAGCGGGAAGAGCGCGATCGAAAGCAGGATCCCGGCGAAGGGGATCGCCGTCCAGAGGGGCAGTTCCGCCCCCAGTTCGGGACCGTGCTCACCGCCGTGGCCATCCCCGTGCGCCGCATCTCCGTGCCCCTCACCGTGCACCGGGTCGCCCTGCGCGTCGGGCGCTGGCGCGCCCGCCGCATCGTGCGCTGCCTCCGCGGCGTGGGTATCCCCCACGTCGTGAGGGGCCTGCGCCGCGACTTCCACCGACAGCGCCCCGCAGAGCGCGAGCAGGCAGAAGCCACCTGCAACCGCCGCGATCCCGATCCTCAGCCGGCGCCACGCCCGCGACCGTCCTCTTCGCTGTGCTGCGCCCGCGGCGAACCGTATCATCGCACCCTCCTCGAGAGCCCGGAACCGGGGCGCGGCCCCCCCGCGCCCACTCCTAGTCGGTGAGACAAAGGAGACGATGAAAGCCTCCGCAGCGCTGATTGGCAAGCAAAAAAGGGTCAGTGGCGGCCGACGACGGCGAGCTCGTCGAGCGCCAGGTGCGGCGCGCCCAGTGTGCGGCGCAGGCGACCGCGGACGCGCAGGTAGTCGTTCAGCGTGAAGGCGGGCACACCCCGCGCCAGCAACGCCGGGCCGACGCTCGCCTCGATCAGACCGCTCTCGTCTTCCAGCGTGACGAAGACGAGCCGCCGCCCGTCTGCGGCACGCACGCGCCTCAGCGCCGAGACGATCGCCACGAGCTCGACGCGCCCCCCCACGTCCGCGCGGATCTCATGCACCCGGCGCGGCGGGCGCTCGGCCGCGGCCAGCGCGAGCGGATGGAGGCTCAGGCTGACACCGAGATAGCGCCGCTCCAGCCGAGCGCGGTGCTGGCTGGAGACCGGCTTCCAGGGTCCGTCCGCGCGGGCTGCGCGCCGCCGCGTGAGTCGCAGCGCGGTCTGATCGGCGCGCTGCGCCGCGGACGGCCCGCCGCTCGGCTGCGGGAGCCCGCCCCCGACACCGCCGGCCAGCGCCGCCCGCCGTCCGCGCGCGCGCAGGAACCGGCGCATGTGCCAGAGCATCTCGCCCCGCGGCGCACCCCATGCCGCGTCGCAGGCACCACTCAGGACCAGCGCCTCGAGCTCGGGTGCATTCGCGCCGGTACGCCGCGCCAAGTCGGCAAGGTCCTCGAACGGACGTTGCCGCCGGGCGGCGAGAATCGCCTCCAAGGTCGCAGTGCGCAGTCCGCGCACGAGTCGGAGCCCGCAGCGCAGTGCCCCCCGCGCCGGCTGCGCTGCCGCGGATGAGTCGGCTGTTCCCGATGTCTGGGATGAGTCGGGCATCCCGGGTGTCCCGCAGTTCTCGGGTGCCACCCAGGCCCACCCCCTCCCGCTGCGCAGCACGCAGGGCGGCAGGAGGCGCAAGCCCCACCGGCGCGCTTCGTCCACGTAGACGCGCAGCGGGTACATCCCCCGCTGATGGTTGAGCAGCGCCCCGAAAAACGGGCCGGGATGGTGCGCCTTGAGCCAGGCGGTCTGGTAGGCGATCGTCCCGTAGCCGGCGGCGTGCGCCTTGCAGAAGGCATAGGCGGCGAAACGCAGCAGATCGCCCCAGACGGCGCGCGCCGTGCAGCGAGCAACACCCTGGGCGCGGGCCGCCCGCAAGAAACCGGATTCGAGCGCTGCCACGGCGCGCGCCGCCTCGCTCGCGGCCGGCGCGTTGCGTGCCCGCCGCGCCGCTTCACCGACCGCGCGACGCAGCAGATCGCCCTCGGCCAGCGAGAGCCCGCCGATCACGGCCGCCATGCGAATGATGTCTTCCTCGTAGAGCGGTAGCCCGTGCGTCGTTCGCAGCGTCGCCGCCAAGCGCCGATCGGGCACCGTCACCGGCTCCTGCCCGCGCGCGCGCCGAATGAAGGCCGCCTTCATGCCGCTGCCCGCCGGGCCGGGGCGGATCAGTGCGACCGCCGCAATCAGCTCGTCCAAGTCGCGCGGGCGCAGCTGGCAGAGCAGCGTGCGCATCGCCGGAGATTCGATCTGGAAGCAGCCGAGCGTCGCTCCGGCCGCCAGCAGGCCGGCCACCCGCGGGTCGGTTCCGCCCGTGGCGACCGCGCGCGCGAGCGCGCGGCCGGCGTGCTTCCCGCCGTCTGCGCTGCTCGCCGCGAGCAGGCGCGTCGCCTCGGCGACGGTCCCCAGCGCACGGTTGCCAAGCAAGTCGATCTTGACCAGTCCGATGCGCTCGATGCCGTGCATCTCGAACTGCGTCACCGTCCAGCCGCTGGCACAACGCTGCAACGGCACGGTGCGCCCGAGGGGACCATCGGCGAGGACGATGCCGCCCGGATGCGTCCCGAGCGTACGCGGCAGTCCAAGCAGGTGCAGTGCGGCGCGTGCAGCACGCCGGTGGGCCGGCTCCCCGCTCGCGGCGAGCGCCTGCAGCGCGCGCCGCTCATCGGGCTCGGGCCCGCCGGCGGCCGGGGGTGCCCCCTCCTCACCGAATCCTTCTCCCAGCGCACTCGGGCCGGCCGCGGGGTCGGTGGCCGGCACACGTTGGCCGAAGAAACCGCGCGGCAGGCGCCGCGCTCCGCGGGCGATCGCGGCATCAGCCAGGCCCAAGGCACGCCCCGCCTCGTGAAACGCGCCGCGGGCCCCAAAGCAGGGGTGCGTCCCGACCAGCGCGGCGCGCTCGCGCCCGAAGCGCGCCAGCGCGTAGGCGAGCACCTCATCGCGCCGATCCCAGGCGATGTCGATGTCCAGGTCCGGCATATCGCGGCGCAGCGGATGAAGAAAACGCTCGAAGCACAGGTCGTATCGGATTGGATCAATATTGGTTACGCCGATGAGATATGCGATCAGAGATGCCGCCCCGCTCCCCCGGCCCACGGTCCGGATCCCGCGCCGGTGGGCCCAGCGGACGAGGTCGGCGACGATCAGGAAGTAGTCGACGAACCCAAGGGTCGCCACGACGCCGAGTTCCTGCTCCAGCCGCGCCCGCGCGCGCCGCCGATCACCGAGCGGTCGGCGCCGCAGGCCGGCCCGACACAGCCGCCGCAGGCGCGCCAAGCCTTCCGCACCGGCCACGTTCGGCAACATGGCGCGCGGCGGAGTCAACTCAGCCGCCGTCAGCCGGCACCGCCCGGCGACCTGCTCGGCCATCCGCAGCGCCTCCGGACAGGCGCCAAAACGACGCCGCAGCTCCCCGGGCGCAAGCAGCAGGGCATCGGCCTCTCCACCGCGGCGCGCTCGGCGTTCCTGCCCCCACTCGGAGCCGAGCAACGTGTGCGTACGCATCGCCTCCAGCAGCATGCGCGTCTCCGCTTCCGCGGGCGCCAGCAGCGGCGCGACCTCGGCCGCGACCAGCGGCAGCCGGAGGCGCCGCGCTGCCACCTGTTGCCGCGCCACCTCCCCACCACTGCATCCGCGCCGCACGAGCAGCCCGAGTCGCGCCCCTCCCAGCACCGCACGCCACGGTTCGAGCGCCGCGGCCGAGGGACTGAGCAGCGTGATCCCGCGCGCATCTTCCGCCACGGCGCGCGCCGCGGCCGCAGCCCCATCGAGCTGGAAACGGCTGATCGCCGCCGCGATCGTGCGGTACCCCTCCAGGTCGTGGGCGAGCAAGAAGCAGGCGCCGGTCTTCGGTCCCGCGACGTCTGACCGCAAGCCCGACGCCCGTTGGGCCCCGCGCTGCGCTTCGTCGCTGCCTGCGCCGCCGCTGCCGGCAGCGCTGACGGGCAACGGGAGTTCGACGCCGAGGATGCCGTGCAGGCGGTGGGCCCGGCAGGCATCCAAGAACGCCAGCGCGCCGCACAGGTTGCCCGCGTCCGCGAGCGCGATGTGACGCCAGCCGAGGGCCGCCGCGCGTCCCACGAGGGCCGCCGGCGAAGCGCTGCCGCGCAAGAAGGAGTAGGCGCTGCGAGCGAGGATCAGCGCGTCAGGCATGGTGTGCGCAGGACGAACCCGTGCGCATCGCTCGGCAGCCGTTCGAGCAGCTCGAGCGACGCGCCGCGCACGAGCGCGCGGAACCCGAAGCGCTCGCGCAGCTCATCGGCCACTCGATCGAGCCTCGCTTCCGCCGTGATCGGAACCCGCCCGGGGGCCGTGGCGGCCCGTTGCGCCTCCCCGGCCGAGGCGGCGTCAAACAGACCCAACTGCGGGCGACCGGCCAGCTCGAGTTCGCTGAGCTCGAGGCCGAAGTTGCGGATGCCCCGCCGGCGGGTGCGCAGCATCTGCAGCAACCGGCGCGCCGCGCCATAGAGCGCGGCAGTCGACAAGTCGGCCCGCGCCAGCGGCATGCCGCGCGCCACACGCGCGCCGTCGGACCAACGCAAGTGCACGCGCACCAAACCCGGGACGACGCCCACGCGGCGCGCTTGCGCGGCCGCGCGCTCAGCCAGGTAGTGCAGCATGCCCTCGAGGGCCGTCGTGTCGGTCTGCGCTTCGTCGTACGAGGTCTCGCGGCGGATCGAATGCGGGACCTCGCGCGGCGCGACGGCGCGCGTCTCCTCGCCGCGCGCGCGCGCCGCCAACAAGAGGCCCACCTCGCCGAACAGATCACGCAGCTGCGCCGGCGTGAAGGCGCGCAGCTCGGCGACGGTCGTGATCCCCATCTCGTGCAGCAGGCGTTCACGGCGCGGACCGATCCCGGGCAGCTCTCCGACCGGCCGGCGCGCGACGAAAGCCGCTTCCCCCCCCGGACGCAACCAGGCGAAGCCACCCGGTTTGGCGAGGCGCGTCACCATGCGTGCCACCATGCGGTTGGTGCCCATGCCGAGCGCGACCCCCAAGCCCGTTTCGGCGCGAATGCGGCGCTGCAACCCCGCGGCGGCACGGATCAGGTGGCCGTGCAGACGTTCGGTGCCGGTCAGGTCGAGCAAGGCATCGTCAAGGTAGGTCTCCACCTGCGGCGCCAGCTCGGCTGCCAGCGCGAAGACGCGCTCGGCGAAGGCGCGGTAGGTGGGCGCATGCCCGGCGACCACCACCGCCTGAGGGCAGAGGCGCGCCACGGCATGCAGCGGCGTGCCGGCACGAATCCCGTACCGGCGCGCTTCGTACGATGCACTGGCCACGACGCCGCTGCCGACGACCACCGGCCGGCCGCGCAGGGCGGGATTGCGCAGCTGTTCGACCGCGGCGAAGAAAGCATCGATGTCCAGGTGCAGAACGGCCGGATGCGCCCCCCACGGCGGCCCGGCGCTCAACGCCCGCGGCCCGGCCGCGGTGGTCTTCATCCCTCGTACATCACGCATTCCGCTCTCCATGTCAGATCTCCTGCGTCGAAACAGAGCTGATAGACATCGCCGCTGTCGGCGGTAATCGAGAAATAGTGGCGCGCGCGGCGTCCCTGGCGATCGATCCAACGCGTGTTGACGCGCACGATGCGCAAGGCCTGGGGCCCGCGCCGAAATCGCAGCGGCGTCACCTCGCCTCCCTGGAAGTCGGCGCGCACCTTGATCGGTTCATCGAGCGTCTCCCACCGCATCGGCGCTCCCGCATGACTCCGAGCCTTCTCAATCGCACCGCCGCCAGAGGCCAACCACCTTGCCCGCAATCCGGAAGTAGGGATCCCCACGCGGGACGGCGAGAATGGGGTAGTCGGGATGGGCCGGGTGCAGACGGAAGCCGCCGTCGCGCTCACGCCGCAGACGCTTGACGGTGACCTCTCGCTCCGGCCCGAGGTAGGCGACGACGAGATCCCCATCCTTCACCTGCGCCTCCGGCTCGATAACAACGTAGTCGCCATCAAGCATCCCCTCCCCCGTCATGCTCTCGCCCCGCACGCGCACACTGAAGCGGCCGCGCCGCGCGCCGAGAAACTCGGGCGTCAGGTGGCCCTCGACCTCTTCCGCAGCGGTCACCGGCGCGCCGGCGGCAACCCGACCGACGATCGGGATGCCGCGATCCCGCCGGCTGCGTCGACTCAGGGTCCAGCGCCCGCGGAGCCGCTGCAAAAAGCCCTTCGTCTCCAGTGCGGCCAGGTGTTGATGCACCGTCGCCGGTGAGGCGAGGCGCAGCTGGCGGGCAATCTCGCGCAGCGGCGGGAAACGCCCCGTCTCCTCGACGCTCGTCAGGATCACATCGAGCACCTGCTGCTGGCGGGCGGTCAGTTCTTCCATGGCTCCCTCCCGGCGCCGCGGTCGGCGCGGATCGCCGGCCGGAGACCGTCTGGCCGCCGGCCGGCCCTCCTCGGGAATGTCGCCGCGAATGAGGCCGTCCCATGTTTCGATCGTCTTGGCAGGCTGGCTCGACCTCGCCCGGGGACGGGCCTCATTCGCATGGTGGCGACAGGAGAAACGCTACCGAACATTTGTTCGCATTGCAACCCTTGTTTCCCAGGTTGGTTGTGGTTCGAATCGTGCTGATTCGGCCGCGCAACCGACCCCGGGGGAAGGCGTTGTCTGCCCCCGAGTCGGTTGCCGCCATGGCAGTTCTGGGCGCGAACCACCCTTGCCGCCACTCGCGTCGCCGCTCTTCGCCACCTGCATCGCTCAGAATCGTTCAATCGGAACCCAGGAAATGAGTTGCGGCGATCCTTCAGCAGGATCCGATCCACAACCAAACAGGTTGGGAACGCTAACTGACTGACTCGAAAATCGTTACATTCGTTCCGGCAGAGTATCCGATCCACAACCAGCGTGATAAGAGCTGCGCACGAGCGGGCCCGACTCGACCCGCGCAAACCCCATCTCCCCCGCCCGCGCCTTCCAGGCCGCGAACTCCGCCTCGGTGTAGTAGCGCTGCACCGGTAGACTCGCGCGCGTCGGCTGCAAGTACTGCCCGATCGTGACGTGGCGGCACCCGGCGGCGTAGAGGTCGCGCAACAGCTCCCGCACCTCGCGCGCCGATTCTCCCAGACCGAGCATGAAGCCCGACTTGGCGACGAGCCCCCGTGCCGCCGCGCGGCGCAGGACCGCCAGTGAGCGCGCATAGTCGGCACCCGGTCGCACCGGCGCGTAGAGCCGCGGGACCGTCTCGACATTGTGGTTGAGCACTTCGGGCCGGACAGCCAAGACGGCATCGAGCGCCGGGGCATCCCCGCCGAAGTCGGGGATCAGCAGTTCGACCGTTGCCTGCGGCAACGCCGCACGCACGGCGCGCACCGTGGCGACGAAGTGGGCCGCACCACCGTCGGGCAAGTCATCGCGCGTCACCGAGGTGATGACGACGTGCCGCAGGCCGAGCAGGTGCGCCGCCCGGGCCACTTCCTGCGGCTCGCCGGGATCAGGAGGAGCCGGCCGAGCGGACCCAATCGCACAGAAGCGACAGGCGCGCGTGCACGCATCGCCGAGAATCAGGAACGTGGCGGTCCCCGCGTTCCAGCACTCGTGGCAATTGGGGCAGCGCGCGCTCTCACAAACGGTGTGCAAATGCCCTTCGCGCAGGACCGCCCGTACGCGTCGGTAGCTCTCTCCACCGGGCAGACGGGTGCGCAACCAGCGCGGCTTGCGCGCGCCGCGCACCGCCTCACGCTCCAGACGCGTACGCAGGGCCGCCGCCGCCCCGGCCCCGTCGACCGGACCGGCCGTCACGGCGCGGAACTCGATCCCCAAGACCTCGCCGCACGCTTCGCGCAGCGCCGCCGCGACCGCCTCGAAATCGACCGCCGCCCCACCGGCGGCCCCATCCCTGTTGGCAGCCGCATCCCCTGCGGTGGCCGCGTCCCCTTCAGTGGCCGCGTCGAAGCCGGCAATCGCTTCCATCGAGGTCACCGCTTCGCCCGTCAGGCCGCACGGCACAATGCGCGCGAAACCCTCGAGCGGGCCGCGCACGTTGAGCGCCACACCGTGCAGCGTGACGCCGCGCGAGACGCGCACTCCAAGCGCCGCAATCTTGGCCCATCCCCCGGCCGCAAGCCGTACCCACACGCCGGTCAGTCCGGGACGCGCTTCGCCGGCGATCCCGAAGCACGCGAGCGCCCGCCTGACCATCGCCTCCAGACGCCCGACGTAGGCGCGCACGCCAAGATCGTGCGTCCGCAGATCGGCGATCAGGTAGGCGGTCAGCTGTCCCGGTCCATGGTAGGTGACGTCTCCCCCGCGTTCGATCCGCACGACGTCAATGCCCTCGGGCGAGAGGATATGGCGTTCGTCGGCATGGCGTCCCAGGGTCAGGACCGGAGTGTGTTCGACTAGGAGCAGCGTGTCCGGTACCCGCAGACTACGTCGCGCCTCCCAGAGCGAGCGCTGCAGCGCCCAACTGGCACGGTAGTCGCTCAGGCCCGCCAGACGCACCGCGATCCCGTGGGGTCGCGATTCAGCGGCGCGCGTGCCGGATTCTGCCGCCGGTGGCGTTTGCATTGCGTCCCGCCCTCGGAACCGCGCCCGTTGCCCGGCGGGCGCGCACGTCAGCCGTGAAGCCCCTCTCCCAGCGCCCCTGCCCAGGCTTCCGGGATCGCCTCCGAGAGCGTCGGATGGGCATGGATGACCGTCGCGAAACGCTCGCCCCCGATGCCGGCGGCGCCGAGCAGCGTCGGCTCGGCAATCAGCTCGCCCGCCCCGGGGCCGACGATGTGCGCGCCGAGCAAGCGTTCCTCTTCGGCCGCCAGGATCAGCTTGACGAAGCCGCTTGTCTCGCCTTCGACCACGGCGCGGCCATTGGCGACAAAGGGAAAACGTCCGATCCGCACCGCGCCGTGGCGCTGGCGTGCCGCCGCTTCGGTTTCACCTACTGCCGCGACCTCCGGGTCCGTGTAGACGACTCCGGGAATCCAGTTGCGCTCGATGGGCGCCGGATCGGTGCCGGTCAGGTGTTCCACGACGTGCACGCCGGCCGCCGCTGCGGCATGGGCGAGCATCGGCGGCCCGGTCACATCGCCGATCGCGTAGAGCCCCGGTACGCCCGTGCGCTGGTGCCGATCGACCGACAGGTACCCGCGCTCGGCCGCCAGGCCGACGGACTCGAGGCCGAGTTCCTCGGTATTGCCGGTCACCCCGATGGCGACAAGAAGGGCCTCAGCCGCAACCGTCGCGTTCGCCGCTGGCGACGCGGGCGCTTGACCGGCTCGCGCCGCCACGTCGCCCCCCAGCGCTTCGCGTGCGGCAATCGTCGCCCGCACGCCCTCCTCGGTCGCCACCACGTCGGTCAACACCGCCCCGGTCTCGATCTTGACGCGCCGCTTGATCAACGCCTTGCGCAAGGACTCGGCGAGCTCGGGTTCCATCCCCGGCAGCAGCTGGGGCATCATCTCAACCAAGCGCACCTCAACGCCGAGCGTGCTGAAGACGTCGGCGAACTCGAGGCCGATCGCGCCACCGCCCGCGATCAGCAAGCGCCGCGGCAGCTCGGTCCAGGCGAGGACATCCCGGCTCGAGACGATGCGCCGGCCGTCGAAGGCAAGGCCGGGCAAGGCGCGCGGGCGTCCGCCGCTGGCGAGCACGACGTGCGGCGCGCGCACGACATCGGGCCGCGCCGCGCTCTGCCCGCGGCCGGTCTCGCGCGCCGGGAGCGGGGAGAGCCGCACGCACAGCTCCTCCCCCTGGCGCCCGTCGAGCCGGCCCTGCGCCAGCCACACCTCCACCCCGGCACGATCGAGCAGCATCTGCACCGCTTTGACGAGGCGGTCGACAGCCTGGCGCGAGCGCCGCTGTACGGCGGCATAGTCCCACTCGAGCGCACCGAGGCGCAGACCGAGGCGGCGCGCGCCGCGCGCCTGCTGGACGAAGTGCGCGGAGCGCAGCAGCGCCTTGGTGGGAATGCACCCCCAGTTGAGGCAGACCCCACCCAGCATACCGGCTTCGATCAAGGCGGTGCGCAACCCGCGTTGCGCCGCGCGGGCCGCAGCCACGTATCCGCCCGGCCCGCCGCCGATGACGATCACGTCGTAGCTGCGCTCGGTCTCCCCCATCCTCGGTCTCCTCCTCTCGGCGGCGCCCGCTCGAGACCGCGCGGGCGCTCGCCACCGACGCAGCGCCGCCCAGGCGCCGGCTACGCCTGGCGCGCGAGCAACGCCCTCCCGCGCCGGCCGGGCACGCCGAGCACCTTGCGCGCGCGGCGCGCCAGCTCGCGCTGGACCGGCCCCGCTTTGCGCCCCACCACCTGCAGATCGACGCGTCCGCCGGCAATCATGCCATGCCCCCCCGCCCGCCCGAGTTCGCCGACGATGCGCTGCAGCGAACGCGCCGCGTTCGCCTCCGGATCGAGCGTGCGGATGGAGAGGTAGATCCGACGCCGGTGCACGCCCATCACGAGCACCCAGTGGATGTCATCGACGCGCAACAGCAAATCGGCCAACTGCGCGGGAACGTCCGGGTAGGGAATCCGTTCGAGACAGGCAATTGCCAGCGATCCATACGTCCGCGTCGCGCGAAACGCGCTCGCCAGAATGACGAGGTACTCGCGCGAAAAGGGCGCATGCTCGATGCGCGCCAGCAAGCGATTGTCGGTCACCGGAAAGAGGGCGCCAAAGGCGCGCGCATCGGCCGGCGTGCTCTCCCGCCCGAGGTTCTGCGTTTCGGAGCGGATCGCGTAGAAAACCGCGGTCGCAATCCGCCGGTCCGGCTCGAGCCCGGCCGCCTGCATGTATTCGTAGAGGATCGTCGCCACGGCGCCGTAGTGATCGCGCACGTCGCTGAACTGCACTTCACGCGTCGTCCGTCGCTGGGGATGGTGATCGAAGACGATATCGGGCATCCGATCCGCCGGGAGTGAGTTGTTCCCAGTCTGCGGTTGGGTGTCAACCAGTGCGACCGCGTCGTAGCGCTCGAGCTTCACATCACGGAAGTGTGACAGCGGGATGCGCAGCGCGCGCACCATGGCGCGGTTCTCGGCGCGACCGATCAAGCCCCCGTGGGCGATGTCGGCCGGGA
>Ga0180429_10003434_pt1 | contig 12777 bp, 8 predicted proteins | sample SS_ome_FD_132428 | JGI IMG/M metagenome (GOLD analysis project Ga0180429, IMG submission 132428) | Hypersaline lake sediment archaeal communities from the Salton Sea, California, USA - SS_1_S_1 metaG | ecosystem: Environmental > Aquatic > Non-marine Saline and Alkaline > Hypersaline > Sediment ... | reverse complement strand
CCCATGTTTTGTGTATCGGATCTCCAAACAATCCTCCTTCAAGGCCCATAATTTACCCAGTTTCTTTCCCGCTGTGGAGACCAATTTGTGCGTCGTCCCAATATTCAAGTTGAACGGGTCCTCTCGATACCTTTCGAGGAGAACTGCTATGTAGCCCATATTGAGGGCAGAGCCGATTGCCTGGTGGTCGATCCGGGACTGGAACCGCAAAAAATCGTGGACTATCTGGATTCCAACGGGCTGGTGCCGGCGGCGATCCTTAACACGCACGGTCACAGCGACCACATTGCGGGCAACGGGTTCGTAAAAGAGCGTTGGCCCGAGGCCCCGCTGGTAATCGGCTCGGGCGACGCGGCGAAGTTGACCAGCGCACAACTGAATCTCTCGTCGTTGTTCGGGGCCTCGGTCACCAGCCCCCCGCCGGACAGGACCCTCGAGGACGGCCAGGATTACTCGGCGGCAGGTGTCGAGTTGAAAATCCTGGCAATACCGGGTCATTCGGCCGGCCACGTGGTGTACTTGTGCCGGGACCACGATCCGCCGCTGGTGTTTGTCGGCGATGTGATTTTCTCGGGCAGCGTTGGGCGGACCGACTTTCCCGACGGCGATTTTCAGCAGCTTAAGCAGGGCATTCACGCAAAGCTCTTTACGCTTCCCGACGAAACGCTGCTGTTGCCCGGCCACGGACCACCAACCACCGTTGCACAAGAGAAACGCAGCAATCCGTTTGTGGGTTTGGAATCGTGACCGGCTCTCGGAGGAGTCGGGGGAGAGGGACGACCGGGTGGCACGGGCATCTTGCCCGTGTTCGCCAAGCACGGGGTGGCACGGGCATCTTGCCCGTGTTCGCCAAGCACACTGGCGAAACGCCAGTGGCAGCCTACCGGGGCGTGGCCGGGTGGCCGTTAGGGCACCTGCGCGATTGCCATCATATTGGCGGCGCGCAGCGCCTCATCGAGTTGTGTCAGGATCTGCGCGATTTGCTGTTTTCCCAGTGCCAACGCGTCGAAAGTTCTCGTCGGGGGCATCTGAACGTTGCGGACTCCCAGCGACGGGATACCCTTCAGGTGGCAGAGGAAATTCGCCAGGGCAACGACCGAAACCACGTGTTGCTGCGGACCATCGTACTGCGCGACCGCATGATGTTCGCCGATTGCCGTGGCGAGTGTTTCGGGCAGGTTCCATTTTCGGGCGACAAACTCACCCAACGCCGCGTGGTCGAAACCGAGAATCCGCCTTTCAACTTCGCAGATAGGGGCCTTTTCGCTCAACGCGTCGACCACCCGGCAAAAACCCTTGTGCAGTTGCTGATCGATGAGGATCAAGCCCACGTCGTGCAGCAAGCCGGCCGCGTATGCCTCCTGAGGCGAGGCCTTTCCGCAGGTTTTGGCGATCAATCGGGCGACCACTCCCGTGGCCACCATGTGGTCCCACAAGTCTCGACGATGATACCGTCCGTGCCCGGCGGTCGTCTTGAACAGTCGCGCCACGTGGGCCGTCAGCGCCAGGTTGCGGACTTCCTCGAACCCCAGCAGCGTGATGGCCTGTTTCAGATCGGCCGCCTTCTCCGTCAGGGCATAGTAGGAGGAGTTGACCGTCCGCATCAGCCGCATGGCGATGCTCGGATCGCTGCGGACCGTCTCGAGCAGATCGTCGGCCGCCGAGGCGGGATCGGCGGCCACGGCCATGATTCTCAGCGCCACGTCGGGCAGCGTCGAGATCTCGCCGATTTGCGCAAACACCCGCTCAATCGACGCTGTCTCTGACGGCTCGCCGAGATTGCCCCCGCGGTTTGTCTCTTCTGCAACCGTGGTCATCTGCAAAACCCGTCACAAGCCGCACAACCGGACTGCGCCGTTACGCGGCCGCCAGCCGAGCCCTGCCAAGTATAGATCACAAAAGAGGGGGTTGCCGTTCCACGGAAGAGCGGCGCTTTGGCCGCTCCCGCATTACTTTGTGCCCCGTGCGCACATGTTCTATGGCGTTATCTGCGGTAGTCGGTTCAGCCGGCGGCGGCAAACAGGTCGGTTGCGGCCAACGGGCGGGCCGGGTCCTATACTCGAATAGCCCTCTACAGTCGCTGCAATGTACGGGCAGCTTGCCGCGGCGGGCTGCCGCGAAAACTTGTACGTTTCAAGGAGAAAGAGATGTTCGATAAGCGAATCCGGATGGGGCCGGCCGCGTTGCTGATAGCACTACCGATTTTCGGTTGCGGCCGGACCGTCGAAGACAAGATCGACCTGGGTGTGGAAAACATTCAGCAAGGCGCGGAGCAATCTGTCGAGGAGGCCGAAGAAGCCGGCCAGGAGGCCAAGGCGGCCCTTGGCGAGGCCGGAGTGGCGCTCGAACAAGCCGCCGAGAAGACCGTCGAGGGCACCGAGAAGGTGATCGAAACGGACTGACGAGTCATCTTGTCAATGCATCACCGTCGGCGAACTGGGTTCCGGCATAACGGCGGGCAATTCGAGAATGAAGCGACTGCCGCGCGTTGCCTGGTTGTCGATCACCGCCCGCCCGCCGTGTTCGCTGAGAATCTTGCGGCTCACCGGAAGCCCCAGCCCCGTGCCGCGGCCTTTTTTCGAGGAGACGAAGGGGCTGAAGAGCTGCTGTCTTTGGTCGGGTGGAATTCCGGGGCCGTTGTCCTCGACGGTAATCCGCACCAGGCCCGGCTCGGCGTCGTATTGCGAGCGCACCGCAACGCGGCCCTGCCCGTCGCTCTCCTCGGCCGCGTCGATCGCGTTGGTCACCACGTTGAGAACTGCGCGGTGGATGCCTTCCGGATCGAAAACCAGATCGGGCATCTCCTCGGCCGGCTCCCAGTGCAGTTCCACGTCCAGATCCTCGGCCCGGCTCTGCATCAGTTCGATCACATCGGTGACGACCTGGTTGATGTTCGCCGTGGCCAGGTCGGGCTCTCGGTCCTTGCTGAAGGTGAGCATATCCATCACCAGCGAGGAGATCTTCTGCTGATTTTTTTCGACGATTGTCCATCCCCTGCCGACCACCATCTCGTCGTGTTCGGTCAGCCCCATCTCGATCAGGTAGCTTCCGCCGCGGATGCCTTGCAGAATGTTCTTGATGTGGTGCGAGAGTGTGGCCACGGTTTGGCCCACGGCGGCCAGCCGCTCGGCGTGCACCATGGCGGAGTAGTATCGCGTGTCCTCGACGGCCAGAGCGGCCTGGTGGCCGATGGCGATCATCAGTTTCAGGTGGTCTTCGGTGAACTTGTCGGCCTTGCCCTTTTGAATTATCTCCTGCGGCGAAGTCGAGGTGTCGATATAAATCGCGCCGACCACGTCGTAGCGTCCCTGCATGGGCACGCAGATCGCCTCGCGGACACCCATCTGCACGATGCTGGCGGCGGGGTTCCAGCGCTCGTCCTGCCGCGCGTTGCTGGTGATTACCCCCTCGTTACGCTCGGTCACGTAGTCGAGGATCGTCTTGCTGATCGTGATCTTCTCGTCGCTGGGCAACCCGGCGCGCGTGCGGCGGACCTTCGGCTGCAACTGCTGTGTCTGCGGATCGATCAGCATGATGCAGCCGCGGTCGGCCTCGACCCACTCGAAAATCAATTCCATGATCCGCTGCAGCAACTGGTCGATCTCCAGGGTATGGCTCACCGCCAGTGCGGTGCGGTACATCACCTGAAGATTGCTCTTCGCCCGCGCCAGCCAGGGATTCTCCGAAAACGCCGCCTCCTGCTCGAAGATCCGGCTCCCCTCTTCCTGGGTAACGGATCGGATGATCCGCGATTGGTCTTCGGGCGTGCCGGCGGCGGCGATGTCGATCGTCTCGAGGTCTTCGGCGGGTTCCTCCGACCGGCCGGTGAAGAGCATCAGCGTGCCGCCCACTTGGATCTGGTCGCCGCTGCTGAGCTGGTGCCGGGAAACCCGCTGGCCGTTGACAAACGTGCCGTTGGAACTCTCGAGATCGGAGACGGCGAAGTCGCCGTCGGACTGGCGGATTTCGGCGTGTCGGCGCGAGACTTCGGTATCGTGAACCTGGATCTCGTTCGACGAATCGCGCCCGATTCGGAGGACCGGCTCCTCCAACTCGAAGCGTGTTCCCTGATCGTTACCTCGAATCACGAACAGCGACGACACGGCCTTGGCTCCACGATTGCACGCCCGTCCAATAATTCCTCAATTTTACGGATTAAGGGTGCGTAATGGTAGGGCTTGGAGACGAATTCGCCCCGCGGCGGGGGCGAATCGCTCCGCCGGATGCTGCCGAGCATGATCAACGAGGGCCGCTCGTCGCCGCAACCTGCGGCGAAAGGGGCCGAGAGGTCTTCCAGGCCGGGCTGTTGAAGTTCGAGGTCGAGCACGATCACCTCGGGCTGATGGCGTCGGGCCAACTCCACAGCGGCCGCCGGCCGAGAGGCCGAAAATGTCCGCACGCCGCGCCGCTGCAGCGCTGTTTGCAGCACCTCGCGGGTTTCTTCCGAGGGATCGACAATCAATACACTTCGTTGGTCTTCCAAATTCACGCCCTCCGTGACATCTGCGGGCCGGACTTCCTTTTCCGGCCGCTTGGCAACGGCGTTGCCGCTTAGGTTCCGCCCGGTTCTGCCCCGTCAAGGGCCAAGATGATAACGGCGTAAGCTCTGCGTGTCAAAGCGAATTGCCGCCTGGGGTCGAAGAACTCCTAGCGAAACCCGTGCCCCCCCTACTCGCCGCATATTCCCCAGTGTCGTATTGCGGCTAGGGCACTTGGTCTCTGAAAGGTGCTGTAAATGAGTCAAGTTTTGAGGTGCGAGGCATCAGGTTTCAGGTCTCAGATAGTCGGCGGAAGTCTAATCCCCAATCCCCAGCCCCTACGTCATACAACTCGTCGGTCTGAGGCGAAGCCTCGTTAGATGTCCGTTTTGCAGATCCATGCGCAGTATGTTTAGCGGCGGCTGAAGAATATCTCGGGGACTGTCCCGATTTTCCCGCAGGGAAAATGGGACTGTCCCCCTCACAAACCTGGCAGCAGGCGTGCCGGCGCGGGCAGCGTTGCTGCCCCGCTAAACGTGTGACTTTACGTCAAAGTCCTTTAATCGCCGTTTCTTTGACAAGTTTCAGATCGAGCTTACCGGTGCCGAGGATGGGGATCTCGTCGACGCGGCGGAAGCTGTCGGGCGAAGGAATCCACAGCGGCGGCAGGCCCTCGGCGGCCAGGCGGCGGCAGATTTCCTCGGGGCTGCGGTCCAGCCCGGTGTGCAGCACCACGATCCGTTCGCCCTTCTTTTCGTGGGGTACCGCGGTCACCACGAGCGAGAGGTCGTCTTCGTCGAGGTCGAGTGCGTGGGCGATTGCCTCCTCGATTCGGATATGGGGCACCATTTCGCCGCCGATCTTGGAGAACCGGCTCTGCCGGTCGGTAATCCGGATGAACCCGTCCTCGTCGATCATCGCCACGTCGCCGGTGACGTACCATCCCTCCCGGATCACCTCGGCGGTGAGTTCCGGTTGCTCCAAGTAGCCTTTCATTACGTTCGGTCCGCTGACGAGCAGCATACCCGACTTGCCCGGCCCCAAGTCCTCGTCGGTTTCCAGATCGACCACTTTTGCCGCCACACCGGGCAAAGGGCGGCCGACGGTCCCTTCCCTGAGGCCTTGCTGGCGGTCGTCCAACGCGCGGTCGGGTGGGATATTGACCGCCACGACGGGTGAGAGTTCGGTCGTACCGTAGCCTTCGACGGGGCGGACGCCGAACTTCTTCTCGAACGCCTCGGCCAACTCGACCGTGAGCTTCTCGGCGCCGGCGACCACCACGTCGAGCTTTGCGAAATCATCCGCTTCGCACCGCCGCAGGTACGTTCGCAGGAACGTGGGCGTGGTAATCAGGATCGTTGCCCCGTGCCGGCGGCAGAGTTTGCCCAGCGGCCGCGCCTCTAACGGCGAGTAGTGATACACGCCCTTGGGCGCCAGCGTCAGCACGGTCCACAGCGTGGTGGTATATCCGAAGGAGTGAAACATCGGCAGCACGCCCGCCAGCACGTCGCTACGGGTAAGGCGGACGACCTTGTCGAAGGCCGCGATATTCGAGCCCACGTTGCGGTGCGTCAGCATGACGCCCTTCGGTAGGCCGGTCGATCCGGAGGTGAAGATCACCGTAAGCACGTCGTCCGGATCGATGCGATCGAGCCCGAGCCGGCGCTGCATGACGGCCAGCGGTTCCAGCCATGCCCGGGCGGCGGAAATGAGCTTGTCCTGCCAGGTGACCTTGCCCATCAGGTCTTCGAGATAGACCAGTTGGGCATAGATTGTTAGGTCCAGTTTTTCCATTACCCGGCGGCTGCTCAGCACGTGCCGGATGCCGCAGCGCCGGATGCAGGCGTTCATTACGTTCGCCGAGAGGGTGTAGTTGAGATTGACGGCGACGCGCCGATCGAGGGAGACGGCCGCATTGGCCAGCACCGCGCCGACCGAGGGCGGCAACAGCAGCCCGACGTGCTCCTCCTCAGCATCAAGCACCTCGCGCCGCAACAGGCGGCGGAGGATGAGCGTTCCGGTCAGCAGCTTGCCGCCGGTCAGTTCGGTGCCGCCGGAGTCGGCGACTTTTGGCCTGCGCATGGCGGCGCGGCACATTTTCAGGAACATCCGCGGCAGGATCGGCTCGCCGGTGTAATCAGATTTCATCGTCTTTCCCCAATGCTGCAACGGCATCGCGGACCTGTTCGATGCTCGCCGGACGGTAAATCGGTTTTCCGAAGCGGATGGTTACCGGATAGCGCCAGCGTCGAGGCAGTTTCCAGAAGAATTTCCCGCCCTCGAAACTGAAAATGCTTCCCCACATTCCCTTGATGTAAGCGGGGATCACCGGTGCGTCGGTCCCCTTGAGTATCGACAGGAGACCCGGCTGGAACTCCTGCATCTTGCCGGTTCGCGAGATTCCGCCTTCGGGAAAGATACCAACCGGCTCGCCGCTTTGCAGAGCCGCCCGGGCGGCTCGCAGCGAGCGGACAATCGACCTCTTGCCCGGCTTGATCGGTATCACCCGCGCCAGCCGCCCGAACCACCCCAGCCACGGCGTCTCGAAGTAGTCGGCATAGACCACCATTCGCGGCCGGCCGGGATAGAACGTGCCGATGAAAACGCCGTCGGCCCAACTAATGTGGTTCGGCACAACCAGGGACCCGCCACGCTCGGGAACGTTCTCCAGCCCCTCGAGCCGCACGCGGTAGAACAAGTTGATCATCACCACCAGGGCAACGCGGGTGGTGATTTGCGGCAAGATCAACACGGCCGTCAGCACCACCGGTATGATCGCCAGCCCCAAGACCAGGAAGATACTCCGGCTGGAGAGCCCGCAGAACTGGCCCAGCACGAAGAAAACTCCGGAGGCCGCGAAAATCCCGCTACAAGTCACGAAGTTGCACGCCGCCAGGATCGAACCGCGCGTTTTCTCCGGGCTGCGATATTGCAGAAATGCCTGTAACGGCACGTCGTACATGCCGCCGCAAACACCCAGCAGGAACAACCACAAGCCGGCCAGCAGGTAAGCGGGCGACAGGTAATCGGCGTTCCCGTCCGGCAGGACCGCTCCGCCGGGAACCGTCCACAGCAGTATTCCGAACAACGCGATGCCGGCCGCCCCGTACGGCACGATCCCCAGTTCGATTTTCCCCTTGGAGAAGTACCCGGCCAGCAGGTTACCCAGTCCGACCCCCAGTGCAATCACCGCCAACAGCGGCCCGGCGTCCTTGTTCATCAGTTGCAGGTCGCCGGTGGCCAGGCGTTCGACGTTGAGTTGGCAAAGCCCGCCCAGGCCCCAAAAGACCGCGCTGCCCAGCGCCGCCAAAACCAGCGGCCGATTGGCAATCAACGCCGACAGGTTGCTGTACGTTTCAGCGGCCGGGTTGACGGGGAAACGCCTCCGGGGGTTGGCCACGGGCAATCGGGCGATCGGCAGGCTTGTCATCAGCCCCAGGGCGGCCACGCCCACCAGCACTGCGGCCGAAATCCACCAATTATGCCGGCCCAGCGGTTCCGTCCAGTGATACAAGTACCCGGCCGTCACCGTCCCGAGGATGATGGCCATGATCGTGGTCATCCCCACCAGCCCGTTGGCCGCGGAGATCCGGTCCGGCCGGACGATTTCGGGAATCGAACCGTATTTCGACGGCCCGAAAAGCGCGCTTTGCGAACCCATCAGGAAGACCACTACGAACAGCACGTAGATGTTTCCCGAAAGAATGGCGGCCACGCCGAGGATCATTACCACCACCTCGGCCACCTTGCAGCCGACGATCACATCCCGCTTGCTGAAGCGGTCGGCCAGGTATCCGGCGGGCGCGGCCAGCAGCATAAAGGGCAGCACCAGCAGCGCCGCCCCGGCCGTCCGGGCGGCATCGGCGTGCTGGCCGCCGACCAGGTCCTTGCCGATATAGACCGCCAGCCAGCGGAAAAGGTTGTCGTTCATCGCACCGAGCAACTGCGTGGCCAACAGCCCCAGGAAGCTGACAGAGAGCAGTCCCTCGGTCCCGTCGTGCGTGTGGGGGGGCTCGATGGCTTCAGGCGTTCCGGGCGGTGGATCGGTATGTTCGAGGTCGGGCATGAGTACCAAGGCGAGATTCCGCCTGCGATGCAACGGGGCTGGGCAATGACCGGCGGTGGCAATAAAGCTTAAAACACTTACAGGAGTTCCAAGTTCGCCCCGCTCCCAAATGGTTTCACATTTGGCCCCCGGTGCATACACCCGGGCCTGAAGCGAAAAGTGCCCGTGTATTCACGGCGGGCTAAATACGAAAACTCGACGGGTGGCATGCCCACGCTTGCGTGGGCATGAGGGGCGGTTTTACCCTGGTTTCACACATGCCCACGCAAGCGTGGGCATGGCACCCAACTATTATCAACAGGAACTAAATACGAAAACTCGGAACTACTGACATACGTAATACGTCTTGGGGCCGGATGACTCAGAACTGCCACAGCAGCGTGGCCGAATAGTCTACATCGTTGGGCCGACGGCCGTGCGGCGTGCTGTCGTAGCGGTTCAAAACGCTGAGCTTCAGGCCCAGGTTCGTCTGGCGATCGAGCACCACTTCCCAAGCGGCTTGACTGTTCAGCCGGTAATCCTCCATGGCCGTTACTCGGGGGGCGTACTCGGTCGTGGCCGTCAACTTCTGTCGGTCGCTCAGGCGATGCTCGAAATCCAGTGCGAACGTGGCTTCGGGTGCATAATTGTCGTCCGGGCCGCCGATCTCGCGCGAGAAGCCGCCACCGAGCCTGCCGCTGAGCGTGGTGCGTTCAGCCTCGATCAACTTGTATCCCAGGCCGGTATCCACCGCCACGCGGACGTTGAACGCCTGGAACTCGTCGTAGTCGACCGTCCCGTGTACGAAGCCGCTAAACCGCGACTCCCGGAAAAGCCGCTCCAAGCGCCAGCCGAGAAACGCCCGGTTCGCCGTCTCCAGCGCCCTTTCGGTCTTCTTGTTGTAGTCGAGATCCAGCGAGAGAACGCTGAGTTCCGTCTTCCGCTCGGCGTCGAATCCGAAGCGGAAGTTGAACGTCTCCGTATTGCCCTGCGTTCCGTCCAGCCCGAGTTCGAAACTCCCTTCCCAGCGTTTTGGCGGCGGATCGCCTTGCGGCTCGATCATTACCAACTGCTCGATCTGCGGCAGGCGTTGGATTTCCGCCGCGGCATTTGCCGGACCGGTATTCACAACCTGGCCATCGACCGCAGCGGTAGTCATCACCACCCCCGGCAGTCCCAGCAATAGCAGTCGAATCATGGTTGAACATCCCCTGCGCGCGGACCCCGGGAAAACGTGCGGAGGATAGCAAAAGCCCGCCGCTGAGGCAACATCGACGAATTAGTTCCTGTTGATAATAGTCGGGTGCCATACCCACGCTTGCGTGGGCATGTGTGAAACCAGGGGAAAACCGTCGCTCATGCCCACGCAAGCGTGGGCATGCCACCCGTTTGCCTGCTTAATCAACAGGAACGAATTAACCGGGATTATTCGCGGGGGAGGCCGTTTAGCGGGCGGGCTTGCCCGCTAAACATTACGCAGCACCATTGGGTGGTGAGGTCGTAACTTGTGTCACGACAAGCTTTTACAGACAATACGGTCACCTCAACACTGACGGGCTGCTAATCCAGGATCTCGCTGACGGCTCCGATTCTCTTCCTTGCGTCGCGGACCGCGCGGCGGAGAAACGCGGACCGCAGCGGCTTGATCGCCAGGGCGGCCTTGAAGGTACCGACTCGCTCGAGCAAGGCCACGATGCGTCCCAGCGCCCGGTGGCTTGGCCGCTGAGTACCGTCGAAGATCAGCTCGGCGAGCTTGCCGCGCTCGACGGCCATCAGGGCGACCCGGTCGAAAACGCTTTCCGGCGTGAAGACCCTCTTTCGGCGCGACTTCATGCCGATCGCGCCGAACTTGCAGGCGGAGTAGCACACGCCGCACCCCAGGCAAAGTTGCTCGTCGCGGCGGGCTTGTTTACGGGGTTCCTGCCCGGCGGGCAGCTCGACGAGTTCGACGGCGTCGATCGGGCAGGCCTCGACGCACTCGCCGCAGCCGCGGCATTTTTCCGGATCGATCTGCACGATCCAGTTCGACGTGACGATCGCGTTGCGGAGGGCAAACGTCTTGATCGCGCCGATCATCTCGCAGCAGCAGCCGCAGCAGTTGCAGATGTAGGTCGGCTTGCGCCGGACGTTGTCGCCCGTCTGCGCCAACCCGGCCTCCTTGCACTGTTGCAGAACCGCCAGCGCCTCGTCGGTGTCGAGGGGTCGGGCCATGCCGTTTCGCACCAGTGATTCGGCGGCGAAGTTCAGCGAAAGGCAGACTTCCTGCGGCTTGTCGCAGGCCTTGCCCAGGTGCTCGGCCTTGTGACGGCACGCACACAGCGATACAGCCACGGCCGACGCATCCCGCAGCAGACGGCTGGCACGCTCCCAGTCGAGGATCTCGGTGTGGTCGTCGCCGGGCAGTGCCTCTTCGTGCACCAGCGAGCGGCCGATCTGCGTGGGACCCCGGAACAGCGACCGGTCGAAGCGATCATCCTGGTCCATGTACTGGTCGAAGAGCCGGGCCAGCTCGGCCTGCGGGATTTCATTGCGAACCCGCATAAACGTGAACTCGAAAAAACCGATCGCCACCGGCGCAAGCGCGAACCAGCGCCGGCCGTCGTGCTCCAGATCGATCACCAGCCCGCGGCGGGCCATGTCGTCGAGCTTGTCGAGCAATTCATCGGCCGCCACGGCGAGCCGGGTGGATATCTCTTCGAGCGGCGCCAGGCGCAAGGGCAGCCGCCGCGCCAAGGCCACATCGTCTGCCGAGAACAACAGGGCGAGAATCTTTGCCAGCGCAGGCGAATCGGGCGCGCCGCTTACCGTCCCGTCGAGCCTTTCGCGCAGCAAGCGATACTCGCGTTGCGGGCGGGCTGTGTGCCCCACGGTATTTCTCCTCCCGAGAAATAACCTCGCGGACCGGCCTCGACGCTGCGAATAACCTACCCGTAGCCACGCTCGCCAGAGCGTCGGGCCTACAGTGTCCAGCCCTCGCGGTACTTGCGGCGGATGAACTGGTCGGCTTGCGGGCAGTTTTTGGCCCGAAGGTTTTCCGCATCCCACTGAAGTTTCTCACCCGCCCGGTAGGCCACGTTACCCAACAGGTTGTGCTCGATCAACATGCCGGAGTAATCGAAATTGCACAAGGTGGGCTCGCCGGTCTTGCAGGCGTGGATCCATTCCTGGTGATGGCCGAGCGACTTGGGAATCGAAGGCTCGGGACGCTTGAAGTCCTTGAATTTCTCTTCCGGCAGCAGGATGTGTTTGCCATAGTCGGCCAGCAGCATTCCCTTGTCGCCGACGAAGAGGATTCCCAGGCCCCACTTGCTCAAGTTCTGGCCGGTGGGCACCTTCGGCCGCTGGATACCGTCGTACCACGTGAGTTTCACGGCCGGGCGGTCTTCGATAGCCGGATGCTCCCAGTTGATGACCATCCAACGGGCATTGGTGTAGGGCGAGGCGGGCGTGGGGTCGCCCTTCGTTTCGACACTCAACGGCTGCCGCAGTTTCAGGGCCCAGAACGGCAGGTCGATCACGTGGCTCCCCATGTCACCCAGCGTGCCGTTGCCGAAGTCCCACCAGCGATTCCAGGTGAGGTTTCCGGGCAGATAGCTTTTGTTGTAGGGGCGAAACGGGGCGGGCCCCAGCCAGAGGTCCCAGTGGAGGTGTTTGGGCACGGGCTGTTCGCCTTGGGGCAGTCCGCCGCCGGGCCCCCTGCGGCCGCACCAGGCGTGGGCCTCGCGCACCGGGCCGATCGCGCCGGACTGGACCAGCTCGACCACGCGGCGGTAGTTTTCGGTAGCGTGGATTTGCGTACCCATCTGCGTGGCGATCTTGTCCTTGTGCTTATTGTAGGTTTCACGGACGGTTCGCGCTTCGTGGACGGAGTGGGCCAGCGGTTTCTCGCAGTAGACGCTCAGTTCCCGACGCATTGCCCAGCAGCTTGCCAGGGCGTGGACCTGGTCGGCCGTGCTGACGACCACGGCGTCGAGATCTTTTTGGTCGAGCATCTTTCGCCAATCGACATAAGTCTTGGCCTTGGGGAATCTCCCGGCGGCGCCGGCAAGTCTGTTCTCGTCGATATCGCATAGCGCGACGATGTTCTCACCCCTGACCGAATTGGTGTTCGACCCGCCGCGCCCGCTGACGCCGATGATGCCGATGTTGAGTTTTTCGTTGGGCGAACTACTCTGCGCTGCCGCGGTCCCGGCCACATAGAATCCGGTCGCCGCGATGGCCGCGCCCTTGAGAAACTCTCGACGGTTGCTGCTG
>Ga0180429_10003430_pt1 | contig 12782 bp, 9 predicted proteins | sample SS_ome_FD_132428 | JGI IMG/M metagenome (GOLD analysis project Ga0180429, IMG submission 132428) | Hypersaline lake sediment archaeal communities from the Salton Sea, California, USA - SS_1_S_1 metaG | ecosystem: Environmental > Aquatic > Non-marine Saline and Alkaline > Hypersaline > Sediment ... | reverse complement strand
TCGCACACCGGTGTCTGCGCCGCAGCCGCCCCGGTCGCCCAAAGCGCCAGCAGGCTCAGCCGCAGCCGGCGGCGCGCCGCCGCGGCCACACCGTCGGTCTTCGCCCGCGCCGCTGTCTCAGGCATACCCCCTCCTCCTGCGCTCCAACCACGCGTCCACTCCCAGGGGGCGTCGGTCGTAGAGCCACACATACAGGGCCGTTGCCAGCCACCCCAGGTCGCGCAGCACGGTGCGGCCCGAGATGGGATCCTCCTCCAGCCCCTGGGAGGCGAAGCAGCCGCAGGCGATATCCAGTCCCTGGGCCAGGGCCGCGGCCAGGGCCGCGATGAATACGACCATCATGGCCGCGGCCAGGACGGCGCCGGCCCGCGCCCGCCAGCCCGCGATCAACATAGCGGCGGCGGCCAGCTCGACCCAGGGAAGCACGAGGGCGGTGAGATTCACCAGGCCCAGGGGCAGGATCCCGTAGGTGGCCACGTCCAGGGCAAAGGCGGCCGGGTGCAGGAGCTTGTGCCAGCAGGCCGCCAGGAAGACATACCCCAGGTACAGGCGTGCCACCAGGGCCAGACGCGGGTGCCAGCGCCACTCGGCGAGCGCTCTCATGGCGCCCCCGCCCGCGTCTCGTGTTCCGTCCCTGTGCCGCCACCGGTCGAGGCGCTCAGCGCCGGGGCGCCGCCGCGCACATAGAACACGTTGCGGATGCCGTGGCCGCTGATCTCGCGGGCCAGCAGCTGGCCCGTGTCCGGGGCGTCGCCGTCGCCGTACACCACCACCTGGCGGGCCCGTGAACGCGCGATGGACTGCGCCAGGTCGCACAGGGTATCGGGCGGTGTCGGCTCCAGGTAGTCGTAGGGTATGCTGCGCGAGCCGGGCAGGTGCCAGGCGCTGTACCTCGCCGCGGCCCGGGCATCCACCACATACGTGGCCGACGAGGTCAGACGCGCGTCCGCCGCGTCGAGTGGGGCGGCCTCGCCACCGGATTCCGGGCAGGGCACCAGCACCTCGTACTCGCGCTCCGCGACCAGGGGCAGGGGCTCGGGGTGAAGCCACGCATTGACGGCCAGGGCGATCACCGCGCAGGCTCCCAGGGCGCGCAGCGCCCGGGGCAGACTCTCGGCCACCGCCTCGCGCCCCAGTTCGCCCACCGTCACGCCGCCCGGATCGTCTCCATGTGCCATGTCTCTCGCCTCAGTTGGCGCACGAGGAGCTGCGCCGCGCCGCCTCGTCCCGACGCAGCAGGTCGCGCAGCCGCTCCTCGTCGCTGCCGGCCCGGTCTACCCCGTCGGCGACCGGCAGGGGCACACGGCCCCCGACGCCCACCTGGCGCGGACCCCGCGGGTCCAGGTCCGCGGCCACGCGCACCAGCAGCAGCACGCGGTGCTCCGTGTAGGGATAACTGACCGCCGCACTCGAGACCCGCCGCGCCACCTCGTACCCCCCTCCCACCTGCACCTCTCGCGTCAGGGGCATCCACAGCTCCATATCGGCCCGCATGAGCAGGTCTCGCCCGCCGTTGCCCTGCGAGCCGACCTCGTACTGATCCCGCCCCACAGCCACCCCCAACCGCAGCGCGCCGCCGCGCCCCGGGCCCCGGTAATTCAGGCGCCAGCGCGCCACGGCCAGCGCGTTGACGCCGGTGTGGGTGTAGGCGGCCCTGGCGGCCGGGTAGTGGCGCAGACTCAGCGCGGCGAGCAGGCGCAGACGCGCCTGCGGGGCCCAGGCCCGCCCCACCCCGCCGTCCAGCTCCCAGCGCGACCGGGCCCGGTGGCGGAAGAGGCGGCGGCCCGCGCCCCCGAAGGCCGTCCAGCCACCGGGGGCCTCCGCCTCCACCTCGAGGCGGTGCCCCTCGTAGTACACCTGCGGGGCACCGCTGTACTCGTCCCCCTGGTTGAGCACGAGCGCCTCGGCCCGGTACCCCACGGCGCCGCGCCAGGCGCCCGAGCCCAGCCTCAGACCGGGCCGCAGGGAGACGTCCAGATAGCGCGCCGCCGCGACCGCGGGCTCGTCATCGCCGGAGGGACGCGCCGGGAAGTGACCGGCGGCGCTCGCCTCCAGGACGCGTCGCACCCCGTGCCGGGCCGGCCCGCTCAGACGCCCGTACACCTGGCCGCGGAACAGCCCGCCGCCGCGCTCGGTCTGGTGACGCACGGCCGGCAGCCCCGCCCCGGCATTGCTCGTGCCCCCGGCCGACGCCTCGGCCTCCACGTGCAGGGGGCGCGTCCACTGGGGGTCCAGGCGGCGGCGCAGGCTCTCGGCGGCGCGGGCGTCCTCGCTGTACAGCTCACCGGCCGCCGCGAGCCGGACCAGCGAAGCCGCGGCTCCGGCCGTGTCCTGCCGCGCCCGCGCCAGGATCAGGCGCAGCAGGGCCCAGCGGCCCCGCTCGGGCGCCGTGGCGGGACAGGAGAGCCCGTCGGCGGCCGCGCCCAGGGTCTGGCCGGCCAGGTCCGCATCGCCCGCCTGCAGGTGCACCCAGGCGAGCCACGCCCGGCTGGCGCAGTCTGCCGGATCGGCCTGCACCAGGCCCGCGAGAGTGCGCTCGGCCCAGAAGGCATTGCCCTCGGCCAGGTAGGCGGCCGCCAGGAGCCGGGCCAGCTCGGGCCGGTCCGGGTACCGGGATACGGCCGCCTTGAGGCGCTGGATGGCCTCGCCGCCGCGGCTCCGGTCCTGCAGGCAGGTGGTGACCCGGCGCAGGCAGTCGACGTCGCCGGCGCAGTGGTCCTCGCACGGGTCGGCCGCGGCCAGCCAGGGCCCCAGGACCAGGGCCGCGGCGAACCGGCGCAGGTCAGGGGCTCCCATGGTCCTGGGCCCCCTTGCAGCAGCGGAATCCGGCGTACAGCTCGTCCCAGCCGGCATTGTACGTGCACCGCAGACGCTGGGCCGCCCCGGCACAGTTGTACGCCCCACCCCGCACCTCGTACCCGCGCGGATCGGTGGCCGACCACACCACCTCCCACACATTGCCGCTGACGTCCAGGGCCCCGTACGCGTCGATGCAGTCCGGGAAGCTGCCCGTCGGCATCAGGCGGAAGGACCAGTGGTCGTACCCGCAGTTGTCGCCCAGGGAGCAGTCAGAGATGCCCTGCTCGGCGCAGTAGTCGTCGCAGAAGGTGTCGACGCAGTTGCACGTCTCGCGGTTGAAGACACTCCCGAAGGCATACGGGCGCCCCTCGCCGCCGGCGCACGCGGCGTACCACTCGTCGGCCTCGCACAGACGCTTGCCGGCCCGGCGGCAGGCCGCGTCGAAGCGCGCCACGTCCTCTGGGGTCAGGGGGTTCACGTGCCAGGGCAGGACGCCGGCCCGAGAGATGGCCCGGCTGGTGTCCGCCCCCGCGTTTTCGGCGCTGGCGTCGGGGCGGGAGGCCTCGTACCGGTCGACGCACAGCCCGGCCGAGACCGCCACCATGTCGTCGGGACAGACCAGCGGGCCGGTCGAGTCGGGCACGCACCGCCCCCCGACGCAGGACTGCCCGGCGGGGCAGTCGCCGGGGCCGGCACATCCGGCGGGCGGCGGCGCGCACTCGCCGCACGCGGGGTCGCACACCTGGCCGGCGGCGCAGTCCTCGGCCGTGTAGCAGACCGGCTCCACCAGGCAGCCGGACAGCACGGCCAGCAGGAGTGGCAGGGATGCGAGTTGGGGCAAGATGGATCCGCCTTCGATCAACGGCTTGGGCGGGCGAACCCGGGCGCAGGAGGGTACGCCTAAGTATAGCGCAAACCGGGCCCCCGCTGGCAATGGCGTTGGCTAGATGGTGAAGGTCGAGGCGCTCCTGAATCCGGGGTGGCTCAGGATGCGCTCGAGGGCGGAAGCGGGTACGGCCTGGTTGACCTTGAGCACGGCCAGCGAGTCGCCCGTGCGCAGGTCGTGGGGTGAACGGATGTCGTCAATGTTGATGCTGTGCTCGGCCATCACCTGCGTGATGGTGGCCAGCATGCCCGGCTGGTCTTCGTACACCACCAGGACGCTGTGCCCGGTGGGCTCGAAATAGAGGCGGTCGAAGTCGTTGATGCGAGAGATCATGGGCGCTCCCTCGGCAATGGTGCCGCGCACGCTGCAGGAGTTGTACGTGCGGTTGCTCCCCTCCATCAGGTCGATGGTGATCGAGTTGCCGTACCCCTTGCTCTCGTCCACCTGGCGCCCCACGTGCTCGATGCCCTTCTCCACCAGGTATTGCTCGGCCTGCTGGTGGTCGAAGAGCGGGTCGAAGTCGGAACTCAATCCCAGGACCACGGAGCTGAGCAGATACTCCTCGTACTGGCCCAGGTCGCCGTAGAAGCTGGTCTCGATGCGGCTGGGATGCGCCCCCGAACCCAGGTAGCCCCGGGCCACGCGGCCCAGGTAGTAAGCCAGCAGCTGGTAGCGCTCGTCCAGCCCCACCGGCACGGCGCGGTTCACCACGTAACTGGTAACCCCGCGCTCGAAATAGGCCACGGTCTGCTCGGCCGCGCGGCGGGCCGCGTTGTAGTTGGCCTCGGCCGTGCTCGCCCCCAGGTGGGGGAGCATGACGTCGGCGATATCGGCCACCGACTTGTCGCCCGCCTCGTCCTTGGGGTACACGTCGTTGCAGAAGAGGAGTCCCCTCTCGGCGCGGGCCGCCCGCAGGGCCGCCTCGTCGACCACGCCGGCGCGGGCGCAGTTGACCAGCATGGCCCCCTCCTTCATCGCCCCCAGCAACTCGGCGTCCACGAGCCCGCGGGTCTCCTCCGTCTCGGGGATGTGCAGCGACACGATGTCGGCCCGCCCGAACAGCTCGGGCAGGGAGCACAGCTCCACCTCCAGGTCGGCGGCCCGCTCTTCGGACACCACCGGGTCGTAGGCGACGACGCTCACCTCGAAACCGGCCAGCCGCTTGACCACCAGCTGGCCGATGTTGCCCAGACCCACGATACCCACCGTCTTGCCCGTGAGCTCGCGGCCCATCAGGGCCTTCTTCTCCCACTGCCCGGCCCGCGTCGTGGTGTCGCCGCGCACGATGTGGCGATAGGCGGCCAGCACCAGGGCCACGACCTCCTCGGCCACGGCGTTCGCATTGGCCCCGGGGGTGTTCATCACGTCCACGCCGCGGCGGCGCGCGTGGCGGGTGTCGATGGTGTTGTACCCGGCTCCGGCGCGCACCACCAGCTGCAGCTCGTCGAGGGCGTTGAGCGCCGCCTCGTCCACCTTCTCGCTGCGCACGATCAGGGCCCGCGCGTCGGCGTGCGCCCCCAGCAGGTCGTCGAGGGAGGAGTCGGCGTCCTGGACCACTTCGTATCCCTGCTGGGTCAGCAGATCGGCGGCGACGGGGTCGAGTTTGGTGGGTATCAGAACCTTGCGCATGGCATCATTCAACCGGGCTGACGGGTAGTCTGGGCAGTGCAAACACGGGGGCTGGGTCGGCACCTGCGCCGCCGACCCAGCCCCAATGAAACTCGCTGCTGATCCAGCTCGCCGCCAGTCCGACGCGGCGCCGGTCCGGTCCCGCGCCCCCCCGCTTCAGGCAGTCCCCATGACCTCGGTCAGCCGCCGCGCCACGATCTCCGCCTCCCCCTCCTCCATCATATACGGATTGATGCCAAGGCTGTCGTCGCCGCCCGTCATCTCGATGCGCGGCTCGCCGTCCGACAGCTGGCGCCGCACCTCGGCCGCCGTCATCCCGAGTTGGTCCGCCGCCCACTTGATCGACAAGTGGGGCGCCACATTGGAGCGCTCCGGCGTGTGGGTGGCCGTGGTGACCGACTCGAAGGCCGCAGCCGCCTCGCCCATCACCTGCAGACGGCGCTCCCACTCCTTCCACTCGGCCTCGTGATCGCGCTGCACCCACTGCTGTGCCGCGGCCAGCAGACCCATGATCTCCTCCTTGCCCGCCTTCATGGGGCGACCGATGGAACCGTGCGGACTGCCGTTGGCAAAGGCCGCCTGGAGCAGCTCCTTGCGGCCCAGGACCATCCCCGAGGACTGGGGCCCCCGCAGGCACTTGCCGCCGCTATAGGCCACCGCGTCCACGCCTTCGGCCAGATACCAGTTGGGCACGTCCGGCCGCTCGGCCGCCGCGTCGACAAAGGATGGCACGCCGTGAGCGTGGCCGCTGGCCGCCATGTCGCGCACCGAGATCTCGCCCCGCTCGGCCGCGTCGCCGAAGATGAAGAGCATGGCAGTGCGCTCGCTGTACGCCGCCTCGAGCTGGGCGCGGGTGGTGACCTCGATCATCTTCGTGCCCACCGCGGTCACGGCCCGGTCGTATCCCACGCGGTGCGACTTCTGCACGATCACCTCGTTCTTCATGCCCGCCGTATCGGGCAGGCGGGCGATCTTCTCCGGATCGGTGCCGGCCACGCACCCGGCCGTCACCTGAGTGAGGGCGGCGGCGCAGCCATTGGTCACCAGCCCCCACTCGCACTGCATGATCTCGGCGAGGCGGGCACCCACGCCCTCCATCAGCTCGTCGATCTGCACATACCGCTTCGACGCCTCGGCCATGGCCTGGCGCACCTCGGGCAGTATCAGCGACCCGCTCCAGGTGGTGATGGTGCCGATGCAGTTGATCAGGGGACGCACCCCGAGATCCTCGTACCGGGGGAACTGCCTGGTCTCGCTCATGCTCCACTCCTTGCGGGTTGGCGTGATTTGGGTGCGCCGCTCGCGCTCTCGCGGCAGCGCTCAGCGCACCTGGTAGATGCCGATGAGATGATCGCCCGTGCCGGCGTCGCTGCCAAAGCCCTGCACCAGGCGGAACCGCCCGTCCTCGCCGTCGAGGAACTGCTTCACGTAGGCGCGGGAGCGGTGGAAGTAGTAGTGGGCCGCCGTGCCCGGCGGCGGGGCTTCGCCCTTTAGGAACCGGGCGTACCCGGCTCGCGGCAGGATGACCCAGCGCACGCCCCACTCCACGAGCTGGTCGTACTCCATCCAGCGGCGGCGGAAGGTCTCGCGCGTCTTGGGGTCCTTCAGGTCGACGCCGGCGCGATAGGCGGGCGGCACCAGCGGCTCGTCGCCCATGTACTCGAGCGTCAGCTGCGTGTAGATCCGCAGCTGGCGGTCCATCTGCCGCAACCGGGCCGCCGCGGCCGCGTCCACGGCCGGGTCCCGCGCCAGGCGGCGCAACAGGCGCCGGTGGATATCGCCCTTCAGCGGCGGGGTGTAGTCCAGGCGGTACACGCCCACGGCGGCGCCGTCGGGGACGTGGCCCTCGATCCAGCGCGCCGCCTGCTGGCGCACATCGGGCTGGCGCAGACGCGCCCCCTGAGCCAGGGCCGTCCACACCTGGGGCAGGGACAGCACGGCCAGGGCGCCGCCCACCCACAGACCGCGCCGCGATCCCCCCCGCTCCACCACCAGCCGCGCCGCCAGCAGCCCGGCCAGGGGGAAACAGAACAGGGCGTAGTGCACGCCCCCCTTGGGCCACGAGCCGATGTAGAGGAAGGCGGGAATCAGCACGGCCAGGGCAATCCAGTCGGCCGGTGTGCGCCGCCAGGCCGCGTACGCGCAGCCGGCCAGGGCCAACGCGCCCCAGCCCATCTCCGCCAGCAGGAGATCGGCCAACAGAGCCAGGTGCGGCCACGTGGCCCCGGTCAGGCTGAATTGCATGTTCGAGCTCACATTGAGCAGGGCCTGCCAGTACGGCCCGGGCAGCACCAGCCAATACGGCGACCCGAGCAGGAAGCCCAGGGCCGTCGCCACGGCGGCCCAGAGCGGGCGCGCATCCAGCCAGTGCCCCCCCTCCCGCCGCAGGGCCAGGACGTGCGCCGCGGCCAGGCCGGCCAGGGCAATGCCGGCGTTGTACTTGGCCGACATGGCCAATCCGACCAGGAGCCCGGCTGCGGCATAGTCCCGCCACCGGCCCGTGCGCGGGATCTCCACCATGGGCACATAGGCGGCCGTGGCGAGCAGGGCCATGGTGACGTCGGGCAGGGCGAAGCGCGCCTGACTGACCAGCGCCGCCGAGACCGCGGCGAAGAGGGCGCCGCCCAGGCCACTGGCCGCGCCATAGGCCCGCCGCCCCACCAGAAAGGTCAGCCACACCGTGCCCACGCCGGCCGCCGCGCTCAGCAGGCGGCCCACCAGGGCCACCTGCACGGGGGCGAAGTAGTGGGCCAGGCGCACGGACAGGCCGGCGCTTCCCACGTCCAGCAGCCATCCCAGGCCGTGGGCCAGGTACAGCCCGAGGCTGAAGAGGTAGGAGAACAGGTCCGGGTAGTTGAGGTGGGCCGGCTCCAGAGTGCCGTCGGTGACAAAGCGCACCGCGTCCATGATCACCGGCCGCTCGTCGGCGGCCACGCAGTCCGGGTAGCCGTGGCCAGTGCCCCACAGACGCAGGAGCAGGGCCGCGGACAGCAGCAGCGCCAGCCGCATGCTCAGGTCGCCGCCCCCCGCGCCTCGATGGGCCACACGGCCTCCACCTGGTCACCGCGCAGCACGTGAAAGCGATCGTGGAGGTGGCAGGTGCCACAGCAGTGGGGCGGCACCAGTTCCAGCTTGTCGCCCACCTGCACCTGGCCAAAGGTCGCCTCGTCCAGCTGGATGAGACCGTGCTCTTCCGAGTGCACCAGCACCTCGGCGCCGGGCAGGCCCTTCACCTGCCCGAAGGCCGCGATGCGGTAATCGGCCGTGTGGTGGGTGGCGATCGACTTGATGCCGCAGTCGGTGATGATCACGTGCCGGCGGTCGCCCTTGCGCTCGTTCTTGCTGATCACCGTGGTCAGCACGCTCAGGGCACAGCGGAACCCCTCCATGCCCTCCATCTGCTGGTAGGGCCAGTCCATCAGCACGTACGAGCCGGCCTGCACATCGGTGATCTCGTCGCTGTACTCGGGCGTGATGTTCCACGTGGCCGAGTACCCGCAGCTGACGATCTCCACCTCGAGGCCGTCGCGCTCGATCAGGTGCTTGGATTCGAGCACGCCACTGAGGGCCTTCTCGTGCCTGGCCTTGCGTTCGGCAAAGCTCACCACGTCCGGCGTGGACAGGTCGTGGGACCAGATCCCGCGGAAGCGCACCCCGGGCAGCGCGGCGATCTGCCGGGCCAGGGCCGCCACCGGCTCGCCAGCCTCGGCGCCACAGCGGCCCATATACACCTCGACGGCCACGTCCACCTGGGCGCCGGCCGCCTGCGCCGCTCGCGAAATGGCCTGCACGTTGCCCAGCTCCTCCACACCCACGGTGACGTCCGCCCACCTGGACAGCCCCACCAACCGCGCGATCTTGGCCTCGCCCACCACCTGGTTGGAGATGAGGATGCCGCCGACTCCGGCGCGGGCGAAGACCTCGGCCTCGCCCAGCTTCTGGCAGGTCACCCCGATGGCGCCCGCCTCGATCTGCTTGTGGGTGATGATGGGGGTCTTGTGCGTCTTCATGTGCGGCCGCAGCGAGGCCGACCGCCCCTCGTAGTATCGGGCCATGGAGCGGATGTTGTGCTCCATGGCCTCGGCGTCGATCAGCAGGGCCGGCGTGTCGATGTCCCGGCGAATGCCCAGCATGCGTCCCCTCCCGTGTGGGTCTGGCCTCTCGTGGGTCCGAGTCGCGCTGCAATATGGGACATGACGCCCTGTTCACAAGGCCGGCAGGTTGACGGAAGCGCCGACGCGCCGTATACAGTTGTGCCATGCACGCCAGCTTTGACAGCCGCCGCTACCTCATCCCCTTCCGCTCCGCCCTGCTGCCCCAGATCTTCACCGATGTACTCGTCATCGGCAGCGGCGTGGCCGGGTTGCGCGCCGCCCTGGCCGCCGCCGAGCACAGCGATGTGATCCTGCTGGCCAAGGGCGACCTGGACGACTCCAACACGGCCTGGGCCCAGGGGGGCATTGCCGCCGTCGTCGACACCGAGGGCGACACCACCGACGACCACGTGCGCAACACCCTGAAGACGGGGGCCGGGCTGTGCGACGAGCCGGTGGTGCGGCGCATCGTCGAGGCCGGCGCCGACCACATGCACCAGCTCGTCGACCTGGGCATGCCCTTTGACCGCGACGACGCCGGTCAACTCCAGTTGGGACGCGAGGGCGGCCACAATGCCTCGCGCGTGCTGCACGCCGACGGCGACGCCACGGGCCGCGCCCTGGCCACGACCCTGATCCGGGCCGTGGGCGAGTGCGACAGCATCCGCGCCTTCACCAGGTGTTTCGCCCTCGATCTGCTCACCGATCCGGATGGCGGCCAGCGCTGCCTGGGGGCCATCACCCACCATCCCAAGCACGGCCTGCAGATGATCTGGGCCGGGGCCACCATCCTGGCCAGCGGCGGCTGCGGACAGGTGTATCGCGAAACCACCAACCCGCCGGTGGCCACCGGCGACGGCCTGGCCATGGCCTACCGCGCCGGGGCCGAGGTGGCCGATCTCGAGTTCACCCAGTTCCACCCCACAACCCTGTATATCGCCGGGTCCAGCCGCTCCCTCATCAGCGAGGCGGTCCGTGGCGAGGGCGCCTACCTGGTCAACGACGCGGGCGAGCGCTTCATGGTGGGGCAGCACGAGCTGGCCGAGCTGGCGCCGCGCGACACGGTCTCGCGCGCCATCCTGCGCGAGCTGTCCTCCGGTGGCTCCCAGGGGATCTGGCTGGACGTGCGCCACCTCGGCGCCAGCCGCTTCCGCGCCCGCTTCCCCTCCATCGCCGCCACCCTGGACGGCTTTGACATTGACCCGGGCACCCAGTTGGTCCCCATCCGCCCCGCCGCCCACTACATGGTTGGCGGCGTCCGCGTCGACAGTCGCGGCCGCACCGGGATCGAGGGGCTGTACGCCTGTGGCGAGGTGGCCTGCACCGGGCTCCACGGGGCCAACCGCCTGGCCTCCAACAGCCTGCTCGAGGGGCTGGTGTGCGGCGAGGAGAGCGGCCGCGACTGCCGCGATGTGGTCCGCGCCGCGGCCGTGCGCCCCCTGGGCATCGTCTCCGACATCCGCATCTCCCAGCGCGCCTGGCTCGACCTGGCCGACATATCCTCGTCCCTGCGGAGCCTGATGTGGCGGCGCGTGGGCATCGAGCGGCGCGGCGACGAGCTGGGCGAAGTAGCCGCCGATCTCGACTACTGGGCCGGGTACGTGCTGGACAAGATCTTTGACGACCAGCAGGGGTGGGAGGTGCAGAACCTGCTGTGGGCCGGCGCCCTCATCGCGCGCGCCGCCCTGGCCCGCGCCGAGAGCCGCGGCATCCATTTCCGCCTCGACTACCCGGAGTCCGACCCGGACCAGTGCCGCCACCTGGCCTGGCAACGCGGGCGCTCCGAGGCGAGCCGTCTGGACCGCCTGGAGCAGACCTGAGCCCTCCCCCGGCGTGCCGGGCCGCAGGTCTGCCCGAGTTGCAGGTCCGCGCCGCGACATTCATTATGTAGGTTTCCATTTCGCCTTGCCCCTCTGCCGCTGCAGCGGGGCATTTCATCTGTACCGCCCCACCGGGCGGACCGGTGCCCCCCTCATGTCCCCAACCAGACCTTGATCGGGCCACGCCGCGGGAGAGCCGCGACCGGCGCCCTCACCGCGCTGCTGCTGGCGGCCTGGGCCGCGGCCACCGGTGCCGTCGAGTCGATAGGCGTGGGCCCGACACAGCGTGTCCGCTCCTGGGTCGACGGCCACGAGACCTCGCGCTACGTGGTCGTGCGCGCCGACAGCATCTGGATGCCTGGCGTCCAGGCCGACGGCAACCTGGCTCCCGGTCTGGTCGAACGCGAGGGGGCCACCTATGTGGCGGCCCTGCTGCCCCGCCTGGAGCGGCAGGACGCGGCCATGGCCATGTTCGATGGCAACGCCACCACCGCCTTCGATCCCGACGAGAGCGACGCGGTCGAGCGCACCGACACTCTGGTCGTCGATCTGGGGGCCTCGTACCGCATCAACCGCATCCGCCTGCACCCCCGCCTCGACCTGGCCCACCGCAACCGCTTCCTGCAGGAGTTCAAGCTCCTCTACCTGGCCGACGGAGTGAACACCGACGTGCTCGGGGCGGGCCGCGCCGTGCCGCGCTGCGACTTCACCTGGGTCGCCAACACCGAGCCCGTGGTGGACCGGCGGTTCACCAGCATCACCGCCCGCTACCTGGCCGTGGTGCCGCTGGCCAACCGCGAGTGGGAGATCGCCGAGCTCGAGGTGTATGGCGACGGCACCGTCCCCGTCGGCGAGTTGGTCTCCGTCCCCCTCGGGGCCGGCCGCCAGAGCCCGGCGTGGGGGCGGGTGCTGCTCGATGGCGACGACCTCGGCGATGCCCCCTTCACCGTCCAGACCCGAACCGGCACCACGCGCGAGCCCTTGCTGTACACCGCGCTGAATGGTGATCTGCTGGTTCCCGTCAACCGCGTCACCTGGATGGGTCTCGCCGACGAGCTCAAGGGCCCCGTGACCCCCAGCCCCGACTGGAGCGACTGGGTTACCGTCACCGACGGCCTGGTGCGCTCGCCGCCCCTGCAGCGCTACCTCCAGTTCCGGCTGCGGATGCCACGGGGAGGCGTCTCGATCCACGACCTGTCCTTCGAGTACAGCTATCCCCCCATCGCCCGCAGCCTGACCGCGGAGGTCAACCCCTCCGAAGCTCTGGCGGGAGAGCAGATCTCCTTCTCCATCGCCCTGGTGGCCCGCCTGCACCGGCGCGGGAACCGGCTGCTGCAGGACACCGGCTTCCACAGCGTAGAGATCGGCACCGACGCCCAGATAGAAGAGGTGACCGGGGTCTTCGTCGACGATCGCGCCACATACGCCGCCACCAGCTACCAACCGGGCGAGGGCTTCACCGTCAATCTGGGGCGTCCCATCGTCCAGGACGGCAGCTACCTGGAGATCCACTTCACCGGGCGCGTCTTCCGCGACCGCACCCGCTTCGAGGTG
>Ga0180429_10003421_pt1 | contig 12805 bp, 8 predicted proteins | sample SS_ome_FD_132428 | JGI IMG/M metagenome (GOLD analysis project Ga0180429, IMG submission 132428) | Hypersaline lake sediment archaeal communities from the Salton Sea, California, USA - SS_1_S_1 metaG | ecosystem: Environmental > Aquatic > Non-marine Saline and Alkaline > Hypersaline > Sediment ... | reverse complement strand
CGTGATCAGGACAAAGTAGATTCCGAGGAATAGCTCCAGGCCGACCCAGGCTGCTTTCTGGGGCGTGTAGCGGTTCTTCTTGCGCGCCGAGCCCTTCTTGGTCGATGACGTGACGTCGTACTTGGGAGTGCGGATAAATGTCACATCCTTACCGAAGGCCGCTTCGAGCACGGCGCGGGCGTTGTTGACCGACAGACCGATGCCGAGGGAGAGGAGAAGGGGAAAGTAGACGATCTGCCTCTTCCAGCTCTGATAAGCCTCGCGCTGCGACACGAGATAGAAGCTGAACACCGAGGTGGTGGCGGCCATGAAAATGCTCACGTCGAAGAGGAGACTTCGCGCGGCGCTCGTGTCGTTGAGCCGGATGAGGAGCGCCGGGAGCATGAGGAGCGACACGATCACCATGAGCACGTAGTTGATGTTGCTCGTGAGATGGAAGGTCGCTTCCAGCTTGGTTTTAAAGGGAACGGGGCTCTTCCAGATGTCTCCCAGGTTCTTGCGCGCCGTCTGGATCGATCCCTTGGCCCAACGGTGCTGCTGCGATTTGAAGGCCTGCATCTCGATCGGCAGCTCGGCGGGCGCCACCTGGGGAAAATCGTAGACGAAGCGCCATCCCTTGAGCTGGGCGCGGTAGCTCAGATCGAGGTCCTCGGTCAGGGTGTTGTGGTGCCAACCGCCCGCGTCGTCGATGCACTCGCGGCGCCACATCCCGGCCGTTCCGTTGAAGTTGAAGAACCGGCCCGAACGGTTGCGCGCCGTATGTTCCACCACGAAATGGCCGTCGAGAAGGATCGACTGCAGCCTGGTGAGCAGCGAGAAACGCCTGTTCAGGTGGCCCCAGCGGACCTGCACCATTCCCACACCGTCGTCGGTGAAATGGTGGATCACGCGGCGGATCATGTCAGGCTTGGGCAGGAAATCGGCGTCAAAAATGGCGATGAATTTCTTGTCCGTGTGCTTCAGCCCCTCGGCGAGGGCGCCCGCCTTGTAGCCGACCCTGTCTGCCCGGTGGATCCGGCTGATGTTGTAGCCCTCGGCGCGTTTCTCGGCGACCTTGGCTTCGGCCACCTGGCAGGTTTCGTCAGTCGAGTCATCGAGAACCTGAATCTCCAGGCGATCGCGGGGATAGTCGAGAGCGCAGACCGAATCGATGAGGCGATTGACGACGAGCGCTTCGTTGAAGATGGGCAACTGCACGAGAACACCGGGCAACTCGCCGAACTCTTCCTTGGGTATTGGAACCTGCTTCTTGTGGCGGTAGTAGAGATAAACGAGATAATAGCGGTGAATTCCATAGATGGACAAAACCACCATGATGGAGAAATAACACGCTAAGATTACGATCTTCCAGGTTTCCATGGGAATTTGTGCCGGGACACCCGCCTGATTGGTTTGTGCGCCCTAATCAAATATTAATAAGACCTCGTGTCAGCCGCGGCGCGTAATTATTCAGCATCGACGCGGTGCAGCTGTTCGCGGGGGTGCTACGTAAAAGACGTCATCAGGAATGATAGTTGCGCCCCTTCCCGCCTGTAAAGGACTTTGACAAAAATAAATGCTTAATCGAGCCTCTATCTTTTGATATTTATCCCCGATCGACTCGAATCGATTCTGCTGAGAGACTCTCGGCCAGCAAAAAGCTTATGCATATGAACAAATTAATGGATTACAACTACGATCTGCCCGACGCGCTGATCGCCCAGGTCCCGGCCGAGGAAAGATCCCGTTCGAGGCTTCTCGTCCTCGATCGCCGGAAGGAGGCGCTCACCCACGGCAGATTCGAGGATTTGACGGCTTTTTTGAAGGCGGGCGACCTTCTTGTCATGAACAACACGAGGGTCATTCCCGCCCGCATCGAGGCGCGGCGCTCCACGGGCGGAAGAGTGGAGCTTTTTCTGCTCCATCCCGCGCCTGACGGCCCGTCGAGCGACCTCTCGTGGACGGTGATGGCCAAACCCTCGGGACGGCTCAAGGAGGGCGAAGAGCTCATTCTGGTCAAGGGCGGCCGCGCCCGGCTCAGTCTTTTCAAGGGCGGAGGCCAGTGGGAGGCGGACTTTGTCGATGTCGAGGGCAGGCTGGGCCTCTTCGAGCGGGGCCGCATGCCGCTTCCCCACTACATCAAACGCTCCTGGGAGTCCGATGAACGGGACGGCATCGACCGGACGCGGTACCAGACGGTCTACGCGTCGCGCGACGGGGCGGTGGCTGCACCCACGGCGGGGCTCCACTTTACCCCCGGTCTGCTCGAGACTCTCGGCGCGGCGGGCGTGGCAACGGCCTTCGTCACCCTCGCCGTGGGGGTGGGCACCTTTGCGCCGGTGCGCGACGAGGATTTCCAATCTCACGTCATGCATCACGAGGATTATGAAATATCCGACGCCACGGCCGCGGCCATCAACGGCACGCGCCGGGCGGGGGGCAGGATCGTGGCGGTGGGAACGACCTCGGCCCGCGTGCTCGAGACCGTCGCGCGCGACGACGGACGTGTCGAACCGGGCGCCGGCCGGACGGGGATCTACATCTATCCGCCCTACGCGTTCAAGGCTGTGGACGCGCTGATCACCAATTTTCATCTGCCCCGGTCGACGCTGCTCCTCCTCGTGTCGGCACTCGCCGGTCGCGAAAGGATCCTCGGAGCCTACGCCGAGGCGGTGCGTCGAGGCTACCGTTTTTACTCCTACGGCGACGCCATGCTGATCGTGTAGAATCGGCATGAAGACAGGCCGACACCTCGAATCGGCGATCACGCTAAATCGTCGCCGACGGCGGCTTCGGAGAGAGGCGATGTCCAAAAAGAAGACCGAATCTAAGCGCAGCGAGTACGACGCGCTCAAGGCCGAAATTTTCGAACACGATCGCCGCTACTACGTCCTCGACGATCCCCTTCTGTCCGACGCGGCCTACGACGCGCTCATGGGCCGCCTTCTCGAGATCGAAGCCGCCCATCCCGACTGGGTCGATGCCACATCGCCGTCGCAACGGGTGGGCGCCGCGCCGCTCGAGGGGCTCGAGTCATACACGCACCGGACTCCCATGTTGAGCCTGCAGAACACCTACGAGGCGGGCGCTGTCGACGAATGGCACGGGCAGCTTCTCAACTTTCTCGAGACGGAAGATCTCGAATCGGACTTTACCTGTGAACCGAAGCTCGATGGCCTCGCCGTGGAGATCGTCTACGAAAACGGCGTTCTCGTGCGCGGCGCCACGCGCGGCGACGGGCGGATCGGCGAGGATGTGACCGAAAACATTCGCACCATCCGGTCGGTGCCGCTCGAGCTCAAGATCAACGGCCGCCGCCGTCCCGAACTTCTCGAGGTGCGCGGCGAGGTGGTCATCGCCCGCGATGCCTTCCGGAGGCTCAATCGCCAGCGGGCCGAAGAGGGCGAGGAGCCCTTTGCCAATCCGCGCAACCTCGCCGCCGGTTCGCTCAAACAGCTCGATCCCATGGTGACGGCCGCCCGCCCCCTCGATGTCTATTTCTACGGTCTCGGCGCTACCGAGGGGATCGTCTTTGAGACGCAACGGCAGTTCATCGACGAACTTCCCGAAATGGGGCTCAAGACTCTCGCCCGCCACGCTCTCACGGGAACGCTCGCCGACGCGCTGCGCCACTACGACCGGATCCTCGAAGAGCGCGAGCAGATTCCCTTCGAGGTCGACGGGGCGGTGATCCGCGTCGATCGGCTCGACGTCTGCAGGAGACTCGGCGTCCGGTCGCGGTCGCCGCGGTGGGCGATCGCCTTCAAGTTCCCCGCGCGGCAGGAGACGACGCGCCTTCTCGAAATTGCGATTCAGGTGGGCCGCACCGGTACCTTGACACCGGTGGCGCGTCTCGAGCCGGTCCGGGTGGGGGGGGTGCAGATCGCGCGCGCCACCCTCCATAATCAGGAGGAGATCGAGCGTCTCGATGCCCGCGTGGGAGATGAAATTCTCGTGGAACGCGCCGGCGATGTGATCCCCCACGTGGTCAAGGTCATCAAGGAGCTGCGGCCCGAGGGGACGAAACCCTTTGTCATGCCCACCCACTGCCCCGCCTGCGGCACGGCGGTGGTCGACGACCCCGAGGAAGTGGCGGTTCGCTGCCCCGAAAGAGCCTGTCCGGCTGTTCTCAAGGCGCGGATCGGCCACTATGTGCAGCGCACGGCGGCCGACGTGGAAGGCATGGGCGGCAAGCTGATCGAGCAGCTCGTGGAACGGAAGCTGGTGAGGCGTCTCGCCGATCTCTTTACCCTCGACGTGCAGACGCTCGCCGCACTCGACCGGATGGGCGAAAAGTCGGCCCGAAATCTCGTGACCGCTCTCGAGAAGTCGAAAACCCTCCCCTTGAACCGTTTCATTTTTGCCCTCGGAATTCGCCATGTGGGCGTGACGGCGGCGGAAACCCTGGCCCGTCATTTTCATGACCTCCACACCCTTCGGGCCGCCTCCGCCGAGGATCTGGAAGGGATCAAGGAGATCGGCGCCAAGATGGCGGCGAGCCTGACCGCCTTTTTTACCGACAGGGAAGCGATGGCCGATCTCGACGCGATCCTCGACGCCGGCGTGGCGCCGAAACCTCTCGAACCCGTGGCCGAGGGCGCCTTGACGGGAAAGAGCTTCCTTTTCACGGGAGCACTGTCGAAGCCGCGCAAGGAATTCGAAGCCCAGGTCAAGGAGGCGGGCGGCCGGATCCTGTCCGGGGTGAGCCGATCACTCGATTATCTCGTCATGGGTGAGAAGCCCGGATCCAAGGTCAAGAAAGCGCACGCTCTGGATATTCCCGTTCTCAGCGAGGAGGAATTCCTCGCGCTGCTTCAGGATTGACTCGACCGATGCCACAGAAAGCCAAGTACTACGATCTCCGAGCGGACTTCTGGAAAAAACATTTTGCCAACGCTCAACCGCTCAACGAATACCTCGAACACTCCGATCCGGTGCACGCCTCCAAGTGGGCGCGCATGGGTGAATCGATCCGCTCTCTCGACGATCGGCAAAAGGCGCGGGTCGGCGGCCATGGCCGTACGCTCAACGTGCTCGTTTACAGCGGTGTCTGGTGCGGCGACTGCGTCCGGCAGGGTCCCATGATCGAGGCGGTTGCGTCCTCCTCTGGCGCACCGACCGCGGTCCGGTTCATCGATCGGGACGCGTCGCCCGCGCTCCAGGACGAACTGCGCGTGCTGGGCGCCCTGCGTGTGCCGATCGTTGTGTTTCTCTCCGAGGATTTTCACGAGGTCATGCGTTTCGGAGACCGCACTCTCACCGCCTATCGCCGCAAGGCCGAGCGGGAGACGGGCGCCGCCTGCGAGACGGGCCTCCTCCCTCCCGGCCCCGATGCGCTCGCCGCCGAGCTTTCCGAATGGGTCGATATTTTCGAGCGCGTCTTTCTCATGCTGCGCCTCGCGCCCCCTCTGCGCGCCCGGCACAACGACTAGCGCCTGATGTCATCCCGGTAGTGAAGCCCGTCGGAGCGCGTTCTTTATTGACGCTGCTCGTTGTTCCACGTCCTTGTGGGAGAGAATCGCCGAACAGACCGCCGCACGCCCGCAGCCCGACGCGGCCAGGCGCTCGGCGCCCTCTTTGTCGATGCCGCCGATGGCAAATGCGGGGATCGGAACGGAGGCGCCCATGCGGGCCGCCCCGTCGGGTCCGATGATCGTCTTCCCCTTTTTTGTGACCGTGGCGAAGACGGTGCCCACGCCGATGTAGTCGGCGCCGGCGTCGACGGCGCCCCGGGCGTCGTCGGGAGTCGAGGTGGAGAGGCCGAGCAGCATGCCGGGCGCGATGATCCGGCGTGCCGCGCGCGGTTCCATGTCGTCGGGACCGAGGTGCACGCCGTGGGCGCCCGCCTCCACGGCCGCGGCCGGATCGTCATTGACCAGAACGAGCACATCCGAGCCGGCGAGGGCCTCCAGGGCGCGGCGCGTCAGGGCGACACGCTCGTGGTGGCCACATTTCTCACGGATCTGGACAAGGTCGACTCCGCCGCGCGCCGCGCCGGCCAGGGCTTCCTCGAGGGGGAGGGCCGAGAGGGCGTCGGTGTAGATGAGGTAGAGGCGGGCGCGTCTCAGAAGATCGTCGACATTCATGAGAACCTTTCCTTGAAAACGCTCAGAGTGTATAACGAAGCGCGATCACGTCAAGACCGCCCATGGCTGCAGGAGAACAGGATTTGGGAATCGTTTTCACCGGCACGACTCTCTACGCGTGGCTGATGCTCGTCGGTCTCGCCGTGGCGCAGGCTCTGGTGGGGATCGTCTTCTTTAGGCACTGGACCGCCCTGGTCTGGTTTCTTGCCGAGTCGCTTCTGCTCTTCGCCACCGCCGTGGCGATGATGATCCTTTCCGATGGAACAGGAACGCTCGCCGGCTGGGCGGGCGCCGCCCTGTTCGCCGTTCTGTTCTTTTTCTCTTTCAGATCGTGGCGCACGCCCGGGGCCTGATCGGCGGAAAGTTCGGACGGGGATTATTTTCTCATGGGAAAGCGCGAAATCACCTTGGCCCGCTCGCTCACCACGAGACGATCTCCCTTCTTCACCGCGTCGAAGGCCACCGCCGGGGGCACCTTGCCGCCAGGCGGCAGGGGGAAGATGGCGAGGCGCGAGTTGACACGCGCGTAGTTGGCGTCGACGAGCGCCAGACCGATCTGCTTGCCCTTGACGAGCACGCAGCTCGTCACATGGCCGATAAACCGTCCCGAACGCTCCACGACCACGTCGCCCGGCTTGACGATGCGCGGCATCTTGGTGGTGACCCGGAAACGGACGATCTTTTTCTTTCTCGGTTTGAGCCACCGCTCAAGCAGCGCCTTGCGGCCGATGAAGAAGGGCTTGTGGAACTTGACGAAGTATCCATAACCCGCCTCGATCGGATCGATGTCGTAGTCGCCCGCCAGCTCGTGGCCGTAGAGGGGCAGGCCCGCCTCGCATCGCGTCGAGTCGCGCGATCCGAGACCGGCGGGCACGACGCCGAGCGGCCCGCCCGCTTCGAGGATCGCCTCCCAGAGCGCCACGGCGCGGTCGGGGTGGACAAAGAGCTCGTAGGCCTGGTCCTCGCCGGTGTAGCCGGTGCGCGAGGCGATCACGTCGATGCCGGCCAGCGTGACATCCATGAGGTGAGACTTTGGCAGCAGGCTGAACCGTTCCTTTTCGCTGCCCTCGTCGATGAGTTTCAGAAGGACCTCGGTGGAAAGCGGCCCCTGGAAGGCGAGGTCGACGCGCATGTCGTCGCCGCTCGACGGATCCCTGAGGTCGCGGATGACGACCGTTCCCTCGCTGCGCGCGCCCGGATTCTCGCGGCTCACCACAAATTCACCCGAGTTGACCGCGTTGAGCCAGGCAAAGTTCTTGTCGAAATTGACGGCGTTGCAAACGATCATGAAATGGTCGCGCCCGCGGCGGTAGACCATGATATCGTCGAGCACCTTGCCGTCGGGATCGAGGAGGTACGAATACTGGGCCTGGCCGATCGCCATGCGCGCCACGTAGTTGGTGGTGCAGAAATCGAGAAAACGCGTGGCAAAGGGTCCCGAGAAATCCATCACCCCCATGTGGGCCACGTCAAAGAGCCCCGCCGTGGTGCGCACCGCCTGGTGTTCGTCGCTGACGCGCGTGTACCAGACGGGCATCTCGTATCCGGCGAAGGGGACGATCAGGTCCTTTTGTGTGAGCTTTTTGTGGATCTCATAGAGCGGAGTCCGCTTGAGCGGTCCCTCCTCGGGCTGCCAGTGATAGGCGCCGCGGCTCTCTGGTGCCGGGAGTTCCTTGCATCCCATGAACCAGGGTTTGGAGAGATCGAATCCCTCGGGCAGTGTCTCGACGAGAGGGATGGCGCCCGGTCCGTCGTCCTCGCCGAAGGGACACCCCCCTTGCGAGGCCGTCTTCTTGATCGCCGTGTAGCCCACCGGCTTGACCTGTCCATTGCTCTCGGCGAGGATGTGACGCCAGAATCCCGGGGCCTGCACGGGGTGCATGACGATCTCGTACCCGCCCACGCCGAAAAGATTCGCGTCGCGCGCCACGGTCAGGGTCGTCCCGCCGCAGTCGACGTCGATGTAAGTTCCCTCGGCGAGCCCGACGGTCTCGGGAAGAGCCTCGTTGGCCACCGCCTCGGCCTTCGGGCCGGCCAGGGCGAGGCGCACCCGCTGGTTGTGCGCGTCGCCCGCGCGGCGCAGTTCGGCCACCACCACCGGCCCCTCGGCCTTCTTGAAGGGATCGTCCTTGTCGAGAAGGGTGTACCCGTCGGACAGCCCCCTGAGCCACGAAAGGGCGGTGAAGCCGTCGAGCGTGTCGAGAGCGAGGAGATAATGGTCGAAGCCGTTCTCGTCCCGCTCGAGACGGTAGAGGAGCAGGCTGGTGATCATCATTCCGCCGGCGTCGAACATGAAGGTGCGCTTCACGCTTCCCGGCTCCATTGTGGAGGCGTCACAGGTCAGCGCCGTTTGCAGGAATTGAGAGGCCCGTTCGCCCGAAATCTTCACGAGGGGGGTCTGGCTGAGATCGGCCAGTCCGCACCCCGTCTTCAAAGCCTGCTCTTCGTCCGCCGCATCGCCGAAGGATTCGGCCACCGACACTCCCCCCTCGACGCCCGCCCGGGCTCCGGCCTTCTCGAGTTCGCTCATGACGGCCGAGGCGGGCTCGTCGCCGCGCGCCGAGAAATGGGGATAGAGAGCGTTCTTGTCGGGATAGGCGGGGCTCGTTGTCTCGAGCAGATCGCGCACCTCGCTCTTGACCTCTTCCATGACGCGGAAGTCGATCTTGCCGCGGCCCATCTCGTTGCCCGCGCCGATGTAGTGGAAGGGCTCGACGTTGGTGAGCACCTTGTGAATCAGGTCGGCGAGGCGATCGAGCTGCGGTTCGCCGAAACCCCGCTGGGTGGTCCACGTGGTTCCGATCCGGATCCCCGAGGGGTGGGCGGCGTTGGTGTCGCCGGCGATGGTGTTCTTGTTGAGGGTGATGTCGCAGAGGTCGAGAATTCTGGAGGCGACCTCGCCGCGGAGCGGGTAATTCCGCTTTCCCTTGAGCGAATTCAAATCGATGAGGAAGAGATGGGAGTCTGTCCCGCCGTAGGCGAGCTTGAGCCCCCGATCTTCGATCGCCTTGGAAAGATAGGCGGCGTTGCGCTTGATCGTTCGCTGCAGGTCCTGGAATTCGTCGGAGAGAGCGATCTCGAAGGCCACGGCCTTGGCCAGGATCGAGTTGATGTGGGGCCCGCCCTGCTCGCCGGGGAAGACACCCATGTCGATCGCCTTTGCCCTGTCCGGGTTCGTGGTGATCAAGATCGCCCCGCGCGGGCCGCAGAGGGTCTTGTGCGTCGTGGTCATCGTCACGTCGGCAATCCCGATCGGACTGGGAAACTCGCCGGCGATGATCAGACCCGCCGGGTGTGAGACGTCGGCGAGCAGTATGCATTGCTCGCCGGCCGCGTCGGCCGCGGCGCGCAGGGCGTGCCAGTCGATGCTCCAGGGATAAGCCGAGAAGCCGCCGATGATCATGCGCGGCTTGTGCTCCTTGGCCAGGTCGACGATCTGATCGTAGTCGAGGCGGCCCGTGGCCGGATTGACCGTGTAGGGAACGATGTTGAACGAGATGCCCGAGCGGTTGACGGGACTTCCGTGGGTCAGGTGGCCCCCGGCCGACAGGTTGAGGCCCATCACCGTCTCGCCCGGCTTGACGAAGGCGTTGTAGACGGCGTTGTTGGCCGCCGCGCCCGAGAGGGGCTGAACGTTCACGAAGAGCTCTGACGGCGCGACCTTGTGTCCGTCAAAACGATCGGTGGCGAAGAGCCTCGCCGCGCGCTGCTTGCACAGGGACTCGACAAAATTGATGTAGTCGCATCCCTTGTAGTAGCGCTGATCGTAATAGCGCCGGAAAAAGGAGAGGTGATGGTCGTAGGCGTCGATCGGCTGTTCGACCGATTGGACCATGCGCGTCGACGGGTATCCCTCGGCGTAGAGGTTGGAATAGGAAGAGCTCAGGGTTTCGCGCACGGCGCGGGGGCAGACGCTTTCCGACGCGATGAGAATGATCTTGCGGATCTGGCGCTCTTCTTCGAGCTCGATGAGGCGTGTCACCTCGGAGTCGGCCTGATTGAGACTATTCTCGAAAAGGAAGGTTTCTGAGCCGGCGCTGTTCTCGGAAAGGGCGCCCTTCTGGGGACGTTGGGTCATTGTGTTCGCTCCGATCTGGTGAATCGAGATCAATCTAGGGATTCTAATGCTCGATCGTGAACGGGTTCAAGCAGATTCTATTCCATTCCGCGCCGGCCGCAGTTTGCGCCTCACGGGGGTGTCAGAATGACACGCTCCTCGTCCGGTCTCTGAGCGTGTTCTGCCAAAAAGGCATACGCCTGCGTTCGGCCGGAGGGGGAAATGTTTTAATTTGTTAATTTTTAGGAGATTAAGTCAATCATCACGTCGAGATCCGATTGGCATCTCTTTTGTTATTTGCACCGTTCGATGCCGTTTTTCAGAGCGGGCTCCGATTTTTTTAGAGAGCCCGTCGATTCGGCACCTTTTGGCTGTTGTTAACTTTAACCAAGGCAGAGGGTTATGGACATTGAGATTCGCATGAGGCTCTACCGGTCGATGCTGTCCATCCTTCTGGCCGAGGACGATGACGCGTTGCGCGAAAGCCTGGCGTCCTACTTCATTGCCGAGGGATTCAAGGTTTTTCCCGCTCGATCGGGACTGGAGGCCGTGGAAATCGCTTTGAAGAAACAGATTTCCTTCTCCGCGATGGACATCAACATGCCCGGCCTCTCGGGTATCGACGCATTCCGATCCATCCTCGACGAGAAAGGTGATCTTCCCTGTATCTTCATGTCGGGCGATGCGTCGAGAGACACCATGCTCAGGGCGCTCGAGGCCGGAGGATTTTCTTTTTTGAGCAAGCCGATTCAGATCGACCTCATGAAGCGGTCCGTCGATCAGCTCCTCTCCAAATACTTTTATAGAAAATGAGATTCTCCGCGGCGGATCTTGGAAAGACTTTTTATCAACGAACGCGAGCTCAGTAAAAACACGAATAGCACTTTTTCTCGATAGTTTCACACAAGCAGGAGGAAGCAATGACTCAGAATATCAAACCCCTCAATGATTACGTCCTCGTCCGCAGGGTCGAGGCTGCGACCAAGACCAAGGGCGGAATCGTACTCCCCGATACGGCCAAGGAAAAGCCCAAGGAAGCGGTCGTTCTCGCTCTCGGCGACGGCGCACTTCTCAAGGACGGCAGCCGCCAGACCTTCCAGGTCAAGCCCGAGGATCGGGTTCTGTTTTCGTCGTACGCCGGTACGGAGATCCAGCTCGAGGGAGAGGATCTTCTCCTGCTCAGGGAAGAGGAAATCCTCGCCATCATCAAGTAGACACTTAACCTCGTTATGAGATATCCAAGGAGTTATCAATGACAGCCAAGAAGATTGCATTCGATCAGGACGCGCGCGAGAGGATCCGCCACGGCGTCAACAAGCTCGCCAGGACGGTCAAGGTCACCCTCGGCCCGCGGGGCCGCAACGTGATCCTTCAGAAGTCTTTCGGATCGCCCACCATCACCAAGGACGGTGTGACCGTGGCCAAGGAGATCGAGCTCGAAGACGCCTATGAGAACATGGGCGCCCAGATGGTCAAGGAGGTCGCATCCAAAACCTCCGACGTGGCCGGCGACGGAACGACCACCGCCACCGTGCTCGCCGAGGCGATCTACGTGGAAGGGCTCAAGAACGTCACGGCCGGTGCGAACCCGCTCGGCCTCAAAAACGGCGTCGAGAAGGCAACGGTGGCGATCATCAACGAGCTGCAATCTCTCGCCATCCCGGTCAAGGGCAAGAAGGAGATCTCCCAGGTCGGCGCCGTGGCGTCCAACAATGACAAGGCGATCGGCGAGATCATCTCCGACGCGATGGACCGCGTGGGCAAAGATGGCGTGATCACCGTGGAAGAGGGCAAATCGCTCGACACGACCGTCGAATGGGTCGAGGGGATGCAGTTCGACAAGGGCTATCTCTCTCCCCACCTCGTGACCAACGTGGAAAAAATGGAAGCCGTCCTCGACGATCCCTACATCCTCATCTTCGAGAAGAAGCTCTCGTCGATCAAGGATCTCGTCCCCCTCCTCGAGAAGGTGGCCCAGTCGAGCAAGCCGCTCGTCATCGTGGCCGAGGACATGGACGGCGAAGCGCTCGCCACGCTCGTGGTCAACAAGCTGCGCGGCATCTTCAGCGCCGTCGCGGTCAAGGCTCCCGGCTTCGGCGACCGCCGCAAGGCGATGATGGAAGACCTTGGCGTTCTCACCGGCGGCCAGCCCGTCTTCGAGGACCTGGGCATCAGTCTCGAGAATCTCGGCCTCGAGGATCTCGGACGAGCCAAGAAGGTCATCGTCTCCAAGGACACGACCACCATCATCGAGGGTTCGGGCAAGAGCGCCGACATCCAGGCCCGCATCGGCCAGATCAAAACCGAAATCGAGAAGTCGAGCAGCGATTATGACCGCGAAAAGCTCCAGGAGCGCCTCGCCAAGCTCGCCGGCGGCGTGGCCCAGATCAACGTGGGCGCCGCCACCGAGACCGAGATGAAAGAGAAGAAGGCCCGCGTCGAGGACGCTCTTCACGCAACCCGCGCCGCGGTGGAAGAAGGAATTCTCCCCGGCGGCGGCGTGGCGCTGCTCCGGGCCCTCTCGGCTCTCGACAACATCCGCACCAGGGGCGACGAGAAGATCGGCGTCGACATCGTGCGCCGCGCTCTCAAGGTTCCGATCAAGACGATCGCCAAGAACGCCGGTTTCGACGGCTCGATCGTGCTCCAGAAGGTGATGGCCGCCAAGAACAAGAACGAGGGT
>Ga0180429_10003417_pt1 | contig 12812 bp, 5 predicted proteins | sample SS_ome_FD_132428 | JGI IMG/M metagenome (GOLD analysis project Ga0180429, IMG submission 132428) | Hypersaline lake sediment archaeal communities from the Salton Sea, California, USA - SS_1_S_1 metaG | ecosystem: Environmental > Aquatic > Non-marine Saline and Alkaline > Hypersaline > Sediment ... | reverse complement strand
GAGCATTTGCACAAGTCTTCCGGCCTGGCGAGCCGCCTTGCGTCGGGCAGCCCGGTCGGCCACCGCGGCGACCCACGACTTCGCCGCCAGCGGATCGAAGGGTCGCCGGTCGGCCGGACGGCCCAAAGGGCCAAACAGTCGTTGCCTGACCCCCGGTCGCCGTACCCAGACCGATTGCCAGTGCCTGTCCGGACCGTATGCTTCGTAAGGCGGCGGCAGCCGGACGGTCCACAGGCGAGCAAGCGTGTCGAGGCCGGCGTCGGGAAACGGTGACCGCAACGATCCGACTGTTTCCAATCGTTCGGCGTGCGTGCTGAAGTTGACCGAGACCACCGGCGACTTGCGATCGCCCGGAAGGTCGATCGCCAGCCGGTCGCCGTCGCCGGCAACTTGACGCCAACTGGCCGGTTGCGTGTCAACCCAAACAGCGTGCACGCCATCTATCGCCGCGCCGGCCGGCAGCTTCAACTGGAGCTGTTCGACGCCGCAGTTTTGCAGCCGGTAGACGACCAGATGTTGCCCGCCGCCGTCGCGCTGGTATCGCGATTCGAGATGGCAATGCCAAATCCAACCCGTAGAGCCGATCCGCGCGGACAGCGACGAGAGGAGCACCGCCGCTTCGTCCGATCGCATCTCCGCCGCCGGGTCGTACCGATAGGTGGCCAGGGCGGTTTGGCGTTGAGCGGGTGGAACCGGTGCGGGTGGAACCGGTTTCAACCGCCGGTTCTCGATCCGCAGGTCGGTCGGGCTGGAAGAGCGAATCACCAGTGTTGCACGCTGGCCGGCGGCCTCGGGTAAAGAAACCAGACTGACCGCAGTGCGCTTATCGAGCAAGCGTTCTCGGGTAGCGCGGATCTCAAACGGCACGCTGCGCGGCCGGCGCAGCATTAGTTCCCAGGTTTCACCGCCGGGCCTGATTTCTGCGGAGGCTTGTTCCTCGGCCGACCACTGTCTGGCGGCGATTTGCCGCGAGTTTTCGGTGCCCAGGGTCCAAGCGGGAGGCGTGTCGTACCGGTGCGAAAAGTGGATCACGATACGCTCCACCCGAACCGACTCCGGCACGCAACGCAGCACGTAGCTTTCCCGCAATCGGCGACCCTCCACGCTCACCTCCGCCCGAATTGTACCCGCATAGCTGGGTTTCTGGGCTTCCAGGCCGATCCGCAAACCGGCGGCGTTCGAGTCGTATTGGAACAGCAGGCCATGGGGCGGCTGGGCGAACAATTCCAGCTCGGCGGCATCGAGACTTCGTCGATCGATGCGGTTAAGTCCTTCGGCGCCGGCGCTGACGAGTTGATACGGCGCTTTTGCGCGCACTGCCACAAGCCGCCTGGCCCGATCGGCATCATTGGGATCTTTGCCCACGTGGAATCGAAGCGGCACGAGTTGATTCGCGGTCAACTCTCTGCCCAAGGGCGAGTGGAGTCGCCGAGCGGCGACGTGCAGCCGCAGCGGCCTGTTCGGCGCCAGCGCCTTGGCCAGATAGACCGTCAATACGTGCTGGCCGCCGCGGCGTTCGACGCTCCAATCGTCAACGGTTTCGACGGGCAGCACCGAGTCGATAAGCCACTGCTGGGCGACCTCGGCGGTTAGCGAGAACCTCGGGGCATCGCCGACGCGGAAGTCGGCCCTCACCTCCGCCGTCGTTTCACCCCCGCCAAGCTCAATTGCGGTGCCGCTGACCAGTTGAACCGGTTCGCGGCGACGAGCCAGCACGACCTCGGCCGTGGCGTCGGGAGAAAAGTGCTGGAGCTGAACCGATTCCCCCGACCGGGATCCCGACAACGGCCTGATGCCCGACTGCCAACAACCTTCCGGAGTAAGTTGTTGCAGCACCAACGGCGCCGGAATCAGCAGCATGGCGTTGCCCTCTTGCCAGAATACTTCTTCAGGGCGAATCCGCGGCAACCGCCATGGTTCGTCGGTCACCAGCGGCGCCAATGCCCTAAGCCGCAACATGCGCCCGCTTGTCTTGATCGGTTCCGGCAGCGTCAACACGATCCGCGTGCCCTTGTCCTCGGCGGCGGAGGTAACCGACCAGGGAACGGGGAGATCACCATATCGGGCGGCGATCGGCTGCAGTCCGCCGTCGAGCGTAAAGGCGATCTGTTGCAGCGGCTCGTCTTGGACTTCGACTTTGAGTTGGGCTACCGCCTCCAAACCGCGCAACGAGAACTCGTAGGCGACCGACTGGCGGACCATGGGCAACCTCGGCTGTTTCGCGGAATCGCCGACCGGCGCCACGCGAAGTCGGAACCGCTGACGCCCTCCCAGTTCTATCTGCCAGCGGCGAAATCCTTTCTCGCCGCCGCCCGCCTCGAAAACGACACCGCAGTCCAGCACGGGCGCCGTTTGGTCGGGCAAGTCGAGCAGCAGCCGGTTGGCCGGACAAGGAGGTAATTCAAAGCCAAAGTGGACCGCTTCGGCCGCATCGCGATCTCCCGAGAGCGACCATTGAAACTCCAACCGACCCGATCGCTCTACGCGGGCCGCCAGGGTGCCGTCGGCGCCCAGCCCAATCGCCACAGCCTTCGGTTGATCGGTCTTCCCGAGATCAAGCCAACTCGCCTTGCCGATGGCCAGGTTACAGGGTTCGAGTGGCAGCATGTTGGACGTTTTGGTTGCTTGGACCACCTGCAAAATTGCCTGCCCGGCCGTTAATTGATCGCCTGTCAGCCGGGCGCGGTATTCCGCCGCCACGGTCCTTGCAGCCGCTGCCCGCACCATGCGGCTCGGTACGCCGGCAGCCTTGAGCATGCGCTCGAACTCGGCCGGATCAACGGGGATATGTTTCTTATCGAAGCCCGGCCAGTCCTTGTGCCGATCGGCCGATGCGTAGATCCGGCGAAACCTCAGGACGCCGGGCGCTTCCGGGGTGGCCGGCCGCTGCGGCGCCTCTGCGCCAGATGCCGGTTCCCGCAGGCCAAGCGTCAACATCGCGGCGATCACGGATGTTGCGGCAATCGTTGCGCGCGTGTGCAGGCCGGGGTTCATGACGTGTTTGAATCCGAGTTGGCAGGCGGCGCGATCTTCGGGGACGTCTCCGTCGACGTCTGCTCGTCGGCTGCCGGAAATGGAAACGGCGCCCGGGTGGAATCCTTCTCCAATATCGAGCTGGCCGGCTCCGCAGCGGCGATCTCTCGGCGTCGCCGGGTAACACTCCGTTCCAGGAAACCCGCCAAGAGCGTCAAGGCCAGGCCCAGGCTCGCCGCCTGCGAGATCAACAACATCGGCTGCGGATAGAGCATTCCCATGCAAAGCAGCGCGATCGCCAGGGCGAACAGCGCGCCGGGATGACGACAGGCGGGGACGTAAATCAACAGTAACCCGATCACCAACGCCGCGCCCGACGCACCCAGCACGATCCACGATCTGCCGGCGGTCCGCAGATCACATTCCTCTACGCGACCGAAGCTGCTGAACAGGTAGCGATTGGTTTCATCCGGGATGGGCGTCCTGCCGGGGGCATCGACCCACGTCTCCAACTGCTCCTGTTCGAGCAACGGCTTTCGTCCCCAGAAGTAGTCGTCCCATCCCCATCGAAACTCGCTGGTCAGACCGCCGGGGGCAGCCACTACGTGCTCGTTCTTGGGCAACACCAACTGCCAGTACATCCGGCGCACCCAGACGTCGGGTCCCAGCCGGGGAATTACCAACTTGATCCGTCCCGGACGACGTGGCTGCTGGGGGAAATGGCTGAGCACCTCCAAGCGACGCCGACGGTGGTTGGACTCGTTCGGCAAGGGAACGACGATTTGGCCGTCATCGGTGGTCTGCACCGCCACCGCCTGACCGTCGAGCAGTATCTGCATTCCACCCAAGGCAACGCCGGGCGGCATAGTCAATTGGAGTTCCTTGCTGCTGCTGGTGAAACCGAAAACTGCGCGGTCCTGTCGAGCAACGTGCGTCAGCCAGGTTTGAACCCAGGCGCGCTCGACGACCGTAGCGCCGGGCTGATCGGTCTCTTCCCATTTGACATTCAGTTTGACGTGGCTGGCGAGTTGATCGCTCTGCAGTTGCCAGCCGCCCGAAACCGCTGCGCTGGCAGATACGGCCCAGGGGTCCGGCTGCGGGTGGACCTGAACGCCGCGCGAAGCATTGACGTAGACCTTGTTGCCGGTCAACTCCCCGCTGCGAGGCATCACCAGCGGCACTACAACAGTTGCCGGTTGATTGGGTAAGAGGTTGGGCAGCTTTAGCGGGTAGCGCACCACCAACTCGCACAGACCGATACAACCGCCCGACAGGTCTACCCGCATCGCCACCGGCGAGGCATCCTCGGCCGGCCCGCTTTCGGGCAAGGCGACCGGTGTTATGGGCTGCCCGTCGTGCATCAGTTCTAACCGGCCCGATTCAACCAGGCTGCGGGGCGCCTCGAGTATCAACGCGTCGGCCGGTTCATTTGAAATCGTGTAGGCCAGCTTCTGTTCCATCTTGCCCAAACGGCGTTCCAGGTTCAGCCAACTGTTGACCTCGACGGTAATTTCCTGGCTGAGCACGCTGAAATCGGCGGCAAAAACCGCCTTCGTGCCGTCGCCACGATAGAACAGCGGATCCTGCTGGCGCTCGGGAATCTCGATTTTCGGGACAACCTGCTGACGTACCAATCCCGCCATGGCCGTGCCAGTGGGAATCAACCGCACGTTGTCGCCGGGCACTACCACCAGCGCCGCCGGACCCGGCGAGTCCACCTGAGGCTGCGGCAGTGAAATCAGCAGTGATTCTGCGCCCTCGGCGATTGCCCGATGAGCGACGATCCGAACTTCGATCTGCCCGGTCGAAGGCTGAGCCAGCGGGATCGTAAGCATACCGTTGTCCGCGCCGGCCACAGCGTCGACGACCACCAGGTTCTCCGGCCCGACCTGGTCAATTTCCCAGTCGGGCAATGCCACGTCGAAGGCAAAGACCTTTGCACCGCGGACGGTGTACTTCAACCTGGCCTCCAGCCGAAGCTGGGTTGCATCGGCCAACAGCAGGTACTCCGGCTCGACGCTTGTCCGCGTCTTCTTCGGCACCAATCGCGCGGTTAGAGAATAGGGCTGCGCGAGGTATTCGAATCCGGCCAGCACGTCCTCCTGACGCAACGTCTCGGGCAACTGGTCTACTCGCCGGATTCCGCGACTGGGACCCCAGAGGACCTGCCAGTCGCTTTCCGCGGCAACGGCAAGGTGGCCCCATTGGCGGGCAGCACCGACGATCTCGAAGCCGGCCAATTCGAGCCATGTCGACGCTTTTGCCGTGCTCCGCGGCCGCTGGGTCGCCAAGCGGACCTCAACCGGACCCGACGTCTTGCTGGCCAGCCGGATCTCGACCACGCCTTGCTCTTGTGCGCCCTTCTCCCGCTCCTTTACCGGCACCACCGTATAGTCGGCCGGACTGCCCGGCGTCAACTCGGCGCCCGCCGGCAAGCAAACCCGAAACCGGTCGAACGGCGCTCCGTAACTTTGCACCGAGAGCGTCGCCGTGGTGTCGACGCTGCGGCTGTCGATGCGAACCAGCACCGTTCCCTCGGCTTCCAGCACGGCAGGGATCTTGGCGATGCGAGCGTCGGGTTTGTGCCAGGACAGCTCGAAATCACCGCCTAACGCCGGTACGCGAAACTCGGTGCCGCCGCCGTCAACATCTTTGGCGGACAACAACGTGGCGCCTTCGGAAACCCGGCCGATAGCTTTGGCCACCGGAACGGTCAGCTTCAGTTCAGAGGCGGTGGCTCGGGGGGCAACGAGCTTCAGCCGCGTCTCGTCGCCCACCTTCGACAGCGGAGCCAGCATCTTCAACGTTAGTTGGTGTTGCCCACCGGCCGGACCGCGAATCCAACTGACGTGTCCATCGCCCGCATCCTCGATATGCAAGAGTTGCTCGCCGGGCCCCCGGTAGACCACCGCCTCGCGGAGCATTGCCCCGCGGAAATGCAGCGGTACGCGGGTCCAACCCTCCTGGCGAACAAAAACCCAGAGTACAATTGTCAGTTCGGCGTGGTTCCCCACGGCCACGGCCTCGACGGACATCCGCTGAAGACTGTATCGCGGCCGCTGCTCGCGTCGGGCAAAGCCCTGCTTCACATCGTAGTAGGCCTTGAACTCCTCGAAGGTAAAGCCGGCCATCGGCACCAGGTTGCCGTCCTTGTCCTTCAGGTAGTACAGCGTCGGTCCCGATTCCTCTACTGCCGGCAAGGCCGAGCCGGACAGCGGCGATTCTGGAGCCCCAGCCGGGGCCGGATCGGGCGCACCGGGACCGTTGCGGTCCTGGGCGGCCCCCAGATGGCCCCAAACCAGTAGGTGACAGAGCACCCAGACAATCAGCCGCAGCGCGTGAATGGGCAAAACACTCCCTCCAGCGGGCTTGCCGGCAAACTCCGGCAAGCGCGCCCATCTTACCACGAGGATGGCCCTAAAGAAATTGAGCCGGACGAGGATCTATTCCTAGTTTAGTTGCCCACCGAGGCAAAATAAAGGATGAAAACCCCGGTTTTTCCCCCGGAAATGCCCTGCGGAGGGGCTTTGTACAGATCTGGGCAACGAGAATGGTCGATGCCGCCGGCGCGGCCGAGGTGCATGCCTCGGCGGCCTGCACCGGTCTGCTTACCTCTGTGTACGCAGTGCACCGGTGGCCAGGTCGAGCAATTTGGCGCAGAGCGCACCGTTGGCAGCGGCCAGGAAATGTGTCTCTTCCAGAACGAATTGTTCCCCGTTCGGCGACGTAACCGCACCGCCCGCCTCCTCGACCAACAGGATACCCGCCGCCACGTCCCAAATCTTGGCCGAGTAGGACCAAAACAGGTCGAAACGACCCGCCGCCAGATAGCAAAGGTTCAATGCCGTAGATCCGGTCCGCCGGATCGCCTGGCACAGGGGAGCGGCCGCCAGAAAGACCAGCAGGTCCGGCGAGTCCGGCCGCAAATCGTTGGGAAAACCTACGGCCGCCAGCCCCTCCGAAAACTGCGAAACGCTGCTGGTGTGTATCGGCTTGCCGTTCAGACGCGCCCCTTGACCGGCAATTGCGGTGAAGCATTCGTCCCGGTTGGGGTCGTAAACGGCGGCGGCCAACAACTCGCCGTTGCGTTCCAACGCCAACGAAATGGCGTAGTGTCCGACCCCATGAACGTAGTTCGTCGTTCCGTCGAGCGGGTCGGCGATCCAGCGATACTCGGTTCGCTCACGGGGCCCGGGCGCAACTTGATCTTCCTCGCCCAGGAGCGAATGATCGGGAAAGGCGTCAAGCACGATTTCTCGGATCGCCTCCTGCGAAGCCAGATCGGCCTGGGTCACCAGGTCGGCGGGGCCCTTTTTCCAAACGTCCGCCCTACCAACCCAGTCCTGCACTATCTCTCCGCCCGTGCGAACCGCCTCTTCGCAAACCCTTGCATAATTCAACATGGCTTCCATCATGGCCACTCCGTGATATTGGTAGTCGCACACCTTCTGAATTCCGGACTCACGAATGCCTTATTGTACCGATCCAGCGGAAGCACGCAACTGGGGCGTGCCATCATACTCGCCAGAGGGGTCTACGATAGCGTGAAGCTCGGCCTGGAAAAATCTTCGAAAGATTTCGTTGCCGAAATGCTGGACAAAATAGAAAAAGCTGATATCATAAATAGCATTCGGCCTCTTCTCTGTTCCGGCCCCGCCGCTCCGCTATACCTGCGAGCGGCGGGGTTTTTTGTCGCTGCAAATCTCCGCCAAGACGAAAGTCGATTCGGTACGTTTCCGAAAAAGGCAACAGGTACATTCTGTGCGAAGCACCCTCCGGGCCGTTCCGTCAAAATGTGCCTGCCCTTTTTGGCCCTTGTGCGGGTCGTGCCGGTCCGGTAAACCTTGCGTGCACCTCGATGCGACAGTTGCCAGTCTGCGGTCGATGGGGTAGACTGTTGTTGCTTTGGGGTCTCCGCTCGTGCCCCGCCGACACGAGCGCTCTAGTGGAAAGGAACGTTGTGAAGAAAAAAAAGGATCGGTTCATCACCGAGGACTTTCTGCTGCAGAACGCCAAGGCGATCGCCTTGTACCAGCAGTACGCCCGCGATCTGCCGATCATCGATTTTCACTGCCACCTGCCGCCCCAGCAGATTGCCGAAGACCACCGTTTCGAGAATCTTACTCAGGCCTGGCTCTACGGCGACCACTACAAATGGCGAGCGATGCGGGCCGCCGGAGTGGCTGAAGAATTCTGCACCGGCAACGCCCCCGACCGGGAAAAATTCCAGCGCTGGGCCGAAACCGTTCCGCAAACGCTCCGCAACCCGCTCTATCACTGGACACACCTCGAATTGAACCGGCCGTTCGGCGTCAACGACCGGCTCCTGGGAGCGGATACCGCCGAGGGCATCTACCAGGACTGCAACGCCATGCTGGCCGAGGAAGGCTTTTCCTGTCGGGGAATCATGCGGCAGATGAACGTGGCCCTGGCCTGCACCACCGACGATCCCGTCGACACCCTGGAGCATCACGCCGTGATCGGGGCAGATGCGTCGTTTCCCGTCAAGGTGCTGCCCGCCTTTCGCCCCGACAAGGCCATGGCCGTCGGCGCGCCCGGCGTCTTCAATGCCTGGGTCGATCAGCTCGCCGAGGTCAGCAACGTCGAGGTTAAAGACGATGTCGCCTCCTACATGGCGGCCCTGCGCCAGCGGCACGATTTCTTCCACAGCATGGGCTGCCGGCTTTCGGATCACGGTGTCGAGTACCTCTATTGCGAGGACTACACCGAATCGGAACTCGATGCGGTTTTCCGCCGCATTCGCCGCGGCAACGAACTGCGTATGGAAGAGATACTCAAGTTCAAGTCGGCCATGCTCTACGAGTTGGCCTGCCTGGACCACGAGAAAGGCTGGACGCAACAGTTCCACGTCGGCGTGCTGCGCAACAACAACACCCGCCAGGCAAACGCCCTGGGGCCGGATACGGGCTTCGATTCGATCGGCGATTTCCCCCAGGCCCACTGCATGTCGAAGTTCCTCGACCGGCTCGATTTCGACAACCGGCTGGCAAAAACCGTCCTGTACAACCTCAACCCGGCCGATAACGACCTGGTCGCCACCATGATCGGCAATTTCCAGGACGCCGCCACGCCCGGCAAAATGCAGTTCGGCAGCGGATGGTGGTTCCTCGATCAGAAGGACGGCATCGAGCGGCAGCTCAATTCGCTTTCCAACCAGGGGCTGCTTTCCCGCTTCGTGGGAATGCTTACCGACAGCCGCTCGTTCCTGTCCTATCCGCGGCACGAGTACTTCCGCCGCATCCTCTGCAACCTGCTCGGCAGCGAGATCGAGCAAGGTCTCCTGCCGAACGACCTGCCGCTGATCGGCTCGATGGTCCAGGACATCTGCTACAACAATGCGGCCAGCTACTTTGGGTTCGAGTTGGAAGACCCGCCAACGGCGACCGACAAGTAGCTTCTCGATTTCCCCGTTGCCTCCGTGTAACACTTCGGCCGCTCGAAGTACGATGGCCTTCCAAGGCGGTCGCATCTAAGCGTACGACGGCCTTCCAAGGCGGTCGATTTCCCCGCAATACAACGGTCTTGGAAGGCCGTTGTACACCTGGAAACGGAAGAACCGATCAGTGTGATTGGGTATCAGGCAATAGGCCGAGATCGCAACCCCACACTCTGTAGACCACCGGGCCATCAGCTCCAGACAGGCCGAGTAGTTCTCGTCACAGAAAAACGTCTGCTGCCGACGATTCCCCCCGCTGGGTTACGTGATGCGGCAGACCCGGAATGACCAATCTTGATAGTCTAGCGAGGCAGAGCCTCAGACCATCGGGTTGTATGACGTAGGGGCTGGGGGCTCGGGACTGGGGGCTGGGGCATTTAGCCGCCGGCACAGCGGTGCAATAAAGACACCTGATACCTGACACCTGATACCTCGCCTGCCAAAAACTTGACTCATTTACAGCACCTTTCAGAGACCAAGTGCCCTAGCCATGCCGGGAATCTGCTGAATGTTTCCCAATATGCCAATATCGGTTCGTGGCCCGAATACCCGAAACCGACCATCGTGGTCCTCAAATTCGCCCGGGCGCTAAACGCCGGGGGGTCGTGATGTTACAATAGTCTCCACCGTGAACCTGGATCGTCTTCAGGTTCGCCGTGAATGGGAAATATCGATATAGTTGCTGTTGCGGAAAGTCGGATTTGCGGGTGCCATGCCCACGCTTGCGTGGACATGCGGCGGTTTTTTGCGGGATTCACGACATGCCCACGCAAGCGTGGGCATGCCACCCAAGCTTCCGCAACACAAACGATTTAGACAGAGCTAACCGTTTTCCAACAATCAACACAAAACGGAGGACACGCCGTGAGAAGTCGCTTTCTTGGTGCCATCATGCTGGTAGGCGTTTGTGCATCGGTCCTGTCGTGCCGCCCGGCCAATGCGACCGACCGGCCACGCATTATCGCAACCACCGACGGCGAGATCGACGATCGCTGCTCGATGGTCCGATTCCTCCTTTACGCCAACGAGTGGGACATCGAGGGAATCATCTACTCGAGTTCCAAGTTCCACTGGAAGGGCCACAATTGGGCGGGCGAAAATTGGATCGAGCGCGACATTGATCTCTACTCGGAGTTCTACGATAACCTGAAGCTGCACGCCCACGGCTTTCCCACGCCCGGTGAGCTTGAAGACCTCGTCTACGTCGGCAACATCGACAACGTCGGTGAGATGAAAAAGGAAACACCCGGCTCGAACCGCATCGTGCAAGTGCTCCTCGACCCCAAGCCGGATCGCGTCTATTTGCAGGCCTGGGGCGGCACGAATACAATCGCCCGGGCGCTGAAGACAATCCAAGAGAAGCACCCCGACCAGATGAGGCGGGTATCTGAAAAGGCGGTCGTCTACATCATCCTCGACCAGGACCGTACGTTCAAGAACTACATTCTGCCGAACTGGCCCGATCTCGAGGTGCTGGCTAGTTTTCGCCAGTTCGGCTGCATCGCCTACCGCTGGAACAGCGCAATCCCGGAGGACCTGCACGAATTGTTCTTAGGAGACTGGATGAAGCAAAACATCCTCCGGGGACACGGACCGCTGTGCGCCCGCTACGAGTCGCACGGCAACCAGCCAAACAAGCACGGCCGCTGGTACGAGGGTGATTTCCGCAGCGAGGGCGATTCGCCCGCCTTCATGCACCAGATCGACGTCGGGCTCAGAAGCCTTGAACACCCGGCCTACGGTGGCTGGGGTGGACGGTTCAAGCGAGACGGATCAGGCCCGAACGTCTGGCGCGGAGCGGAAGACGACGGCGATCTGAACAAGCCGATCTGGCGGTGGGCCCGCGCCTTCCAAAACGACTGGGCCGCCCGGGCCGACTGGTGCGTGAAAAACTACAAACAAGCCAACCACCCGCCCCTGGTCAACCAGCCGCACGACATCGACCTGGAAGTAACGCCGGGTGAGGCGGTCAAGCTCAGCGTCAAAGGCAGCACGGACCCCGACGGCGACCAGCTTTCCTACAGGTGGTGGCACTACAAAGAGCCCGGCTCATACAAGGGAAGCGTGAAGATTCTAAACGCCGACCAGCCGGAGGCGTCGTTCACGGCCCCCAAAACTCCAACTCGCGGAAAGACCGCCCACGTTATCTGCGAAGTGACCGACAGCGGCACACCGCCGCTTACACGCTATCAACGTGTGATCGTCACACTCAAATAATTCTGGCAACAAGGCTGTAGGGGGAATTGGGAATTCCGGGGACACAATACGAGTTATGGGGATTTGCGTAGCTTTGGAGGGCGACCTCCTTTTTGTGGTTTCAGCACGCGGCCAGCGATCGCCTCCAGACGTTCCGAAAATGTCGCACTTCCAAGCGGACGGAAGTGAACCGCCCCTGCCACAAATGGCCGCGCCACTTCTCCCGGAAATTGATTCGCCGCGTGTAACGTCGATGCGCCTCGCCGATGGCCCGTCGCAAGCCGTCATCCGTTTTCGGCGCCGCGATCAGATGGACGTGGTTGGGCATCAGGCAGTAGCCCCAGATCTCGACCGCTGCCTCGCCGCACCACTCGGCCATCAATTCAACGTATGCCGCGTAGTCGCCATCGTTGAAGAATGTCTGCCGGCGACGGTTGCCTCGCTGCGTAATGTGGTGAGGCAAACGAGGAATAACCAACCGCGCCAATCTTGCCATGCCCGAGGACTACAGACAGTTGCCCATTTTGCCAATACTAGCATTGTGTCCCCGGAATATTCCGGAATACTCTACGCCCTCGCTATCTCAGAAGCCCCCGAGTTCACCTCGGCGGGAGCATCACCTTCTGCCTGCGTGCGGCGTTCCAGTCGCCCCGCAGCTTGCCGCCATGTCCGTGAAGTCGTAAACTACGCGGCATGACCGACCAGCCGACCCAAATGTTTGCGGAAGCCAACACAGAGGCCGCCTACCAGTTGCACTATCACTTCGGTTGGCAAGGCCATGGCCGACACCCGGTCTTCGAAGATGCCGAAAAGCGGGACATACTCGAACGCGCAATGACGCGAGTCTTGAAAGACCGCAAGGTTCACGTACTCGAACAACAAGTCGGCCCGTTCGGGATACGGGCGTTGCTGAGCCTCCGGCCCGAAGATGCGCCGGCCGACGTGACGCGGGCCGTCAAAGGGAATCTCGCCGCAGAGGCCCGTCGCCTGTTCAACGATCGGCACTTGTGGTCACGCGGTTGGTTCCTCCGAAGCGTCGGGGCTGTCACGAACGAGGTCGTGCGGAACTACGTGGCCGGTCAATTCGAGCATCACCGGGCGGCGCCCGTCGAGCGGCCTGAAATCCCAGCCCTTGCTGGATACCACTCCGGCGCCGATCCGGCCGATCTGCGATCCACGGCCCACT
>Ga0180429_10003415_pt1 | contig 12816 bp, 8 predicted proteins | sample SS_ome_FD_132428 | JGI IMG/M metagenome (GOLD analysis project Ga0180429, IMG submission 132428) | Hypersaline lake sediment archaeal communities from the Salton Sea, California, USA - SS_1_S_1 metaG | ecosystem: Environmental > Aquatic > Non-marine Saline and Alkaline > Hypersaline > Sediment ... | reverse complement strand
TTCCCAGTTATTTTCCAGATCCTCCCTTCGAATTTCCTGGTTTGATTTTGATGTTGAGTTATCCGAGTTCTGATCGACCAGCCAGATTGTCAGCGGCAGTGATCCGATAATCAGGAAGGGAATGATATACCCCAGGATCGACTTGGTTATTTTCCACAAACGCTTCCTTTTGCGCGGGGGATTTTCGAGATCAATAGGACCTGGTTGGTTGAATTCATCCTGGTTTGTGTTCATTGTTTTCCTTAAACGCATAGCGGGACCTGCCTGCAGGCCCTTGTAAAGGTCTTAATCTCATTATAGAAAACATTGAGAAGCAGAAGATGTTAATTCTGTTAGGCAGCCGGGCGGAAAGTTATGTGAGCAGGGTTGGTGGACATTGTGACAGAGGCTGTTGCCCTCAGAACGGGCGAAAGATACCTTGCGGTCATTTTGACGGGTTCAATTTCAGTGGGATTCATCAGAAATCCAGATTCAGGTTAGTGCCTGGCAGGGGACAGGTAGGGATCCTGGGGATAACGGGCGTTCTCCCAGGCATTATAGAATGTGATCTGGGCCTGGTTGAGTTCCTCCAGGGTCGGAAAAGCCCCCAAAATGATCTCCCGGGGAGGCGATACCAGCCACAGCTCCCACAGCTGGCCTTTTTTGATCTCAAGCTTCTTTTCAGGTACGTTTTGATCCATGGTTGGAAACCTTTTTCTATCGTGGTTTCATTATATAAAAAATATGGTACAGGGTAGATAATAATTCTGTTAGGTGGGAAGGCTGGGAAGGGTCGCTGTGCTCCCGACTGGATGACTGCTGCGCAGTCGACCGAAGACCGACGACGGAAGACCGGGAGCTGACCATATACACTCATATTTCAGGGGTTTTACGTCTTTTCTTAATATAAACGTCCCTGAAGAGGGACGTTCGGCCGGAGCATTGCGGAGGCCAGTAGAGAGGAATTTGCGAAGCACCCTGTAAGGGTTATTCCCGATCTTCCGGGAGATTGCCACGTCGGCCTACGCCCTCCTCGCAATGACACCCTGGCTCGGTCTCAATACCCAGTCGCGAGCAGAGCGAGCATCCCGTCCTCGGTCCCCCGTCGGGAGCGAAGCGACCCCCTTCTCCTCGCAATGACACCTTGGCTTGGGCTCTTCGTCTGCGGCCCTTCGGTTTTACTCTGGGCCTCCGCTCAGAGATTTGGTAATCTGATTACTGATCACTGAATACTGATCACTCGTATTTAATCGCCTTACCCTTTACTCCTCACCCCCTTCTCCTCGCAATGATAAACAAAAAGGGCGACTCCGCGAGTCGCCCCTACACATCACTATCCTTTAATCGACTTACTGCTTACGACTTACTTTCCTTCCCCCGCGAACAACTCCTCCGGCAGCATCGACCGGATAATCGCAAACTCCTGATCCACATCCTGCGGCGGATTCTCCAGCGCTCGATGAATGGCTTCGATGGCGGCATTCACCACCAGCTTACCCCCCTGATACTTGTAGATCCAGTTCTGCTTCTCCAGCAGTTCGTGGTAGCCGTCTCCGGGGGCGGATACGTTGCGCCACCAGGTGTTGTGCAGATCGGTCTTGAAGATCAACGGCCCCATCAGGTCAAAGTTATATTTTTCGTTCAATACCCTCAGCTGCTCTGCCACTCGTAGGACTTTGACCTTATCGGTATAGGGCGCGGTGTATAAATAGACCTCACCCAGGGAACCTTTCTTGGGCTCGGACCTGGTTTTGATCGAAAAAGCATCCGGGAAACCGCCGTCTACCAGCTCATCCTTCAATATATTAAAAAGCTGATGCGGTTCGTCGGTATACAACATCCATTTCCCGAATCCCTGCAGAGGAAAATCCTCCCGGGTGATGGAAAGCCAGAAGTCGTTCAGTTCGATAAAAGGGGATGGTTTGGGCATAATCAGGGTGCCTTTAGATATGGATGATGGGTAAGCCTATTCAGTGTAGCATGGGGCGGGGATTGGGCAGTATACAATAATATTAGGGGAAGGGGTATTTTTGAAAAGGACTATACAAAACAGTGAATTTCCCCGCCGGGATGGTCGCTGTGCGACCGACCGGAGATGGAAGACGGGGGTAGCACGCTGCGCGTGCTGACGGGGGACCGAAGACGGAAGACGGGCCCTTCGTCTGTGTCCTTCGGACTCCGCTCAGGGATTTGGTTCGACTGTTACGTAAACGTCCCTGAAGAGGGACGTTCGGCCTGAGCGGAGTCGAAGGCCAGTAGAGAGGAATTTATTCCCGGCTTATCCAGGAGATTGCCGCCCTTCGCCAGAGTCTATCCCGAGTGGAGTGCAACGAAATCGAGGGGCTCAGGGCAGGCTCTCAGCCGCTCCGCTCATGCCTCGCAATGACAGTTTAGAATAAGGGGGATTGTTTTCACCAATTGATCCTGTAAACGTCCCTGAAGACCCGTCCTGAGACTGCCGAAGGAAGGACGTTCGCCGTAAGCCACTAGAGAGGAATTCATTCCCGAATTAAGATACAAAAAACACCCATACCCACCCAACGGTTTCTATCATCAGGGTCCTTCGGAATTCCGGGGGCTGATCACTTTTCGGCTGACCAGGAACCCCCCCAGCATTAACAGCGAGCCGCTCAAATAAGGCAGATAGTTTTCCAGGTCGAAGGCCAGGCCGGCCCAGATCGGACCCAGGATCCGCCCCAGGCTCATGAAGGAGTTGCCCAGGCCCATGGCTGCTCCCTGATCTTTCCCGGCCCGCTTGGAGATCAGGGCCAGGGCGGCCGGCCGCAGCAGCGTCTTGGAGAGGATAAAGAACCCTGTGGCGGCCAGAAGGGTGGGATAGTTCCAGGCAACCAGTAAAACCAGGAATCCGGCCGATCCAGCTAAGAGCGAGGCCTGGATGGTGGCCGCTTCGCCCCAGCGCCGGGTAACCGGCCCGGTCAGGGTGGCCTTGCCGATAGTGGAAACCAGCGCCACCACCATCAGGATCACTCCCACCCGCTCAGGTCCGTAGCTGAATTTTTCCAGGGCATATAATCCAAAAACAGACTCGAAGTTGGTCAGTGCGAAGCTGAAAAGGGCCACCAGCAAGAAAAGTGTCCCGGCAGGTCCGCGGGCAGCTTGCAGCGTGCTTTTCAGATCAGGCAATAAGGTGATCTTCTCCCCGGTTTTTCCAGTCCGGGGATAGGATTCGGGAAGGAAAATGGCGGTGAATAACAGAGAGAGCAGTGCCAGCCCAGCGGCGATAAAAAAGGGTCGCGATAGTGATCCTTCCGCGAGCATGCCGCCCAGGCCGGGGCCGAGCATTACTCCCAGTGCCATCGCGGCGCCGATCTTCCCCATTCCCTCCCCCCGGCTTTCTTCTCCGGTGATGTCGCTGACATAAGCCATCGCCGCTGTGATAGTGGCCGAAGAAAGCACTCCTGAGAGTGCCCGGGCGGCAAATAACATCCACAGCCGGGTGGATATCCCGAACAAAAAAGTCGAGACGGCATATCCAAACAGCCCTACCATTAAAACCGGCTTACGGCCAATCCGGTCGGATACGCTGCCCCACAGCGGTCCAAAGAGAAACTCCAGCAGGGCGGCGCTGGCCACCAGCAGGCCCAATTCGCTGCCCCCCGCGCCCAGATGGTTGATGTAAAAAGGAAAGATGGGGATCACCATTCCGAATCCGAACATGACTACCATCAGCGCGAAGGAAAGGATCAAGAATTCTTTCTTTTTCATAGTTGTCCCAGGCTCCTGCCCGGAGCAAGATTTTTCCTGCTCCGGGATCTAAAGGAGAAGTCTGTTCATTAGTTGAGGATTTCCACTGAGCCCAATCCGCCGTCCACACGCACCTTGTCTCCGGTGCGCAAGCGCATGGTGGCGTTTCCACAACCCACCACCGCGGGAATGCCCAGCTCCCTGGCAACAATGGCGGCATGCGAGAGCGGAGCGCCTACGTCGGTGATCACCGCCGCGGCCCGCAGGAATATTGGGGTCCAGCCTATGTTGGTCGAGACGGCCACCAGGATTTCCCCCTCCTTCAGGTCGCCACTCTGTTCGGGTGAATCCAGAACCCGCACTGAGGCTTCCACCCGGCCGGCTGCGCCGGCAAACCCATTCAGCGTGTTTGAAGCCGGACTGTCGTAGGTCGCGCTGGCATCATAGATATCGCTCCGCCTCCGGGGATCTGCGGCCCAGATCGCGGGATCGAAACGGCCCCGAATTATCATTGGGAAGGATGGTAGTTCACAATAGTCCTGGTAGGTTTTTTTGCGGGCCGGGATGTACTGCAAGGCATATTCTTTGCCAGAGAGCAGCGCCAGGATCTCGCTGATGCTCAGGAAGAAGATATCCTGACCCAGGCCGGTGACTTCCCCTGCCCGTACTGCAAACCCGCGCTGGATTCCGGCCATGCGCATCGACTCGGATCGGACCGACTCCCGCAGACGGGCGGCATCGGGAACTTTCGCCAGGCGCTTTTTTATCCTTTTGATTTTGCCCGGTTGAGCCTTTTCCAGCCGGGACCAGGCCTCCTCAAAGGCTTGCACCTGTCTGGCCAATAGGGCTTCTACATCTACCGGCGAGCGGTGGTATTCCTCCAGTTGACGGTCGAGCCAGGTCGGATCCTCGATCGGCCGCGGGATGGAATATTCAGCCTCATGGGGCCCGCGGTGGCCGTATTTTTCCAGGTATGACTGGCGGCTGATCTCTCCCCGGGCCAGCTTGCTGATTCCCACCAGGGGTCCCAGGCTGGCGATGTAGTCGCGGGTATCGCTGAAGTTCAGGAAGAGAGCATTAGCATCTCCTTCTCCTACCAGACTCACCAGCTCGCGGTGCAGTTTCATGGCCTGTTCGTAGGGATCCGATGCGGCGAAAAATATCATCATGCTTTCTTTTATATAAGGCTCGAGGTCCTCAAACCAGAAGTCAAACAGGCCTTGATAGGTTTTGGTGTTTTTCAGTTTTTCATTCATATTCTGGCACCAGACAGGATTCTGTGTCAGGTAGGTGGGGATCTTCTTACGTCCTTTACTCTGTTTGCTGGCCAGGCTGAGGATTTTCGGCAGCACAGCAAAGAAGGTGTTTTTGGGAAAAGGGATCACTGGGATTTCCAGACCATCCGGAGCCCGGCCTAAAGCACCACTGACCTCTTCCAGACCAGCTTCCAGGCTTTTCCCAAACAGGGTTGTCATCGATACCATGGTGCTGATATTGGCGTAGAAGCGCCCCCCAATATTTCCGGCATAAAGGTAGCCGGGGATCAGGCTCAGGTCCTGCCAGAAATAATTGGTCAGAGACCAGGTGTAGGGGGTCATCACATCCGGACGGCCTTCCCCGAAATTATTTCTGGACCATAAATAATCACCAGTGAGGCTGTCATTCCATTTTCCAGTTTTGGGATCATAAGCGGCCAGGGTGGTGATCGGCCGGGACTGGAGCAGGTAAATCCGCCCATTCTTGATGGCAAACTCGATATCCTGCTGGCCATCCATATCACGGATCAGTTTGGTCCCCAATCTGAAGAGCTTTTTAGCGAATTTCTTAAAATCCTCTGGCCCCTGGAAGACCCCTTTGGGCCTGGTCAGGGTGAATGTATAAGGCTCTACTTCTCCGGAAACCAGCTCTTCCCCGAAGCCGTGGACATAATTTCCTGTCATCATGAGCTGGCTGCCTGAAACTGGATCGCAGGTGAATAGAATGCCCGCATAATCTGCCCGGACCAGTTTCTGGACCACAACCGCCAGCTCCTGGGATACCTCCAGCCCTTTCGCCTGGCTGTAAGCCTTGACGCGCTCTGAATTCCGGGAGCCGCGTACCTGGAAAATAGCATCTTTGATGCGCTGGTTGCTGTGGACATCCAGCACGGTTTCGAATTCTCCCGCAAAGGAAGCACCGGCAGAGTCCTCACTTAAAGCCGAAGACCGCACAGCAAAGCTGGCCTGTTTGTCCTTTTTCCGCAGTCCGGCCAGGAGCGCCTGGGCCTGAATCCAGCTTTCTGCTTTCAGGTCATCTCCCTGGAAGGCCTCTGGCAGGATCACAAAACCATCTGGAACTGGATAACCTTTCTGGAAGAGCTTTGCCAGGGCGGCGCCTTTCCCGCCAGCATTTTCACTCGCTTCCCTGCTCAGGTCAGAGAAGGGGATTATGTGTTTATTCATTGGATGAACCTCCCGTTGGATTGGTTTGTCTTATTCTGCGAACCAGAATGACCTCTAAATTCAGATCCCAGATCTTGTTCAGCAGTCCCCGCAGGTGGGCCTGGTCCAGGATCTCGCCGGTCAGCAGGGTAGCCGGTTCACCGGCGGAGACAAATTTGGAGGCCAGACACTGCCAGGCAAAATAGTCTGTCCGCTCCGGGCTGATATGCCCCCGGACCTGGATCTGGTAGATGGATTTGATCTGGGATGTTTCGGCATCAGGGCCGATTTTTGTTGTCATGGGGTCAGTATACAACCCGCGGGAGGGCGGGTCATCACCCAGACTAGGTGATTCTTTATTTGGGATGGCTCACCCAGCAGGGGAGCAGCAGAAGAAATTAAAGCAGGCTCAGATTTCTGGATCTTCGCACAGCTGCGGATCTTTTATGGACCCCCAGCTTTTGGTAGATATTCTTGATATGGGTGCGGATGGTGTTAACGCTGAGGAACATTTCACCGGCGATCTCAGGTGTGGTAAGGCTGCCGGCCAGATACCCCAAAACTTCTAGCTCCCGTTCGCTGAGAGGTTCCAGCAGCGGTTGTTGGGGTGGGGATCCCGGCTGGTCCGCAGCAGGGAGGAAAGCTTGCTCCAATGCTTCAATATATGAGCAGAGATCCGGGTCTTGCTTGAAACTGGCAAGTGCTGTTTCCAGGGCCGGACCGATTTCCAGGAAGAGGCCAATAAATCCACCTGCCTGTCCTAACCGGAGGGCTTGATCGAGTTTGGAGTCGGCCTCTTTTTTGCGGTCGAGATTAAGTTGAACGAGAAACTCTAACAGGTAGATTTCGATCAGAATATCGGTCCAGTTCAGTTCCTCAAAATTGGCAGACAGCTGTTCTACCAGGGAGAGCGCCTGCTGGGTTTCTCCGGTCAGCAGTAGATATCTGGCCTGAACGGTCTTTTCCCTTGCCAGCAGGTAGTTTTCCAGAACCAACCCTTGAGCATCCTTAAGAGGAACCAGGGGCCGGTCAATCTGGCGGATCTTGATCCAGGATTTTAGATCCAGGGCACGGCCTTCAAAGCTCCACAGGCGGGCCTGCCAGAGATCGGCCAGGCGGTCGTCGAGGGCCATCACATCGTATTCTTCCGCCATCTCCCGGGCTTTTTTCAGCAGCTGATTGGCTTCTGCCCATTCTCCCTGCAGTTGTTTTATACGTGAAAGATACAGGTATCCTTCAATGGCAGCGCCCTGGCGCCATTGCCGGGTGAGCTCAATACCTTCCAGGATCAGATCAGCGGCCTGGTCCAGATGGCCCAGTTCACGCAGTAGATCCCCCAGCCCCATCAGCGCTTCCCCGGCGATCGGAATATATCCACCCATCCGGTCGCGGGCACCGGCCAGAGCTTCTTCATAGAGCTGGCGAGCCTGGCCAAGCTCACCCAGATGAATGTGGGCCCGGGCGGCCTGGCTGAGAACCATCACCTTGAGCATGGGGTTCTGGTTGTATTCTTCCCGTTGGGTAAGGGAAGAAAGGTTTTCCAGTGTCAGCTCCATGTCCTGATGCAGGATCTGGCCTAGGCTGAGGATGTAAAAAGCCATGCCTCGGAAATACCCTTCTTGGGCAGATAATCGGGTCAAGGCTTCTTCAGCAAACTGGCAGGCTTCCGAAAAATTTCCCTGGGAGATAAGGATAAAGGCCTGGAGGGTATCAAGTCTACCTCTCAGTTGGGGGTAGCTTTCTCTCAAGTTGGCGGCGGTTGTGAGCAGTGCTTCAAAATCACTCCCCTTTAACATCCGGGCCCAGGATTCATAAAATACAAGGTTGGGGTTTTCCTGGATCAGCCCGTCAGGAAGGTGGGAGATCCAGCGTCGGTAGGTATTGGCTTCGCTGCGCATCAGTGTGTGTTCCGCTTCGCGGGCGATCAACCCGGCCGCCCGATTGTGGTCACCGGACTGCAGGGCGTGTTCGATCGCCTGGTCGGGCCAGTCCTGGTCTTCATACCAGATACTGGCTTTTATGTGCAGCCCTGCGATCTGGTTGGCCTGATCCAGGGACAGGCGGAGGTTGAGAAGGTCCCGGAAAAGTTTGTGGTAGCGATACCAGGCCCGCCGTTCATCGAGCGGGATCAGGAACAGGTTGGCTTTTTCCAGCGCCTCGAGAATCTCCTGGCTGCCGCTCCTCCCCAGTAGATGATCACAGAGCTCCCCGTTAAGCCTTTCCAGGAGGGAAGTCTGGAGCAGGAATTCCTGGATCTCTGGATCCTGGCGCTGGAGGACCTCTTCGATCAGGTAATCCAGAATATATTTATTACTGCCTGAAAAGGATTGAATGAAAGATTCGGGATCTTCTTTCCCACGCAGCGAGATGGCGGCCATCTGCAGGCCGGAGATCCAGCCCTCGGTGCGTGAGGTCAAAAGAGATATTCCTGCTTCTGGAATAGGCTGGCTTAGTTCCTGAGACAGAAAATCTCCCGCTTCCTCTTCGCTGAAGCGCAGATCATCCAGGCGGATTTCTAACAGGGTTCCCTGGGCACGCAGCCTGGCCAGCCCCAGAGGGGGATCTGCCCGGGTGCTGATCACCAGATGCAAGGTGGGAGGCAGGTAGTTCACCAGGTAGTCCAGGGCCTGGTGGATCTCCGGGTCATGGAGGAAATGGTAATCATCCAGTACCAGCAGAGATTCAATCTGGACACGCTCGATCTGGTTCAGCAGTGTGGCCAGGGCTGCTTTTTTGAGCCCGGGTTGAGGGGTTTGGAGTAGATCGAGGGCGGTATCATCAAGAGAAGGGTCCAGCCCCTGGAGAGCGGCAGTCAGATAGGATAGAAAACGGGCGAAATCATTATCATCCTCATCCAGAGAGAGCCAGGCCGCCGGCAGGGAAGTGGTCTTGAGCCAATCTGCCAGCAGGGTGGTTTTCCCAAAGCCAGCCGGGGCGGAGATCAGGATGATCTTATGCGTCAGTCCTTGATTTAAAAATTCCAGCAACCGGGGCCGGGTGATCAGGCTGGGCCGCACTCCCGGAATCTGGATTTTTGATTGCAGTAAATTTTTCGCCATGATATTTCAGGTGATGGTGATGCATTTGTCCTATTTATAGCATAATCTTCCCCCCCTCGTGGCCGGGAAATGTTTGAGATCTGAGAAAGGGTACTAAAGGTGTTAATCATGGTTCAATGAAGGGAGATTATGATTGACCATTTTGAGAAGGAGAATGCAGGGAAGTATAGTAAATGGCGGAGATTGGGGACCGGTCTTACACCAACCTCAAAATATCACTACCTTGTCCTTGGTTTTGAGCAGAGCGAAGCGCCCTCCGGTCTCAAAAGATTGATTTATACTATAAAGAAGAAAACACCAGGCAGCCCATGATCAGGAGGTAATGAAGATGCGCAAGATCATTATCGTTTTGATATCCATCATAACTATCACATCCGCTTGTTCAGCCCCTTCTCAACAAGAAACCCAGGTGCCTGCATCTGAACTTCCTCCGATTGAGACAGCTACCCCTGAGACAACTGCAGAATGGCCTGCAGTGACGGGTCCCCAGCCGTCTACCAGGGTGGCGGCATTTTACTATCCCTGGTATTTCACGCCTGAGTTTGATGGTGTCTGGGAACATTGGGAAGGATTCCCCCCTGAGGATATCTCCAGCGACTATTATCCAGCCCTTGGTCCTTACAGTATGTCGGATCCGGAGGTGTTGGCTCAGCATTTTGCCTGGCTGCGCCAGGCGGGAGTGGGCTTGATTATCTCCTCCTGGTGGGGAAAGTACAATCGAACGGATACAGCTCTTCCCTTGATGCTGGATATTGCGGACCATTACGGTATCAAGATCGCTTTTCATATCGAGCCCTACAGCGGCAGATCGGCTGCCAATCTGATGAGAGATATCCACTACATTTATGATCAATACGGCTCCCATCCGGCTTTTTACTGGACGACGGAAACCAGCCGCTACAGTACCGGGGACCAACCCAAAGGTTTGTTTTTCCTCTGGGCCACTGTGGTCTCTGATAACGACAACGCCGTTTCCCAGGACTATTGGAAGGAAGCGCTCGACACGCTGCACGCCGAGGATCCGGGTGCAATTGTGATCACCGACCAGAATGACCCTGCCTGGGTGTCAGGGAGCCATTTTGATGGTTCCTACAAATATGGGGTTTTGGATGCTGACGAGACCGGCTATACCTTTGCTCAAACCTTGCCCCTCGATACCTGGTATATCGCGGGTATCAACCCCGGGTTCTCTGCCAAAAGAATAGGCGGAGAGGTCTGGACCGACACACCCCGCCGGGATGGTGCCACCTACGTGGACCGTTGGGAAAGCATGTTTGCATTGGGAATCGAGCCAGAGATGGTGGCAGTCACAACTTTTAATGAGTGGCATGAGGGAACACAGATCGAGCCTGCCGTACCCGGAATGGACAGGAGAGTGTCCACCATCCCCTACCTGGATTATGAATCGCTGGACCCGGAGGCATATCTGGACCTGACCAGGGATTGGTCGGAAGTATTTCTGTCTTATGAGTGGCCTGAGAGCACAACCATGCGGCTGCTTTTTCGCACAACCTCGGACTGGAGTGACCTGCATCTCCTCTCTGGAGCAACCTGGCAGCGGCCCGAGTGGATCTCAGTCAGTGAGGACATAACCCTGGCAGATCTGTCAGCCGGGTACCTGGCGCTGGGCCAGCCGCTCAATTCTGCGGAAATGGGACATTCAGTAGAGGCTTTATTAGAGATCCAATTCCGGGAGGAAGGAGGAGATGCCCCGTTGGTATTTATGATAGAACGCGGCGGCCTGGGGGCTAGCTGGGTGGAATTGTACCGTTTATCGGGAGAAGATTGGGTTCTTGCTGATTCATTCTGGTGGGCGGGTCAAAGCGCTGGACCTCGCAACACCGCTAATTTTGAAGTGCCGCGCGAGGCTGTATTTGGAGAAAGCCCTTAAATTAGCCTTTACAAACCATGAGAAGTCCCTTCCTCTGCCATATGGGTAAGGGACTTTTTCATTTTGAGCGTAGCGCATAGCGAAACGGGGGGAGCATGCTCCAGGTGCTTAGTAGGGACCGAGGACTGGGGAAAGCCCTCTTTAGAGGGCGTCGTTATTAGCCCTGGGATTGCGAAGCACTTCGAGCGCAGCGAGAAGAATCCCTGGGCTAATAAGGGAGTGAGAAATTTCTTCGATTCAAGAATATTTCTTCCCAATTCATATACAGATTGCCACCCTTCGCCAGAGTCTATCCCGAGTGGAGTGCAACGAAATCGAGGGGCTCAGGGCAGGCTTCACTTGCAGTCTCCTCGCAATGACAGCTTGAGAAAAGAATCTCTTGGTTTGATTACTGACCAATACTCCGTCTTCGGTCCTCCGTCTTCCGTCGGGAGCGGAGCGACCCAATCCGTCCTCCGTCGGGAGCGAAGCGACCCTCCACTCCCTTCACTTCATGATAGTATTTGGGTATTGAAAATGAATACACTATCCAAGCAATTACTCGTGGTCCTGGTCCTTGGACTTATATTATTGGGAATGCCCGCGCATATTTATGCAGCGAACCCTTCCATCCTACTCGCTCAAGAATCTGGGCACAATCCTGAAGACCTGATCAATGCGGTCAATAATTTACGCCTTGAGAATGGTTTGCCGACCCTTGCCGCTCACCCGGCCCTGATGCGGGTCGCCCAATGGGAGGCAGACGCGATCCTGGCTGGCGCTCCAGGACATACCCGCCCGCCCGGTCTCACCCTGGGGCAGCAGATGATCACTTATGGATACCCGCTGGCGGGAAATATCGCCCTGGACGGACTCCGATCAGAAAACTGGGTTGGGGGGCAAGGAATGACGGTTGATCAGGCCATTATCAGCTGGCTGGGGGATGCGCCCCATACCAATACCATGTTATCCTCCTCCCGGAGTGACATCGGTGCGGGGGTGGCTGTAGGCCAGTATGAGGATGGCTCACTCAGATATATTTATGTGATTGAGACCGCGCTGCAGACCAGCGACGGCCAGCAACAGTATGAAGCCCTGGTTTTTTTGACAGCACTGCCCGAAACCCAGATTGCTACCTATGGGGACGCCACCCAAGCGGCAGCAGTCCTTACGATTCCTCAATACATGATTCCTGTTTCGGTTGCGACTGCCCGTCCTGACGGGGATGTTATCCATAAAGTCCAGTATGGACAGACCCTGTGGAGCATCGCTATTGAATACGGGGTCAAGATCGAAGATATAAGACGCCTGAATAATTTTACGGATGATGAAGTCTTTCCGAACCAAAACTTATTAGTTCAAAAGGCCGCGACCCAGCCAGTTCCCAAAGATACAGCAATCGCTTCTCCTACACCTGGGGAGACCGCAGCTCCTCCCTCTCCGACACCATCCCTGACACCAACCCCAAAATCTGAAGCCGTTGTGGTGGAATCCCGCTCAACTTCAAATTCAACGCTAACGATGTTCATCCTCCTGCTTATTTTGGTCCCCGGAGGTTTAATCTGGTTATATCTGAAAGAATCCAGACCTCCCACTCAGTGACCCCCACCATCGTAGAGGGCTTCGCTGCGTTCAGGACAGGTGATAAGAGAATAGACCACTGTCATTGCGAGGTAGTGAGCGAAGCGAACGACCGCCTGCCCTGAACGCAGTGAAGGGAAGCAATCTGTACTAAGAAGTTCTGCTAGTCATATTATTTGAGAAACTGTCAATAACATATGTC
>Ga0180429_10003414_pt1 | contig 12823 bp, 11 predicted proteins | sample SS_ome_FD_132428 | JGI IMG/M metagenome (GOLD analysis project Ga0180429, IMG submission 132428) | Hypersaline lake sediment archaeal communities from the Salton Sea, California, USA - SS_1_S_1 metaG | ecosystem: Environmental > Aquatic > Non-marine Saline and Alkaline > Hypersaline > Sediment ... | reverse complement strand
TTCTCGGTGCGAAGTTTCTTGACGTCGAGATGTTTCTGTTCGAGCGAGCGGGGCAAGCTGTCGCGCTGGGTTTCCCATGCGAGGGTGGCGGTTTTGAGGGCCTCCCCGGCATCGACGGCCTCGCGGGGCAGGGCGGTTTCGAGAGTGCGCCTTGAGGTGATGCGGGCTTGTTTGAGATGGAACTGGGCGTCGTCGACCTGCGAGCGCTGGCGTTTCAGGATGATTTCCTCGGTTTCCTCGGTGAGGTCGTCCTCTTTGTACATCTTGAGGAGCTGCTCGAGTTCCTCGGTGGCGTATTCGAGGTAGCGTTCGGCCTGTTCGACGGACCGCCGGGCTTGTTCTTCCCGCAGCGGGCGCCCGACGTTTTCGAAGTAAGCGAGGTCCTCGCGGGCGCGCTCGTGCAGGCGCCGGGCGGAGTCGAGTTCCCGCGGGACGGAGGTTTCGAGGGTGGCGAGTTCGCGTTCGGCTTCGGCGAGGGCCAACTCGCGCAGGCGGGCCGTGAGCTTCTGGCCGGCGATCTGGCGATCGAGTTCTTCGGTGTCAAGGACGACGACCGGTTCGCCCTTCTTGACGGTCCCTCCCTGGTCGACGAGCTCGACGATGGTGAAATCGGTCCACGCCTCGGGGTCGATCCGGAGGGGATGCGCCTTGGCCGGCAGGAAGGTGGCATCGAACGACGCCGTGACCGTGAAGGGAGCTTTCTCGATTCGGAGTTCCTCGGCGATGGCGGGGGCCGCGATCGCCAGGACCAACATTGACAATGGATGCTTCATGACTTCATTCAGTAAGATGGGCCGCCCGCAGGCAATCACCCGCCCGCCTTGCAGGCCAGCCAGATGGTGTGGAGACGCCTTCGTTTCCCCTTGCGGGAAGGAGGCACACTCTCCCGGCTGACGTCGAATCCAGCCTGGAGGAGGCGCCGCTCGAAAGCGGTTCCGGAAACCCTGCTGCATACTGCCAGCAAACCGCCGTTTTTCAATCCCTCACGGGCACGATCGAGAAACGACGGCCGCGGAAGATCGCGTGCATCGACGACCTTGGCAAGGCCGGCGTCCATCCGGGCGTCGATCAGGATGGCGTGGTAGGCGTCGCGCGCGTTCCGGAGCGCCTCGGGGAGTGCCTCCCGGCGCCAATCAAGGCGCGGATCGCCCAGTTGGCCGGGGTGAAGATGACCAAGGAATGCGCGATGCCATGCGAGAAGGGCGGATTCGGGCTCGGCCACGACGAAGGTGGCGCGCTTCTGCGGGAGAGCCTCCCGGGCGGCCGCCACCGCGAATCCCAGCCCGACGCCCCCCAACAGGAGACGTGGCTGCCGGACCCGGCGAAACGGGGCACAGGCGAGCCGGCCGAGCGCTTCCTCCGCGGCCGAGGCATCGCTGCTGAGCGAGGACCCTCCCCCGGATTGCAGAAAATAAGTGCCGTCGTGCTCGAACAGGGCGAGTTCCACTCCATCCGGGGCGGCGGCCTCGGCAAGCTTGAGGGTCGGCTTCATGGAACGAGGCAAGAGTCGGCATGAAAGCCGCGGAATCGAGCATTTTCTCCCCCCTCCGTGCTTGTCAGATCGACCGCCGACGGGATAGAACCTCATCCGTCATGTCAGAACAACCACCGCAACCGCAGACACCCCCACCCGCCGGAGCCGGCGGAGGACAGATTCCAGGCGCTGAAAAGAAGGTCATCGCCGGCATCCTTGGCATCCTCCTCGGGGGCCTCGGAATCCACAAATTCTACCTCGGCTACTCGAAGGAGGGAATTATCCAGATCGTCATCACCCTCGTCACCTGTGGAGCGGGCAGCTTGATCGGCCTCATCGAGGGCATCATCTATCTCACCAAGACGGACGAGGAGTTCGTTGCGACTTACGTCACGGGCCAGAAGGGCTGGTTCTGACGGGACGCCCGCCTCATGGCGCACCTGAGCGACAAGGAATGGCGGGAGCTGGTTCGCCTGCGGCGAGCCGTGGCCCGGGCCGAACAGGTCTTGTCCGGGGTGGATCGCGCTCTTCTGGCGGACTCCGGGCTGTGCAACACCGACGTCTTCATCCTCGAGCGGCTGGCGCGCAAGGGACCCCGGCCGGTCAACGGCTTGGCACGCCGGGTGGGCCTGACGAGCGGGTCGATGACGGCGGCAGTGCAACGACTGTGCCGCCGGGGGCTGGCGGAGACACGACGGGATGTCGAAGACAAACGGGTGGTGTGGGTGTCCCCGACCGCGGATGGCGAAACGCTGGCGGAGGCCTTCGCGCAGGACCGCCGCGAGGCCTTCGAGCGCATCTTCGCGGAGTGGACGACCCGCGAACAGTCCCTGCTGACGGGCCTCCTGAAGCGCCTTCGCAAGAGCGGCGAGCTGGGCCTCCCCGCCACGGGAGGAACCGGCGGCAAGGCGCCCTCAACCCTCTCGAAAACTTACCACGACCGGCCCTGAGAAGTGTTTTCGAGCCCTTGGCCGGCGCGCTGAAGATCGCGTCCGACACCGGAGACGGTGTTGCAGGAACCGAGGAACAGGGCAGCCGGGAGGGCAACGCACAAGAGGAACACAATGCGGCGTTTCATGACACGGAATTAACGCCTCCGGCCAGAATTGCAATTGATTAGTGCTTCTTAACTTCCACCGCGCGTGGTATGGTCGCGGCGCCTCTTCGGCATCCGGGTCGCAGCGGGCGGCCGGCGTCGCCGCTTGCCGGGCCGGAAGCCGGCGTTAGAGTCGCTCCAAGATTCGAACTCGTCACAAATGAGTCAGATTTTCCGACAGGGGCCTGCCTTCGTCTCGTGTCTCACGCGTCGCAGGATTGGTGCGGCGGTCTGAGTCATTCGCGCGCCGGGTTCCCCATCTTTACTCGCTTCATGGATACCATCCTCAATGTTCTCTACGGCGCGGCCCTGATCGCGGTGGTGGTCGGGTTGTTCAACGTCATCATTTTTGTCCACGAGCTGGGACACTTTCTCGCGGCACGGTGGCGCGGACTGCAGGTGGACCGGTTTCAGATCTGGTTCGGGAAACCGATCTGGAAGAAGGAACGGAACGGCGTGCAGTACGGGCTGGGCTGGATCCCCGCCGGGGGATTCGTGGCGCTGCCCCAGATGGCGCCCATGGAATCAATCGAAGGATCGAACCGGGAGAGCGAGGACGGGCGGCCGCTGCCGCGCGTGAAGCCGCTGGACAAGATCATCGTGGCCTTCGCCGGACCGCTCTTCAGTTTTCTGCTGGCCCTGACGGCGGGCGTGGTGGTCTGGAACATCGGCCGGCCGAAGGATTTTGTGGAATCGCAGGTCATCGGATACGTCGCCAAGGACAGCCCGGCCGAGGAAGCGGGCCTGAAAGTCGGAGACAAGATTCTCGAAGTCAACGGGGAGGCGGTCCATGGCTTTGTCGGCTCGCCCGCCCTCGACTCGATCCAGGAGAGCATCATGCTCAGCGAGGGGGATTCGATCACCTTCACCATCGAGCGCCCCGGGGTGGGAATCATCCAGCGCACCTCGGAATTCAAGATCCCCGAAACCAGCTGGTTCCGGCGCAAGGGCATGCGACAGGTGGGCATCTGGACAAAGAACAAGACCGTCATCGGCAAGGTCTCGAAAGGCAGCCCCGCCGACCAGGCCGGACTGAAAAAAGGAGACCTCGTGGTTTCCGTGGACGGCCATACCCTGAACTCGAACCGCGAGTTCGTGGAACTCGTCGAGCACTCCGGCGGCCGCCCGATCGAGCTGCTCGTCGAACGTGACGGCAAATTGCTGCCGCCGATCACGGTGCGCCCTCAGATCCCGCGAAACGAAAATCTCCCGGAGGAACTCCGCCGGCCGATGATCGGAGTGGGGTGGGGCGACACCGGAGAGTGGATCAAGGCGCCCTATCACCCCGACCCGTTCACGCAGGTCAAGGACAGCCTGCGCATGATGTGGGTGACGATCACCTCGATCGCTTCCCGGGAATCCAGCATCGGGATTCAGCATCTTTCGGGTCCGGTGGGGATCGGCGGGGCGATGTTCGACCTGCTTCGCACCCCGGACGGCTGGAAGCGGCTGTTGTGGTTCATGGTGTTGTTCAACGTGAACCTTGCGGTTTTGAACATGCTGCCGTTTCCGATCCTCGACGGCGGCCACATCGTGCTGGCGACCGGCGAGATGATTGCGGGCCGCCCGGTCAAGGCCCGGATTCTCGAGGTGGTGCAGACGGCCTTTGCGCTGGCGCTGCTGACACTGTTCCTGTTCATCACCTCGAAGGACATCGGAGACCGGCTCGGTTTCGGCGACCCCAAGGAATTCGAATGGTCGACGTCCACCGATACCTGACCACTAGCATCAGGACTTGCGACGAGCCGCATTCCGGGACAACCTGCAAGCCGCCGTGAGGAACTTTCCGGCTGCAACTTCGGTGAACGTGGCGCGGATGGCGTTCGTGCTGGTGTGCGAACTGGCGGGGATCGGCGCGGCGCTCAGCACCAAGGGGACGCACTTCGCGGTCCCGGTGTGGGCCGGCATGCTGGCGGGCCTTGGGGTGGCCGGGGTGGTTCTGTTCGTCGAGAGCTGCCTCGGGGCCTTCACCCTGCGGGGCTTCACAACCACCACCTTCGGGATTCTGGTGGGCCTGTTCTGCGCATGGCTGATCACGAAGCTCGGATACCAGTCGGCGGTGGCGGGAGTGGTCGAGGGCCTCAGCGCCGGGAATCCGCAGCTCGATGCGGCGGGGATCGCGAACACGCTCAACTTCGCGCTGAACATCTTCCTTTTCGCGAGTCTCGCCTTCCTTGGAGCGGTGCTGGCGATGCGCAGCGGGCGGGATGATTTCGCGTTCATCGTCCCGTATGTCCGGTTCCGGCAGGATGCCGCCTCGGGGCAGCCGCTGCTGCTGGATGCGGACGTCATCATGGACGGCCGGGTGCCGCGCATCCATGCCTCCGGGTTCCTGACCGGCCGCCTGATCGTCCCGCGCTTCGTTCTCGACGAGCTCAAGGTGCTGGCCGGCTCGCCCTCGCCCGGCAAACGCCAGCGCGGCGAACGGGGTCTCGACAGCCTCGAAGAAATGCAGAACGACAAAAACATCCGGATCTCGATCCACGACCCGCACGAAACCGCCAGCAACGCCGGAATGGACACCCGCCTTATCCAGACCGCCCGCATGCTCGGGGCCCGCCTCCTCACCACCGACGAAAACCTCACCAAGGTGGCCCGCCTCCAGAACGCCGAGGTCCTCAACATCAACGACCTCTCCGAGGCCCTGAAACCGGCGGTGGTCGTCGGCGAAAAAATCCGCCTCGCCCTCGTGCGCGGCGGCAAGGACGAACACCAGGCGGTCGGATACCTCCCCGACGGCACCATGATCGTCGTCAACCACGGCGCCCCGAAGATCGGAACCACCCAGGACGTCCTCGTCATCTCAACCCTCCAGACCAGCGCCGGTCAGATGGTCTTCGCCGAACTCTTCGATCCCGACGAAGCCGCGGCGTGACACCCGGACCCCAAAAAATCCCAGTGGCTTCCCGTGTGAGCGTTTGGGAGTGCGCATTGTCCTCTCACCCCGACTCGGTGATCGCTCGCATCCGAAGGATGATCGACAGAAAGTCAGGGTAGTTCTCAGGCCGCCTGAGCTAATCAGGTCCGAGTGAATCCTCGCGCGGCCCGGGATCAACTCGTCGCTCCGAGGTCTGTAGCGATCAAGGGACAGGTCCGTTCTCGAGTGGTGGCGTGAGGGGCTGTCACGGGTTGTATGATCCCCCGTAGCCCGGCTCGTACAACCGGAGGCCGGTATGTTCGGCGATTTCGGGGAAGTGGCGGTCGACCGCGTAGACCGGGATCCGGTCCTGCAGGGCGATGGCGGCGATGAGGACATCGAGCCACGGGACGGTCACGCCGTGATCGCGCAGCCTCCACGCCAAGGCGATGGCGTTTTCCCAATCCTCCGCGGAGCACCGGCGGAATGGGATCACGGCAAGGCACTGTCCAAGGCGCCTTCTTTCATTGCGGCGGGCCCCTCCAAGGATCTCCAGCCGGACCGGATCGCAGAGGAGGGTCTTGTCCTCATCGAGCAGGCCTTCCAAGGCGAGTTTGACCTCGATCCGCCCCTTGCGGCGCAGCCCTTCGATCCAGGCGGAGGAATCAACCAGAACCATGGATTCAATGCTCCGTGAGTGGAGGGACGGGATTGGCGGGATCGCGGCCGCCCTCGTCCATATCAGGATCCGGGTAGTCGAATACCCCCTCCCGGATCATGCGCCCGAATTGTCGGGCTTGTTGCCGGCGCACAAACTCCACGACCGCCTTCGCCAGCGCCGGACTCTTGTTCTTCTCACCTGTCAACGCCATGGCGGCCTCAACCGTCGCCTCGTCAATTTCAACGCTGACCCTCATCCCGCAAATATGATGCAATATGCTGCCTGATCAATAAAAATTTGCAGCATGTCGATTCGTATTGGGACAAGTGAGTTCTCGCTTCAGCCCCCCCGGCGGGCTTGCCCGCTGGAGGCAACGATTGTCAGCTACCGGGGCTGCAACCACATTCAGCCCGTGGGAGGCGCGAACGCTCCACGCACGGACCGATAAAGGGACAGGTCAGTTCTCACGGACCGATAAAGGGACAGGTCAGTTCTCACGGTTCAATTCTCGCGCGGCAACTCCCGTCCTTACCTCTTGCACTCCAACCCAAGTGCTGTATGCATTGATGCATGCGGACGACCATAGATGTGCCGAAGGAGCTTTTGGAGCGGGCCCGGGTCGTGATGGTGAAGCGAGGAATGACGTTTCGAGCGTTGGTTTTGGATGCCTTGGAGCAGGCGCTGGGGGCGGAGTCTGCTCCGTTTTCGTTGCGGGATGCCTCCGCGGGCACTCCGGCGGGCCGGGAGGGAGGCGTGTCCCCGGAGCGGATCAACGAGGCGATTGACGAGCAACGCAAGGTTCGGAGGCGCTCATGATCGCGGTCGATACGAACATCCTGGTCCATGGACATCAACGGGAGGCCAGCCTGCATGAGCGAGCGCGAGAGGCGATCCGCGGCCTGGCCGAAAGCCCGGTTCCGTGGGGAGTATGCTACCACAGTCTGGTGGAGTTCTACGGGGTGGTGACACAACCGCGATTATGGCACGAGCCGTCCACTCCGGTCCAGGCGATGGATCAGGTCGCGGCGTGGCGGGAGTCGCCCAGCCTCCGAATCATCTGTGACACTCCCGAGGATCTTGCCCGGCTTGCGGGATTGGCGATTGGGGCCGAGGTGCGGGGAGGCCTGATTCACGATGCCCGGATTGCAGCCTGCTGCCTGGCGCACGGGATCACGGAGCTGTGGACGGTCGATCGGGACTACAGTCGGTTCGGGGAGTTGAGAATCCGCAATCCGCTTGCCTGACCTGCTGCAGGAATCTCCCTGTCCGTGGTGGATTGATCGGACATCCGAACATGATCGGAAACGGGACAGGTCCGTTCTCGATCCCCGTGATGGAAATGCCAGGACCCATCCACAACCCCGGTGGCGGTCGCTCCCGTCGCGCCCAGCCAAGCGAGCACCAGTCCGACCAACATCGCGAGCGAGACCCGGATGGGGCAGGCGGAAAACCGGAACTCCCCATTTATCCTCCCGAATTCGTGTGAATCAGTGTTCATTCGTGGTTCCCCGGAAGTTGCCTCAATGGGGGAATGCTCCACGCTGTTACACGGTGCGCAAGTTCATCTCGTTTTGGTCATCTCAAGGCATCGGGCTAGAACCGCGCTTTTACCATCAGCTTCACGTTGCGTCCGGGCTGGTCGTTCAGGCCGAACGCCTGCCAGGTGGACGAGAGGTGATCCTGGTAGAGTTTGCCGGTGAAGTTCTCGACGGCGGCCACCATGCTCCATGTTTCTCCGATGTCCATCCCGAGCCGGAAGTCGCCGAGGGTGTAGCCGTCGGTGGGGCGTTCGTTGGGGCCGGTCCGGTCCTGGCTGGCGGCGGTCCGCCCGCCGAGTTCCGTCCACAGCCGGCCGGCCGCGCCGGCCGGCCGCTCGTAGCGGATCCCGTAGTGCGCCTTCAACGGGGGGATGCCGGGGAGTCCGCCGCCGGAGACATCGGTTTCGCCCCGCACCCATGAGACCGACGCAAAGCTGGTGAAGCCTGCGCCCATGTCCCACTCCAGTGCCGCCTCGGCGCCGTAGAGGCTGACGTTGGCATAGTTCTTGTATTGGTAATCACCGCTGGGCTGCCGCTCGCGGGCAATGTAGTCTTGCACCTTGTTGTAGAACACGCTGAGCGAGGATTGCAGCCGTTCGCTCCGGATCTTCACGCCGAGGTCGAAGTTCCAGCTCGTTTCCGCCTCGAGGCCGGGGTCGCCGATGTCGTTGGCCACGTCGTGGGGGCCGTAGAAGTAGAGTTCGAGGAGGGTGGGGGCCCGGAACGCCCGGCCGATGTTGGCATAGCAGTTCACTTCGTCGCTCGCCCTGAAGAGCAGCCCGAGATTGCCGCTCAAGGCGCTGCTCACGGAACTCCGGCTGCCCGTCAACTGATGCCGCGGGTGACCGTCGGTGTCCGCCTCGATCCAGTCGGCGCGCAGCCCGGGCGTCAGCACCCAGCGGTCCGACAGCGTGATTTCGTCCTGCGCGAAGACGCCCGCTCCCAGCCGGCTGGAATCGGGAATGACCGGCACCCCGTCGAACACCGGGTTCACCCATGCCGACCCCGTGTCCCGGATCGTCCGCTGCGAACTCGCCTGCTCGTGGAACAGGTCAACGCCTGCCGTGATACGGTGCCGGTCGTTCGGCGCCACCACCAATTGGGGTTTCAAGGTGAAGGTATCGAGGTCCAGCCAGATGTTCACCGCGAGGTCGCCAAGCACCGGCGGCGGGGTGGCCGCCACCTTGCGGCGGTAACGGTGGCGCTCATGACGCTGCCAGCCGAAATCGACGCTCAGTCGCTCGCTCGAACCCGGCAGCTCGTCGGCCTCGAATCTCCACGCAAGACGATGGTGCTTCTCGCCCTTGAAGAAATCCTCCGCAAACGCGGGGGGACTGGGGATGCCGATGTCCGCCTCCATGAACGAGTAGTCGACGCGGCTCTTCCAGCCCTCGCCGAGGGAGTTGCCGCCGCCCCAGAGCGTGAATCCGTCATAGAAGCTGTTCGCCACCTCGCCCGCCGGATTCTCGATGTTCGCGGTGTCCCGGTACACCCCTCCCGCGTAGCCGTTGAACCGCCCCTTGCCGAATCGGAAGTGCGACGACCCAACCCATCCCCCGCCGTTGCTCTGCAGCCGCAGGTCCGCCTCGCCGCCGATGCGTGCCTTCGGCCCGGTCTGCTCGTCCGCCCCCTTGGTGATGAAGTTCATTACCCCGCCAATCGCGTCCGACCCGTAAAGCACCGAGGCCGGCCCGCGCACCACTTCCACCCGCTCGATCTGCGCCGGATCAAGCGAAAACACATGATTCCCGCCCGGCCGTTGCTCGGAGAGGCGGATCCCGTTCACAAGGACCAGCACCCGCTCGCCGTGCAGCCCCCGGATCACCGGCTGCACGCTGCCCGGACCGGCCGTCACCGCATCCAGGCCCGGCTCACCACGGAACACCTCCGGCAGCGAAACAACCACTCGTTTCTCCAAATCCCGGACCTTGATCAGGTTGACCGGCAGCGAGGTATCGAAACGATCCATCTCGCTCCCGGTCGCAATCACCACCAGCTCGCTCAATGTTTCCGGCTCCGCTTCTGACAGGAGCGTCCATGAGCCTTCATCAGCATGCCTGTCGGGATCTGCCAATACCGGGAAGATTCCGTGCGCCCAAAACGCTGCCATCACCAAACATTCACCAAAAAACCGCTGTTTCATTGTCAGGAAATTCCAATTGCTCCCGCAGCCTTGACAGAACAGCCGGCCAACCGCAACCCTTTTATGCGACTTTGTTGCAATTGCGCAAATTTTGCATCGTGTCCCGCGACTACCTCGCCTCGGGATACCGTCGTGGAGGGACCGGCCGGTTCTGGCGGGCCGGTTCTGGCGCTGGACCTCAAGCCGAGCCGATGACATCGATCCGATTCAACGGGAACGCGGCGGCGGCGGCGAGGATGTGCCGGTGATTGGAGTAAATCGCATCGAACCCCTGTTTCTGGGCGCAGGCGAGGTGGACGGCCTCATTCGTCCTGACATCTTGATCTGCTTGCCTCGAGCCTGCTGCGCCGCCGATTCCGGGGACTCCGGGGGCCTCCTCCGAGGGGGCCGCTACACCAGCATCAGGACGGGGTTTTCGATGAGCTTCTTGATTTCGGCGAGGAACTGCGCGCCGAGGGCGCCGTCGACGACGCGGTGGTCGCACGAGAGGCCGAGATCCATGCGGAGGCCGGCATCAAGGCGGCCGTCTTGGGCGACGGGTTTTTCGGTGATGGCGCCGACGGAGACGATGGCGGCTTGCGGAGGATTGATGATGGCGTCAAACGATTCCACTCCGTAGGCGCCAAGGTTGGTGACGGTGATGGTGCCGCCGTCGAATTCGTCGGGCTTGAGGGCGCCTTCGCGGGCGCGGGTCGCAAGATCCTTCACTTCGCGGGAGATCTGGAGGAGCGATTTCGAGGCCGCGTTCTTCACGACGGGTGTGACGAGTCCGGCTTCGACCGCCACCGCCACCGCGATTCCGACGTGGCCGAATTCGATGATGTGGTCGCCGTTGAAGGAGGCGTTGGCGGACGGAAACGCCCCGAGGGCGTTGATGACCGCCTTCAGAACGAAATCGTTGACCGTGAACTTGTTGCCGTGAGCGGCCTCGGCATCCGCATTGATCTGCCGGCGGATGTCCATCAGAGGCGCGGCATCCGCCTCGATGTGAAGATAGAAGTGCGGGATGGTGGTCTTGGACGCAAGGAGCCGTTCCGCGATGATGCGCCGCACGTTGCCGAGTTCCACCCTGCGGTCCTCGCCGGTGACGACGGGTGAGATGGCCGCCGGAGGCGCCGTCGTCTTCGCCGGCGGGCCGGGAGGAACGGCCGCGGGCGCCCCGCCGGCCGCCTGCTCGACGTCCTTCCTGACAATGCGGCCTCCCGGACCACTGCCCTGCACGCGGCTGAGATCGACCCCTTTCTCCGCGGCGATCTTGCGGGCAAGGGGGGATGCCTTGATGCGTTCTCCGGCGTGTTTGGCGGGCGCGGCGGCAGGCGCCGGTGAAGCGGCGGGCGCCTTGGAAACGGTCTCTTTTTCCTCCGCGGCCGGCTCGGTTTCAGGCGGGAGCGGTTCGGCGGTTGCGGCGGTGTCGTCGAGGGATTCGCCCTCGCCGGTCAGCACGGCGAGGACCGCTCCGACTTCGGCCTTGCCGCCCTCTTCGACGACGATCTTGGCGAGGGTTCCCTCATCGAAGGCTTCCATCGTCATGGTCGCCTTGTCGGTTTCGATCTCGGCGATTTCGTCTCCGATTTCGATTTGTTCCCCTTCCTTCTTCAGCCAGCGAACCACGGTCCCTTCGGACATGGTGTCCGATAGCTTGGGCATGTCGATGTTGGTGGGCATGGGGAAGCAGTGAAAGTTGGCGCCGCGGCACTTGGCGTGGCCGGAGGGACTTAACCAATGGGAAGCCCCGGCGCAAAAGCAATTTCAAGGTGCGCCCCGATTCGGACGCCCCGGGAACCTGGCAAAGACTCGGCCCCACCACCAACCCCTCCTTGGGGACGGCGCGGTTCCTCGCGCCCTTGAAAGAAGGCCCGGCCCTGCGCCGCCGGGGACGGCGGCGTCCACAAGGAAGAGAGCGCAGCCCCTACGGGGCGAGGACCTTCATGGTCGGGATCTGGCCCATATGGGGCTCGCCGCTGGCCCCTTGGACGGTCGCACGACGCAGGACGGCAGTACTGACGGTGTCGCAGCAGTCCGAGCCGGCGCAAAACCACGAACCACACTCATTGCATTGCACCTTCTGCTTGACGGTCTTCTGGACCGGCCGACGGACGGTCATGGGGGTGGGCGGTCCGCCCTTCGGCCCGGGATCGACATAGACCACCTCTTCCACCCACTCCGTTTTGGTGACCTCGATTTGCTCCCTCTCGCAACCGGCGACGTCAAAGCGCTCGCCTCTGGCGCAGCCTATGCAACACGAATTGAGAGCCGGAATAACAAGGGCAAGGCCGACGAGAACTGCGAGATGTTTCATGGATTTGGGAACTGTGCGATGGTGACGTTCGCGATACAAACAGAATTCGGCGGTATTTGTCCAGCAACAAGCTGCGGGTTGATTATCAGAGTCGCCAAACCGCCGCGCCTCCTCAACTGATCGCAAGGACCTGTTGGACGATTCGGGCGGGATTCGGAAGCTGTTCGTCTTCGATGTGGGGCGAATAGACGGCGGGCGCGTCGATCGTGCAGACGCGTTTCACGGGGGCGTCCAGGTAGTCGAAGGCGTGTTCCTGCACGATCGTGGCGATCTGGGCGGAGACGCCGTTGAACGGCTTGGACTCGTCGACGAGCACGGCGCGATTGGTCTTCATGACCGACGCGATGATGGTGTCCTGGTCGAGGGGACGAATGGAGCGCAGATCGACCACTTCCGCCGCGATGCGATGCTCGGCGGCGAGAATCTCGGCGGCCCCGAGGGCGTGCAGAACCGAACGGCCATGGGCGATCAGGGACACGTCAGAGCCCTCGCGCTTGATGTCGGCGCTGCCAAGGGGAACGAAATGGTCCCCTTCGGCGGGATCCGGGACAGGCCCCTTCTTGCCATAAAGAAGGGTGTTCTCCATCACGAAGACCGGATCGTTGTCACGGATGGCGGCCTTGATGAGGCCCTTGGCGTCGGCAGGGGTGGCCGGAGCGCAGACTTTCAGTCCGGGAAAAGCCGCAAAGAGGCCCTCCGGACAGTGCGAATGGGTCGCCCCGACATTGGTGCCGCCGTTTGCGGGGCCGCGCACG
>Ga0180429_10003413_pt1 | contig 12826 bp, 13 predicted proteins | sample SS_ome_FD_132428 | JGI IMG/M metagenome (GOLD analysis project Ga0180429, IMG submission 132428) | Hypersaline lake sediment archaeal communities from the Salton Sea, California, USA - SS_1_S_1 metaG | ecosystem: Environmental > Aquatic > Non-marine Saline and Alkaline > Hypersaline > Sediment ... | reverse complement strand
TGCAGCATGCCCAGCGGCCAGCTGGGTGCATGCGCTCCGACCATGTCGTGCCACCAGTGCGATTCGGGTGCCAGGTACATCACCAGGCTGCGCCAGCGAGGTGCCGGCACCTTATCCCGCCGGGTGTCCCCAAGACTGACATCGCCCTGGTTCGGGTCGAGGTCGGCGATGGCGCGAAGCAGCAGACTCTTGCCGCTACCCGAAGGGCCATGAATACACAGAGTCTGGCCGCCCGGAATCAGCAGGTTGATGTCTTGGAGTCCTTCCCGCTGCAGGTGGCTGACGACCAGGTCCACGCTCTAGATTCTCTCAAACACCAGGTCCCACACCCCGTGCCCGAGGCGCAGGCCTCGTTGCTCGAACTTGGTCAAAGGGCGATCCTCGGGGCGAACAATGAAATCTTCCTCGGCGGTATTGCGGAAGATGTGCGAAGCGCCGTTCAGGACGTGGAGCATGTGCTCTGCGTAGTTTTGCCAGTCGGTCGCGGCATGGAAGAGGCCGCCCGGGCGGATTTTGCGTGCCAGCAGCTCGAGAAATTCGGGCTGCACGATGCGGCGTTTGTGATGCCGCTTCTTATGCCACGGGTCCGGAAAGAAAAGATACACGCCCTGCAGCGCCGCATCGGGGATCATGTGCTCCAGCACTTCGACGGCATCGTGGCGGCATATGCACACGTTTTCGCAGCCGTATTCCTCCAGTTTCATCAACAGGTGGCCGACCCCTGGGCCATGGACCTCGATGCCAATATAGTTGCGCTCGGGGTGTTGCCGGGCCATCTCGGCCAGCGACTCGCCGTTGCCGAAACCGATCTCGAGATAAACCGGGTTGTCGTTGCCAAACACCTCGGACAAGTCGAGCAGTTGCCTGGCGTACTCGATGCCCAGTCGGGCCCAGTGCTGCTGGAAAGCCTTCTGCTGGCCCTTTGTCAGGCGCCCCTGGCGCAGCACGAAGCTGCGGATCGGGCGCGGGTGTTGGGCAGAGTGATCGGCCACGCCGATCAGGAGAAGAACAGGCCGTCGACCGGCGATGAGGCAGAGGCGTAACGCTTGGCGGGCATGCGGCCGGCCAGGAACGCTTCCCGACCTGCCTCGATGGCCTTCTTCATGGCCGATGCCATCAGGACCGGTTTCTGCGCCGCAGCGATAGCGGTGTTCATCAGCACACCGTCACAGCCCAGCTCCATGGCCACTGCAGCGTCAGAGGCAGTGCCAACGCCTGCATCGACGAGTACCGGGACCTTGGCATTCTCAACGATGGTGAGGATGTTGAGCTTGTTGCGCACACCCAGCCCCGAGCCGATCGGTGCGGCCAACGGCATCACAGCGACACAGCCCATGGCCTCGAGCTCACGCGCAATGATCGGGTCGTCATTGGTGTAGACCATGATCTTGAACCCGTCCTTGATCAGTTCCTCGGCGGCTTGCATGGTGGCGATCACGTCGGGGAACAGGGTTTTTTCATCCCCCAGCACCTCCAGTTTGACCAGGTCGTGTCCGTCGAGGAGTTCACGCGCCAGCTTGCAGGTTCGGACGGCCGTCTTGGCGTCATAGCAGCCGGCGGTGTTGGGGAGGTAGGTGAACTCGCTCGGGGGCAGTACTTCGAGGATATTCGGCTCATCGGCATTCTGGCCGATGTTGGTACGCCGCACCGCGATGGTGACAATCTCGGCGCCGCTGGCGTCGATGGCGGCGCGCGTTTCCTGCATGTCCTTGTACTTGCCGGTGCCTACCAACAGGCGCGACTGGAATTCGCGCCCGGCGATCGTGAGGGTATCTTTGCTGTCTGTCATGTTGTGTTGATGCTTCTGCTGTCAGCCGCCACCAATCGCCTGCACGATCTCAACGCGATCGCCCGCGGAAAGCTGATGCTGCGTATGTTCGCTGCGCGGTATCAGTTCGTCGTTCACCTCGATGGCAATGCGTTTGCCGGTCAGCTCGAGTTGTTCGACCAGTTGGGCCAGGTTGATGGCATCATCGACGACGCGTTGCTCGCCGTTGAGTCGGATCTGCATGGTGGCGGTGTCAAAAAGATGAAATCCAGCCGAATCTTACACTAAACTGCCGACTCCCAATCATAATAAGCAGGCACCAAAAGGCCGCAGAGCCTGGTGTGAGAAGCCTCGGGAGGGTGTGGCTTGGCTGAGTTTCACGAGAACCTGATCTCGCCGGAAGAGGCGGGTACGTTGGATGGACTGTTTGCCGTGCGCGTGCATCGCAGTGCAGACAGTTCCGCGTATCGATACTTCGACAAGGACAAAAAGCAGTGGGTGGATTTCACCTGGCGGGAGATGGCCGACCAGGTGTCGCGTTGGCAGCAGGCCATGGCAGGTGAAGGCTTGGGCAAGGGCGAGCGTGTGGCCCTGCAGCTTCGAAACTGTCCCGAATGGGTGATGTTCGATCAGGCGGCCATGAGCTCGGACCTGGTGACCGTGCCGCTTTACACCGACGATCGGCCGGACAATATTGCCTATATCCTGGAAGAAGCGGCCGTGCGCCTGTTGCTGGTGCAGGATGCCGGGCGCTGGCGCCGCCTGGCCTCCGTGATTCCCGAGGAGGGGTCGCTCAAGCGCGTGTTGTTGCTGGATGACAGCGAGGCGGCGCGCGAGCTGGCGGCGCAGGACGAACGCGTTGAGGTGGTGAGCCGTTGGCTGCCGGAGGCGCCGGGAGTGCTCAAGGTCCGCAAGGGCGTGGACCCGAAGTCGCTGGCCTCCATCGTGTATACCTCGGGTACCACGGGTCGCCCCAAGGGGGTGATGCTCAGCCATCTCAACATGATGTCGGTGGCGCACGGTGGCCTGACCTTGCTGGATTGCTACCGGGAAGACCTGTTCCTGTCGTTCCTGCCGCTGTCACACACCCTCGAAAGAACGGTTGGCTATTACCTGAACATCATGTCAGGCGCTACGGTGGCCTACTCGCGCTCAGTCGCGCAGCTGGCTGAAGACCTGCAGACGATCAAGCCGACGGTGCTGGTGGCGGTGCCGCGCATTTTCGAACGTGTCTATGGGCGCGTCGCCGAACAGATGGCCAAAAAAGGGCCATTGGCTGAGCGGCTTTTCAAGCTGACTGTGGCGGTTGGCTGGAAGCGCTTTTTGCACGAGCAGGGGCGGGGGGGATGGTCGCCTTCGATGCTGCTCTGGCCGCTATTGAACAAACTGGTTGCCGACAAGGTGGTCAGCAAGTTGGGGGGCAACATGCGGGTTGCCATCAGCGGGGGCGCGCCGCTGAACGAGGACATCGCGAAGGTGTTCATTGGCCTGGGGCTGCCGGTGGTGCAGGGCTACGGGTTGACCGAGACTGCGCCGATTGTCAGTGCCAATCCACTTGAGAACAATTATCCGGACAGTGTCGGCCTGCCGATCCGCGGTGTCCAGGTGCGTATCGGGGAAGACCAGGAGCTGCAGGTCAAAGGTCCCGGTGTGATGCTCGGCTACTGGAACAACCACAAGGCAACCAACCAAGTGATCGACCACGACGGTTGGCTGCATACAGGCGACCAGGCACGCATTGGCGAGACCGGACACCTGTACATCACCGGGCGCCTGAAAGACATCATGGTACTGTCCAATGGCGAGAAAATCCCTCCGGGGGATATGGAGCTGGCCATTGCACTCGATCCGCTGATCGAGCAGGCGATGGTGGTCGGGGAGGGCCGTCCCTACCTGACCGCGCTCCTGGTACTGAACGCGGACAACTGGCCTGCCTTCGCCCAGGAAATGGGCGTCGATCCGCTTCTGCCGGAGAGCCTGACCGACAGCAGGGTGCTGGGTGCGGTCGGCCGCAAGGTGGCGGCTGCGCTGAAAGATTTTCCCGGTTATGCCAAGATTCGGCGCGTTCACCTTTCGCTGGAGCCGTGGACAGTGGACAATGCGTTGCTGACACCTACCATGAAGGTCAAACGGCCGAAGGTGCTGGAGCGCTTTGGCGGCGAGATCGGCGCCATGTACAAAGGTGGCCCGGCTGCCTGACACCAGTTCTTAGCGGGTGTAGTTCAATGGTAGAACTTCAGCTTCCCAAGCTGACTACGTGGGTTCGATTCCCATCACCCGCTCCAACAATAAAGCCGCCTTCAAGGCGGCTTTTTCATTTCATTTCACGGGCAACGCGTTCGTAGTTGCTGCGCACCAGTGCCTCGCCATATTTGCGTTCCAGCTGCCTCACGGTGAAATGACTGCGGGCCATGTCCTGGAAATGCTGCATGAAGATGGTGTTGATCGTGGCGGCGCCCGCGGCGCCCACTACCGGCAAGACCCTTGCTGCTGCCTGAGTGGAAAGCTGCTGGCCAAAACGCGCAGCGACCGCCTGGATAAGCTGCACGAGCAGGGGCGTTCCATCTGCCAATATCGTCTGATGGGTCACCTGGTATGAAGTGAAACTGACGTACGAGGTCAGTGCCAGGCGCACCCCGTAGTAGCCCGTGTCTGCAGCGTCGTCCATCTCTGTACGGCCACCCAGGGCAAACACTTCCAGGCAGGCCCTGCGGGTGTCATCGTGGTGGATGTCCTCACCGTGATCACGGGCAATCTCGGCGATTGAGCGCAGCATCAGGGTGGTGGTAATTGGAAGTTCCAGCAACAGGCCGGGAATGCCGAACAGGCCGCTGACAGCGCCGGACCCCGCCGCCAGCGTCTTGTAATACCTTTCGTGGGCACTTACCTCGTGTTCCCGCCGCATGGAGGCCAGCGCTGCTTCCAGCGCCTTGCCGATACTGTTTTCAGCAATCTTGTGCAGGCGATTGAACCAGCGCTTTGGCAAAAGACCCAGACCCACCTCGATGGGGGTGCCGACGACACTGGTCAGGCGAGCCGCCAGGCTGGGGTGCTCAAGATGCTCACAGGCGACCTGCAGGCGCGCCATGTCCTCGTTGCTGATGCCCAGCACGGCGTTCTCCGTGGTGCCCGGTATGTCTGTTACAGATGCGCTCATGGCACGTTCCTGAATTGTTCAGCCGAGTTCGCCGTCAACATCGTCTTCGCCCGCCTTGGTCGCTTCCTCGTTCTCCCGGGCGCGGGCGAACTCCTCCCGGATCGGTTCAGTCAAGCCCACCTGTTTGCCAATGTAGTAGCCGAAAGCAAACAGGCCGGCACCGACGATCAAGCGGAGCATCATCTTACACCTCCCGCAAATTGCGTTCCTATACTTCAATTTAAGGATAAGATGCTGGTAAATGACACCAATAGTTTTACATTTGATCTCGTTCAACTGAGGAGAGATGGCGATGATTCGATTGGAAGACCTGCTGCGCAGCGACATGGCAAAAGGCGTTGCCCTGGGCGTTGGCGCTGCGGTGCTGGTCCCCGTGCTGGTGACGGCCCTGGCGCCGGTCGTCAAGCCGATGGCGCGCACCGCACTGAAGGCGGGTCTGCGTACCTATGAACGTGCCCGGGAGGTTGTTGATGAAGCCGGGGAGATGATGGAAGACCTGGTGGCGGAAACCCAGGCGGAGATGCGGGCCGACCGCCTCGCCGCCGAGCAGGCCCAGGCAGAGGCACAGGCGGCTGCCGAGGCCGAGTCGATGGAGGCCGCTGCGCAACACCCTTCCGGCGATGAGGCTGTGCGGCATTGAACCTCGTTATCGCGCACCAGATCCAGGGCAGAACCCGCCTGCGCGCCATGCAGCGGCCGGTCGATGCCAGTGCGCTGAAGATCTTCGCAGATCAGCTGGCGCAGCAACCGGGTATCGAGATGCTCGACCTGCGCGACACGACCGGCAGCCTGGTGATCGAGCATCCTTCGCTGGATGCCGGAACGCTTGCGGAACGGGTGACAAGTGCCGGCGGAATGATCGTGCAAGAGACAAGCGCCTCTGACGTGCCACGCGATAACCTGGCGGGAGTACGTGAGCGCATTGGGAATATCGACAACACGCTGACGCAGCTGAGCGCGGGGGGGCTGGATATGCGCACCCTGGCTTTCCTGGTGCTGTTCAGTCTCGGGATCACGCAGTTGCTGCGTGGCCAGATCATGATGCCGGCGTTTTCGTTCCTATGGTATGCGTTTGAGCTGGTCAAAATGAGCCCGGCGGGTCCAGCAGAGCCGACCTCCGGCGAATGAATCAACCTGTTATGCAACCGGTCATGTCCGGTTAATGGAAGAGCAAAGATGTCTGTAATCAAAATCAATCGTCAGCATGATCTCGGGCTGGATCAGGCCTGTGAGAAAGTTGAAACGATCGCGCAGAAGCTGCAGAAAGACCTGGATGCCGAGTACCACTGGGACGGTTCAACCCTCGAGTTTTCGCGTTCCGGTGCTTCCGGTCATATCAAGGTGGGTGAGTCGGACCTGGAAGTCGAGGTCAAGCTGGGGATGTTGCTCAGTGCACTGAAAGGGAAGGTCGAGCAGACGCTCAACGAACAACTCGACAAAGAATTGAGCGCCTGAGAGACAGCACATGCATCCGGCATTGCTTTTGGTACCGGCGCTGGGGTTGATCCTGGGTCCACGGATCTGGGTCAGCCGGGTACTGCGTGAGCATGACCAGGTGGAGGATCTGCCGTCCTCCGCGGGCCAGGTCGCGCGGGAGATTCTGGACTCTCACGGGCTACACGGCGTGCAGGTCGAGGCCACTGACCTGGGCGACCACTACGACCCGCAGGCGCGCGTTGTGCGCCTTTCACGTCACAACATCGACCGCCGCAGTCTGACGGCGGTGGTCACTGCTGCGCACGAGGCTGCGCATGCCGTGCAACATGCCGAGGGTTATCCGCCATTTGCACTACGCACCAGCCTGGCGAGAGTGGCCCAGGTCACTGGCGAGATAGGCGCGGTGCTGATCATCGCGGTGCCGGTTACTTTTTTTCTCACCAAGCGCTCCCTGCCCTCAACCATTGTAGGCGGCAGTGCCCTGGCGATGCTCGGTACCAGCGCGGCAGCGCAGTTGGCTGCGCTCCCCACCGAGATGGATGCCAGTTTCAAGCGGGCGCTGCCGATCCTGGAGGCCCACCATATCTCGCATGAGCAAGGTGAATCGGCGCAACGAATCCTGTTTGCGTGTTCCATGACCTATGCGGCGGCCTCCCTGTCCAGCGTGCTGACCGCCTGGCCATGGATGAGTGGCGGGGCAGCAGGGTTTGGCACGGGTATTAGGGCGGTTTCCATGGTGACGGAAAAGTTCACGCAAAAGGACCAGCCGCAGGTGCGCGACGCTGATGAGACGGAAACCGAAGCGCCGAAGCGTGAGCGGCCTGTGCGTCGAGCGGGTTCTATCCGCGGTGGTGAGTTCGAGACGCTGGTGCGGCGCCTCGCCAAACCCCTGATCCGCAGTTTTCTGGCTCGCGCCTAGTTGCGCAGCCTGACTGCCAGTACCGAACAGGGTGCGTGGTGCGCAACCTGCGCAGTCACCGAACCCAGGAGAAATCTTTCGAAGGTTGATCTGGCCTTGTGGCCGATGACCATCAGGTCGCTGTCGAATGCCTCGGCCTGCTCCAGCAACGTGAGCGCCACGTCTTGCGCTTCGACCAGTTCGGTGCTGACCTCCATGTCGCCCCACTCAACTTCGTTTTGCAGCCGCTCCAGGGCCTGCTGCGCCTGTTTTTTCTTCTGCTTCCAGACCCAGTCAAGTTGCTGGCGGACGTCCTGGCGAAACATCTTGATCAGCGGCAGGGCGCTAACGGCCTTGAGGCGGGTGCTTGGCGGCAGTGGCAGCGCAGAAAGCAGTTCGACGGCGGCACGTGCAGGTGGAGAATCATCATAGGCGAGGAAGATACGCAGATGCTCGTCGCTGACGGCCTCGTCGGATGCGGGTTTGACGATCAATACAGAGCAAGGCGCGTATTCGAATACACGGTCGGAGGTGCCACCCAGCAGGAAATGCTTTGCGTCATGTGTACCATGCGCCCCGACCACAACGACGTCATAGGCCCCGTCGGAGGCTTCACGCACGATTTCTTCGGCGGCATGCCCCACGCGGATCAGTGTACGGATGTTGCGGCTGCCGGCCTGCAGGCGTTGCGCCTCGGTGTCGAGCAGTTGCTGCGCGTCGCTGTTGGCTTCGGTGCGTATCTTTTCATAAAGGCCCCGCTGCTCCTCCTCCAGCTCGGCCATCTCTTCCTCGGGCAGGAGTGAGGTGAGTACCGTCATCACGGTGATTTCCGCCTGTGGCGGCAGGGGCAGGCCCATGAGGAAGTCGGTGGCGGCGTGCGCAGTGTCCGAGCCGTCAGTGGCCAGCAGGATTTTGTGGGGGCTGATCGCGTTCAATGGGCCGCTCCAATGTTCAATGCGTACTGCAGGATGATGTAGACAAGATATACGCCAAGTAACCACACACCCTGCCAGCGGTGAAACACTCCCTTGTTCATGCTGATGAAGACTCTGAAGGAGAACAGGATAATCAGCATCGCCGGGAAGTGGAAATAGTAGAAGTTGGCCGGAATCGTCAGCGGAGCTGCCGCCGCCGCCGCGCCGATCACGAACAGGACATTGAGCACGTCGGCGCCAACGATATTGCCCACCGTGATCTCCGGATGGCCCTTGCGTACGGCGGCGATCGCGGTCATCAGTTCCGGCAACGAGGTGCCGAAGGCCACCATAGTGGCGGCGATGACATCTTCCGGGACACTCAGGCGAATGGCGATTTCGGAAGCGGCGGGCACCAGCACACGCGCGCCGATAATCACGAGCAACAGGCCACCGATCACCAACAGCCAAGCCCTGCCTAGGCTCATAAGCTCCTCTTCGCTGGGCAGCTCTGCGGTGCCGTTTTCCACTTCACCGCCGATGCGGGCCCAGCGGTAGGTGGCGTACATGTAGACGGCCAGCAGGCCGAGGAAGAAGAAACCGACCCACCGGGGCAGCATCGGTTCCTCGCCTTCGCCCGCCACCAGCAAGGCGCCAATCGAGATCACCACCAGCAAAGTTGCCGAACCAAATTGGACCCAGCCTGTGCGGTTGAGGATGAAGCGGTTGACGGGCACTGCCACGAGTACACAGGTCAGACCGAAGATCAGACCGGTATCGGCAATGATTGAGCCCACGCCGTTACCCAGCGCCAATCCCGGGTTGCCCATGTAGGCGGCCATCACCGAGACGAAAGCCTCCGGTAGCGTAGTGCCGAGCGATACCACGGTGGCGCCGATCACGATCTTCGGCAGGCCGGTGCGCGAGGCGAGATCGACCACGCCGTCGATCATCCAGTCAGCGCCCTTGGAGAGCAGGGTGATGCAGACCACGATGATGATCAGCAGCACGAGGGTGGATTGTTCGGCCATGAGTTGTTGCAACGCGGATTCATCCGCGAACCAACGCCAGACGCTGTTTTCCATGCAGACCCTCCGGCAGGCAAGCTCAGCAAGATAATGATTATTCAGCTTTAACTTATAACGCTGTTCTCAGCACCGGTGGGCGAGTCATTGGCACTAACTGGCGGTAACTTGATCCTGGTCGGGTTGCTGTAACAAACATTCTCCCGATTTGTGCCAGTATCAGTAGTCGGAACAGTAGGATTAACCTCGTCTCAGGATATTGAATCTGCGTGTCGGTGCCCATGACGAATAAGCAGCGGGTTGTACCGGTTCACACCTGTGTGCCCGGGCGTGCTCGCTTGAAGGTGGCCAGCCTTTACCAGTCCCGTGTGCTCCAGCGACGCATCGAACTCGCCCTGCACGAACTGCCGGCGGTCACTGCTGCCGAAGTGAACCCGCGCACCGGCCGGGTGCTGGTTGTTTACGTCGACGGCATTACGCTGGACGAGATCGCACGCGTCATCGAGTCACGCCTGGGCGAAGACCCTGCCCCGTTTGCCAGGCCCTCTGGTGGCGTTTCCCCTGGCCTGCCGCATTTTGGCAGCAGCTCGATTTTGCGTGGTTTCAGCGCCGTGCTGCGTGGGTTCCCCGGCCTGTTACATTCGCACCCCGTGCTCGCTGCGAGTGGCGCCACCAACGCTGTTCCCGATGGCCCCGGGCCTGTACGACAGGTGGTGCGCCCCTGGCACCTGATGGATCTCGATGCGGTGCTCGACCACCTGGGTACCGACAGAGAGGGCCTGGAGCATGAGCACGCGCGTGAACGGCTTGCCTATTACGGCGCCAATGCCCTGGCGGCTGCGCAACGCCGTTCCGATCTGCTGATCTTTCTCGAGCAGTTCAACAGCCTGCCGGTTGGGCTGCTCGGCGCCTCTGCAGTGGTTTCCTTCCTCACCGGTGGTGCCGCCGACGCTGCGGTAATCCTCGGCGTGGTGTTGATCAACTCGGTGATTGGATTTGTCACCGAGCGCCAGGCTGAGATCACTATCAGCTCACTCGCGAAGAGCGGCGTGACCGCGGTCAATGTGATCCGTGGTGGTGAGACATTGCAGATTTCGGTCGAAGACATCGTCCCCGGTGATGTGCTGGTACTGCAGCCAGGCGCCTATATCGCGGCTGACGTACGACTGCTCAAGTCGCATCGTCTTACCGTCGATGAATCTGCGCTGACCGGCGAAAGCCTGCCGGTCCCCAAGGAGCATGAGTTCATCGCCACGACGGACACGGCCTTGGGTGATCGTCGCAACATGGCGTTCATGGGTACACATGTGACCGGTGGCAGCGGCAAGGGGATTGTCGTCGCAACGGCCGAGGCAACCGAGCTGGGTCAGATTCAGACCATGGTCGGTGAGGCCGAAGCCCCTGAAACACCGATGCAGAAGCAGCTCGACAGCATGGGCACGCAACTGGCTTTGCTCAGTGGCGCGGTGTGCGCTGGAGTCTTCGGCGTAGGACTGTTGCGCGGATTCGGCGCGCTGGAGATGCTCAAGAGCTCTGTCTCGCTGGCGGTCGCCGCGGTGCCGGAAGGCCTGCCAGCGGTCGCCACCACCACGCTGGCGATGGGCATCGCCAATATGCGAAAGCACAATGTCTCCGTCCGGCACCTCGACGCGGTCGAAAGTCTGGGCTCGGTGCAGGTGTTCTGCATGGACAAGACGGGCACGCTGACCATGAACCGCATGGCGGTGGTGGCGATGTACGCGGGCGAGGCCGCGTACTCGGTCAGCGGGGAAACCATTTTGCGCGACGAAGAGGTGGTAGATCCGCTTAAGAGCGCCGAACTGGTGCGCCTGATGCAGGTGGTCTCGCTGTGCAGCGAGAGCGAAATCGTCGATTCGCCCGGCGAGGTGTTGCTGGATGGTTCGCCCACGGAAAACGCCCTGGTGAGGCTGGCAATTGATGCCGGTATTGATGTGGCGAGCCTGCGGGCGGAGCGGCCGACCCTGCGTATCCGCTACCGGGCCGAGGGGCGCCCTTACATGAGCACCCTTCACCCTTACAAGGAAGGCAAGTACCTGTGGGCCTTCAAGGGCAGCCCCGACGAGGTCTTGGCCATGTGCGATCACCAGATCCGCAATGGCCGCAAGGTGCGTCTGAGTGCCAAGGCACGCGCGGCGATCCGGGCCGAGAACGTGCGCATGGCCGGCGAGGCGCTGCGCGTGCTCGGTGTCGCCTATCGCGAGCTCGACAGCGATCGCATGCCGTCCCGCTCCAGTGGCCTGACCTGGCTGGGCCTGGCGGGCATGGCCGATCCGATGCGCCCGGGTATGGATAAATTGATCGCTCAGTACCACGAGGCGGGGATCGAGACCATCATGATCACCGGCGACCAAAGTGGCACCGCTGCCGCGATCGGCCGTCAGCTGGGCCTGAGTGGTGATCAGCCGCTCAAGGTGTTGGAATCCAGCGCGCTCGAGGATCTCGATCCGGAATTGTTACGCGGCCTGGTGCGTAACGTGCACGTGTTTGCGCGGGTCAGTCCCGCGCATAAACTGAAGATCGTGCAGGCGTTGCAGGATGCCGGCATGGTGGTGGCGATGACCGGTGATGGTATTAACGATGGCCCGGCGCTCAAGGCAGCGGATGTCGGGGTGGCCATGGGTGGCGAGGGCACCAACGTGGCTCGTGATGTCTCGGATGTGGTGCTGGAAGACGATAACCTGCACACCATGACCGCTGCGGTCAGCCAGGGTCGGACCATCTACAGCAACATTCGCAAGATGATCCACTTCATGGTCTCGACCAACCTGACCGAGATCGAGGTGATGCTGGCGGGGATCGCCCTGGGGCTTGGTCAGCCGATGAACCCGATGCAGCTGTTGTGGATCAACCTGGTGACCGATATCTTCCCTGGCCTCGCGCTGGCGCTGGAGCCGGCGGAACCCGGCATTATGCAGCGTCCACCGCGCGATCCTGAGGAGAAGGTGATCAGCAATACTGACCTGCGCCGCATGACTTTCGAGTCGAGCATCATCGGTGTGGGTACGATGGCAGCCTACCTTTATGGTTTGAAACGCTATGGCGATCCGGCGGCAGCCAGCACCATGGCGTTCAACTCCCTGACACTCAACGAACTGGCACATGCGCTGAGTTCGCGCTCACAGTACCGCAACGTGTTCGGCGGGCAGCATCTTGAACGTAACCCGCACCTGCTCAGGGCGATCGGTGGCATGGCGGGCCTGCAGGCCCTGGTGAGTGTATGGCCGGCCGCACGACGCCTGTTGGGAACGACGCCGCTGGGTATCGGCGACGTGTTGGTGCTCGGTGGTAGTGTATTGTTGCCATTGATCGCCAACGAGATGACCAAGCCGGAGGCCCCGCAGGAAGCGTACGATGGCGAGGAAACTGAACAAGAGGATGGCACTGTGATTGGGGAGGTGACGGCGTGAGCGACGACTTCATTTTTACTTCGGAGTCCATGACCGCGGGACATCCGGACAAGCTTTGTGACCAGGTCAGCGATGCCATTGTGGATCACTACCTGATGGCCGACCCGAATGCACGTATCGTGGCGGAAAGCGTCCTTGCCAGCGGCGTTATGTTTATCTCCACCCACTATGCCTCGAAGGCGACCCTCGATATTGCGGA
>Ga0180429_10003411_pt1 | contig 12834 bp, 11 predicted proteins | sample SS_ome_FD_132428 | JGI IMG/M metagenome (GOLD analysis project Ga0180429, IMG submission 132428) | Hypersaline lake sediment archaeal communities from the Salton Sea, California, USA - SS_1_S_1 metaG | ecosystem: Environmental > Aquatic > Non-marine Saline and Alkaline > Hypersaline > Sediment ... | reverse complement strand
CTTGCAGGCTTGGGACAGTCTGCCGACGGTTTGAGTATTTCAGGAGTGCCGGGCGGGGTTGTAGATCAGGCCGTTGGTCTGGGCGTAGTGCTGGAGGACGTTGACGGCTTGAGGGCGGAGGACGTCGCGGACGACCTCGATGCCGCGTCGTTGCAGGGTGCTGGGCCAATCGGCGGGTTTGTCGCCCTCGTCAAAGCCGATGGCACGGGCATCCTCGTCGCGGCCGGCGCAGAGGACGCGGCCCACACCGCTCCAGGCCAGGGCGCCCAGGCACATGGCGCAGGGTTCGACGCTGGTGACAAGTTCATGTTCGGCCAGCCCCTCGGCGCCCAGATCGAAGCTGTGGAGTCGGCGTTGAGCCAGGGCCAGGGCGACCATTTCGGCGTGCAGGATGGAACACTGCTGCTCGAGCACGATATTGACGCCGACGGAGAGCAGCTTTCCGCCGGCCAATTCAAAGACGGCTGCTCCGAAGGGCCCGCCGCTGCCTGCATCGACGTTACGTCGGGCCAGGTCGACGGCCAGCTGCATGCGTTCCTGCGACGTGTTGAAACGCTGGGGCTGTTGGGCCAGGAAAGGCTCGACCCAATCGGGCAGACGGAAGTTGAATGACAGCTTAATCATGTGTGCTTCTTTCCAAGGGGAGACTCTGAAACGAACTTGAGAATGAAAATGCCGATTCCACAGCACAGCTCCACGGTTATTCGTGTCGGAGGGATTCGATGGGGTCCATCTGGGCGGCGCGATAGGCGGGGTAGAGGCCGAAGGTCAGCCCGACGGCGCCGGAGATGCCAAAGGCGAGCACGAGCGAGGTGCCCGTGATGACGGTGGGCATTTCGGCGAAGCGAGTGACGAGGAAGGGGATAATGGAGCCGAGCACGATACCGAGCAGGCCACCGGCCATGGTGAGCGTGACGGTTTCGGAGAGAAACTGGACGACGATATCGCGTTGGCGGGCGCCGAGGGCGCGGCGGATGCCGATTTCGCGGGTGCGTTCGCTGACGGTGGCAAGCATGATGTTCATGATACCGATGCCGCCGACGACGAGCGAGATGGCAGCGATGGAGCCGAGGACGACGCTGAAGATGCGTTTGGTGCGGGCGGCCTGTCGGAGCAGTTCAAGGGGCACGACGATGCGATAGTCCTGCTGTTTGTGGAAGCGATTGAGCAGCGATTGGAGCATATCACGGCTGGGCAGGACTTGGCCGTCGCGAGCGACCTTGACCGTAATCTGCTGGAGCTCCACCTTCTCGCCCTGGGCGCCGCCGTTGCCAAACTGGAGGTTCATCTCGCCAAAGCGCTCCTTGACGGTGGTCAAAGGCAAATAGACCTGTCCGGCGACGCCACCGCCTTGGGGGGGGCGTTGTTGCGAGCCATTCTGATCGTCCGCGGAGACGGGGCCCCCGGCGACGACACCAACCACCTTGTAGTAATCCCCGCCAATCTTGACCGAGGCCCTGAGCGGGTCGTCAAAAACCATCAACCGTTCATAGGCACCCAAATCGACGACGCAGACGGCCTGTCTGTGCTGCAAGTCGAGGCTGTTGAGGAAGCGGCCACGCCGAACACGCACCGGGGCGGTTTCGGGATACCAGGGCACGGTGCCGATGACTTCGACCATGGCCTTCTGGTTGCGATACCACGCATCCTGGGTCGTACGTCGCAGGGGCACCACCACTTCGGCGCTGGGCATGGTCAACTTGATGCGTTCAGCGTCATCGTAGGTCAAGCCATACTCCAGCATCGTCGCCCCCTCCGTGCTGGGCGTGGGCGGGGCCGGGGGCTTGACGGTTTCGATGATTAGATTACGGCTGCCCAGCCGGGCGATCTGGGCCTGGGCCTCTCGGCTGGCGCCTTCACCAATGGCCAGCATGGCGATGACGGAGCAGACGCCGAAGATGATGCCCAGGGTGGTCAGCACAGAGCGCAGACGGTGCATCCACAGGCTCTTGGCCCCCAGCTTCATGGTGCGTTTGACCCGATAGAACACTAGGAGGGCTCCTGCCTGGCTGGTTTGTGCTGTTCGATGCGTTCGATTTGTCCGTCGCGCAGGTGAATGACGCGCTCGGCCCGCTTGGCGACCTGGGCGTCATGGGTGACCATCACGAGAGTTTTTCCCTGTTGGTTCAAGTCGTCGAGTATCCTCAAGATGTCGCTTCCGCTGGCGGTGTCCAGATTGCCGGTGGGCTCATCGGCGAGAATCATCAGAGGATCGTTGGCCAGGGCACGGGCGATGGCGACACGCTGCTGCTGTCCGCCGGAAAGTTCGAAGGGGCGATGGTTGATGCGATCGGACAGGCCGACAAGCTGGGCCAGCTCTTCTGCACGCTGGCGGCTGCGTCGTTCGCCAACGCCTTGATAATACATGGGAACCTCGATGTTTTCAATTACATTGAGTTGTGCGATGAGGTTATACGATTGAAAGACAAAGCCCAGACGGGTTCCGCGAATGGTCGACAAGGCGTCATCGGTCAATTGGGACACGTCCTCGCCGCCCAGCCGATACACGCCGCACGAGGGCCGGTCAAGGCAGCCCAGCACGTTCAGCAGGGTGGATTTCCCGGAGCCGCTGGGGCCCATAATGGCGACGTACTCGCCCGCCTCGAGGGTCAGATCCAACTCACGCAGAGCATGCAACTCCAGCGAGCCCATCTGGTACGTTTTGCTGAGTTTTTGTGTCTCGACAATAGCCATTACCGCGCGTCCTGAACGATTGTCACCGAGCTATATGCTATGCGATAGCTCTCAGGCGATCATTTCCACCTGTCTTCACCCTCGTACCTCTAAGCTGAGTAAGGCGAGGTTATCTTACCACTTCCCCCTGTCTGCTTGCACCTTTTTGCGTGCTGCAACGTGTCCTTCTACATCACGGCTTTGAAGTCTGACTGCCTCGAGAAGCGTTGGGGCGCTTTTCGGGGGCGGCGCGCGACGGCCCTGGCTTGGCGGAAGGCGCCCCGTGCCGCGGTGGCTGACCGGGCTGGGTGGCCTGTCCCGGTTGCTTGCCATGGGACGCGGCATCACCTGGGCCTTCAGGTTGATCAAGCGGACTCAACCCGGCCGGCGCATCAGCTTCGGCAGAGACCAAAGGCGGCGGCTGCAGGAGAATGGCCTGGCCCTCTTCCAAGCCCGCCTTGATCTCAATGAAATTCTCATTAAAACCGCCGGTCTCCACCTCCCACTGTAGCGGGCCATCGGCGGCCTGGACGTAACAGACTTTCTTGCCGCCACGATTGGCCACCGACTGAACGGGCACATAAAGCACGTCATGGAGCTCCTGCACAATGATTTCGACCTGGGCGGACATGCCGGGTTTGAGAAAATCATGCGTTCCTTCGATGCTGACCTTGGTAGCGTAGACCTTCAAGTCGGGGTTGAGCCAGCCTCGCTGCGGGTCGGGCAACGGGGCGACGCGAAGCACCTCACCGCTGAGCTGCGTGTCGGGAAAAGCATCGACCACGATCCGAACGGGTTGGCCAGGGCGGACCCGATCGACGGAGGTCTCGTGCACCTTGGTTTCGACGGCCATTTCGGAGGTGTTGGGGATAAGCAGAATGGTCTGCCGTTCGCGGACTTCGGTCCCCGCTTCGATAGGCTCTCGGCGGCGTGACCAGAAGTCGCTGCTGGAAGCATAGACCACCAGCCCCTCGGCGGGCGCCTTGATGGTGCAGGCGCCGATCTGGTGCTCGAGTTTTTCCTTGCGATCCTTCTGGAGAGAGAAACGCGCCCGCTCGCTGGCCAATTTTGCCTGGGCCTGGGCCAGACGGGACCGGGCCTGCGCCTTGACGCGTTCGAGTTCACGCTGGGCCTCTTCGTAATCGGCCAGCAAGGTTTCCGCCTGCTTGGGAAATTCATAACGAATGAACAAGGTCAGAGCGGTCTTGGTGCTTTCCTGCTCGATGACACGTTGCTGAAGGGCCAACCGATCGGCTTCGAGGTCGGTCCGGGCGACATATTTCTTTTGATAGAGTTTTTCTGTCCAGTATAGTTTATTCTGGTCTCGCTTGAACTTCTCGTCAGCCAGGTCAATGGCGCTACGCAATTCACGCAGTTTCTGGAGCGCTTCACCGCCCAGATTCGAGGTAGCCGAAAGAGCGTTAGGGTCCCGCGAAAGAAAGGCCACCTGCTCACGAAGGCCAGCCACACTGACGGCGGCGGCCTGGCCTTTCGTCGCGACCGTCTCTGACGCCCCGGCCCCCTCAGGATTCTCCGAAACGCCCTGCCTGGACCCGCCAGCCAACGGACCGTTGGGATCAGCCGGCTCCACGCTCTGCTGGTACGAGGCCTGCGTCACCGCCAGCAACTCATCGGCAATAGACTCGCCCAGATACTTCTGCAGGTCCATCAGGGCAAAACGCACGTGCATTTGGGCCGCCTTGATATCGCTTTCGTTCTGTTTGACCTGAATGGCGTAGGATTCCTGGGCCTCGGTCAGGCTGGCCTGGGCGCCGGCATAGTCGATTTCCTTTTGAGACAATTGTTCACGCAGCGTCGACGAATCCAGCTCCACGAGCACCCGGCCCTGCTCAACGTCCTCCTTGCTGAGGTACTCTCCCTCCTCAACAACCGTCAGAATGGTGGTGCGACCCTCCACTTCGGACTTGATGTCCACCGACTCGCGCGCCTGAATGTTGCCGCTTTCGCTGACGGTAATGGGCAAGTCGCCTCGCCGCACGGCATAGGTAGCCACGTCATCACTGTCCTGCGCAGCATCCGTCCCTAGGAAACGGTAGCCCAGCACCACCGCCGCCACCAAGGCCACCAGGGCCATTAGCGTCACACTCTTGAATCGCTTGCCTTGCACTAGGGTCCCTCGATTTGTGCCCCCGATGCCTCGTCCCAAAGTCCATCCGGCTGTACTTTCAGGGCGCCCAGATCCCTCAAGAAGTCCAGCCGGGCCAAGGTAAAATCAACCAAAGCGTTCGTGCGCGCGTTTTGTGCCGAGAGCAGCGACCGTTGTGCTTCGAGCAGGTCGCGAACGTCGGCGCGGCCGGCCTGGACCAGTTCGGTGGTGCTGTCCACACGCTGAGCCGCCAGCTTCAAACTCATCTGTTGGATAGCATACACGTCGGCGGCTTCGCGCAGGTCGCGGTAGGCCTGGCGTACCTCAAACTCGGTCTGATCGCGCGTTTGTGTGTAAGCACGTCGCCGGCGGGCCAGTGCGATAAGACTCTGCCGATAGGCGTTGCGTTCGTCCAGTTTGTCCACATTGAGGTCCGCATCGAAACCCAGCTCGTAATCGCCTTGGTCGAAGCGTATCTTGGCCGCCTCGGTGGGCGCCTCGCTCGCGGCGTTTGCCGAGGCCACCAGATCGACGCGAGGCAGCAGACCATTCTCTGCCAGGTAGACCTGTCTCTCGGCATCGTCGACCTGGTCCCGAACGTTGGCCAAGTCCAGCCGTTGCTCAAGTGCTGTCTGCACCAGTTGGTCCATGTCGTAGGCCGGCACGTCGATGTCGGTCGTCTCCAGGGCGGCCAGTTCGTTGGGGTCGAGCGCAATGGTAGCCGCGGTGGGCAGACTCAACTGCAGCTTAAAGGCGTCTAACACTTGTTGGTAGCTCTGCTGGGCCCGAACATAGCTGTTCTTGCCATCCAGTTCAGCCTGCTCGGCCTGGTCGGCCTGGACGGGGGGCAATCGGCCGGCCTCGGCCAGCATGCGTGTCTGTTCAGCGGCCACCTGCAGTCGCCGGTAGTTGTTCTGCTCATTGGCCACACGGTCCAGTTGCTGCAAGACACGGTAGTAATCCGTCACGACCGATACGACAAACTCCTTGCGGAAGCGATTGAACGACCGGATGGCGTAGAAGGTGTCGCGTTCGGCCTGGGTCAGGTTTTCCATCACGACGCGTCGGCCCGCACCCTGGAGCAGAGGCTGGCGTACCGTTGCCGCCAGCACCGAGCCCAACGAGGTCCGCGCATCGCCGGTCAAGAATCGCAGCCAGTCCACCGCCAGAGAGGTGCTGATCTGCGCCCCGCTGGCCAACAGCAGGTTCACGCCGCCCTGGCCTCCCAGCCCGACAGACTCATCAGCGGCGCCCTTGGCATAGCCTCCGCTTAAGGTGGCAAAGGGCTGCGCTTCAAAATCGTGTCTTGCCCCGGTCAGGCCCAGCCCCACCAGATACATCTGCTCCTTCTGCGTCTGGTAGTCGCGATTGTTGGCGGTGGCCATCCGTACCGCCTCAGCCAGACTCATCTGTGCCGGCTGCGTCGAGCCCGCCAGAATCTCCTGCGAGTTGGGCTCGTTGTCACGTAATTGGTAGTCCGTCCTGCTGCCGAAGTCGCCCTGCCACTTCTCGTCAAGAATACTGTAGACCTGCTCGTCCGCCTCGTCGCGATACTTGTCCGGCTGACAGCCCACCGTGCAGAGCACGATCAGCCAGATCATCTGCCCCCGCACACCGACTCGCCACCACCGTCTGAGCATATTGGCCTCTTGCATCTCTTGTTGCGTCCCGAACGCGCACACTGACTCTGCTCTCAAGTATGACCGGTGCGGCGTGATTACGATAGTAAAATTTCCCCGCGTGAGAAGACGGCCAGCCCAAAAGCCAAGCCCCTCCGCGTTCCAGCAGCCCAAGGCAACGGCGAAACCCGGACCACCCAGGCCAGAGAGCAGCCGTGATCGTCAGTGGCCCCGGCCTGCGTATTCAGACGTTCGCGGCGTAAGCGGCCAGCGCCGCCTGCCACGAGCGCACCGATTGACCGGTGCTCTGTTTGTACCGCGCAATGTCCAGCACCGACCACGGCGGCCTGATCGCCGGCCGCGCCAACTGCTCCGACTTGATCGGCCTTATGTCCGCCCGCAAGCCAAACTCGGCCACAATCGCCTGGGCAAAATCGTACCAGGAGCAATGCCCCTCGTTGCGAAAATGATAAACGCCCCGCGCCCGCGCCTCGACCAGCCAGACCATCGCACAAGCCAAGTCATCCGCATAGGTGGGCGAGCCTACCTGGTCGTCCACCACGTCAAGATGGTCACGCTCGCCCGCCAGACGGCGGATGGTGCTGACAAAGTGCTTGCCGCTACGGCCGAACAGCCATGACGTGCGGACAATGAGATGCTCGTCCCCGCCGGCCTGCACCGCCCGTTCGCCGGTGAGCTTCGATAGACCGTAAACGCTCAGCGGGCTCGGCTCGTCGTCCGGTCGATACGCCCGCGGACTGCAGCCATCAAAAACAAAGTCCGTGCTGACGTGCACCAGTCGGCTGCCCTGTTTGACGCAAACCTGAGCCAAGTGCCCGGGCCCAACGCCGTTGACCGCCATGGCCAATTCCGTCTCTTTCTCGCACCCGTCGACGTCGGTGTACGCGGCACAGTTCATCACCAGGTCAGGCCGACGGTCCGCCAGATACGCCTCCACGCTCGATTGACGCGTGATATCCACCTCGTCAATGTCGGCCGCATCGACCTGCACCCCGGGCGCGCCGACCATCTCGGCCTTGCCCGCCAGAACCTCCACCAGCGTACTGCCGAGCATTCCCCGTGCCCCGATCACACTCACGCGAGCAATGTCGTCCCAGCCGCCGCTGCCCTGGCCCGTCTGCATCATAGCTTCCTGCCGTATTGTTGTTCGTAATAGTGCCGATAGGCCCCGGTCTTGATCCCCGACCACCACGGCTCGTGCTCTTTGTACCACGCCACCGTAGCCGCCAGTCCCTCGGCGAAGTCCCAGCGGGGCCGCCAGGGGGTCTCCGCCTGGACCAGGCTCGAATCGATCGCGTAACGCCTGTCATGGCCCAACCGGTCCGTCACGTATTCAAGATACGAGTCATCCTTACCCAACAGCTCGAGCAGCATCATCGTTATGTCCAGATTGGTGCGCTCGTTGTCCGCCCCGACGTTGTAAATCCTCCCCGCCTGGCCGTACTCCATCACCGCCAGAATCGCCCGACAATGGTCCTCCACGTGAATCCAGTCCCGCACGTTGAGCCCATCGCCGTAGACGGGCACCTTCTTATCCGCCAGCAGATGGGTCACGAACAGCGGAATGAGCTTCTCCGGAAACTGGTAAGGACCGTAATTGTTGGAGCACCGCGTGATAATCCCCGCGAAACCGTATGTATGATGATACGCCCGCACGAGCAGGTCCGCCGCCGCCTTCGACGCACTGTACGGACTGTTCGGCGCCAGCGGCGTCGTCTCAGTGAAACGCCCCTGAGCCCCCAGCGAGCCGTACACCTCGTCCGTCGAGACCTGCAGAAAAAGCTCCACATCCCCCTGCCGCGCCGCATCGAGCAGCACCTGCACCCCCTGCACGTTTGTGTGCACAAACTCCTGGCAGCCCAGAATCGACCGATCCACATGGCTCTCAGCAGCAAAGTTGACCACCGCGTCGATACCTTGGGCAAGCGTTTCTTCCACCACAGTCGGATCGCAAATGTCGCCCCGCACGAACCGGAAATGCTCGTGTTCGAAGCACGTCTCCAGATTGGCCATGTTGCCCGCGTACGTGAGCTTATCCAAACACACCACACGCCATTGCGGTCGCTCCCGCAGCAACATCTGAATAAAATTGCTCCCGATAAACCCCGCACCCCCCGTCACCAGGACCCTCTGTATCACCCGTGATTCCCGCATGCAGAGACCTCCCGTAGCTAGCCCTTTCAAATGCCATCGTGGGTCATGCCAAATAGTCGTGAGAGTAACCTTTTACACCGCGTCAGGTAAGAGGCCGGCAGTTCCCCCAAGCGTCGTTTCATTTGTTTGCGATCAAAAGTAAATATCTTGCCGCACCTTATGGCCGATGATCTCTTTAGTCCCGTCTGCCTGAAACCGTCGTCCGTTTCACATACCACCACATCATACGCAGAACGACGGTTCACATTCGACGAAATGGCAGCTAGAACCACATCTTCACCGGCGTTATTGAACTCGCCAACGGAAAGCACCAAGGCAGGACGAAGCTTCACATCTGAGTAATCAGTGAAAGGAAAGGGTATTAGGACAATGTCTCCTGCTACCAGCCTACGCTCACTCACAGTGGTTCCCCGTCTTGCGCTTCGTATACATCCTCTTCTGGCCCACTCCAAAAATCCAGCGCACCACTGCTCAGAGAGTAATAGAACGGCTCGCATTCCACGTTGTCCCCTTGAAAAACAGCCGCCGATGATGTCACAGTGTGCTTTACACAGATGTCAAGCCAAGCATTACTTGCGCTAAGCGGCAATATCCCTGGCTGGACCGAACATTCATACCGGACTATAGCCGGACCACGTTCGCCTTCGTGTATCGGATGAACATTCATTTTTTCCTCCTCCACTCATTCTGCCTCACCAGCACCATTGAGAAATTCGTATAGCTTCTCGTCATTGAATTGCTGGGAGTCATGCAGTATATGCAAAATACGGGTTTCATCCAGCTCCTGAGTCATGTCACGATTATTGAAATCAACGCAAACCTTCAGCCCATACCCCTTAACTTCCTGTCTATCTGGGCTATGCATTGAAGTCTTTAACTTCGTCACCGGCTCCAATTGTATTATCCGGTTGTAATCGTCAACGGGCCGGTTCACTCGCAAAGACAGCTCCCCACCTGCCCCAACTCTTATCTTCGTGAACCGCTCAGCCACCAACTGCGTGCTCTCCGCGACATCGGTCGAAAAAATATATTCATTCACATGGCCAACCCGGACGATTTTCTTCAAGGGAAATATCTCGCGGAATAGACGCAAACCCTTTTTTACAATTTCCTTGGTGGATTCCACGTCCGTATCCTCATCGAACACAGAGACTCTTCGGGGAAAAATAAAGAGCGGACCGCGGACCGTCACCGCCAAAGTCGTCATATCCGTTTCCCCTTTGCCAGGAAAAATAAATTTCTTTCTGACCTGAAAGTCGTTTGGGGACTGGACTAGACTCTCAAAAAGACCTGGATATTCATCAACAAGACGATTGCCAAAATCGAACAACTTGGTTCGTTCCATCTTGCATTCAATAACGGGACGAACATCCACGCCGACCTTTTCAACGTAGTCGTCTATGTGATTGGGCCCAAAATTGAACGAATCTCTCATAATACACCTGGTAGCTCATTTTGTTGTATCCGTACCGACCCTACTTGAACCAACATATTCTAACAAGTCCTGGAACGTGCGGCAATGGGTATTTTTGCCCTCCAATTCAAGCATTCAGTCTGCATTTGCCTCGCCCCGATTCTAGACCTGGATGGCTAGCCCATCTTGTTCGCCCCGCTCTGGGCTACCATAGTCGCCACCCGAAACAGCGACTCGACCGTCCCCGCGTCCGACCACCAGCCCTCAAGCACCTCATACGTCAGAGTGCCCCGGTCAATGTACGTATTATTGACGTCGGTAATCTCGTATTCACCGCGAGCCGAAGGCTCAAGCCCCCGAATAATGTCAAACACCTCCGCGTCGTACATGTAAAGGCCCACCACCGCCAGGTTGCTTGTCGGCTGGGCGGGTTTCTCGTCGATGCGAACAATACGCCCATCGCTGACCGTGGCCACACCAAACCGCTGCGGATCAGGCACCTCCTTAAGCATGATCTTCGCCCCCCCAGGCTGCTCCGCAAAATCCGCCACCGCCTTGCAGATGTTCGATTCAATAATATTATCGCCCAGAACCACCACAATCCTCTCCCCGTCAGCAAAGTTCTCCGCCAGCCGCAGCGCGTCCGCAATCCCCACGTTGCCGCCTTCCTGATAGGTGTAGTGCAGATCCTTGAGGCCAAACTCCGCCCCATTACCCAAGAGCTGCAGAAAATCCCCCGCACTGTTGCCCCCCGTCACGAGCATGATATCCTTGATGCCCGCGTTCACCAGACACTGAATCGGATAGTAGATCATCGGCTTGTCATAAACCGGCAACAGGTGCTTGTTCGTCACCCGCGTCATCGGCATCAATCGTGTCCCCAACCCGCCTGCCAGAATCACACCCTTCATCGGCTCACCCTTTCCCCTTTCTGGGACCCTAACACACCTTGCTTCCGTCACTACTTCGCATAACTCTCGAACAACTGGCCCCACTCCGTCAACGCCACTTTCCGCATGCGACGCTTGCCCTCGATGGGCCACCAGATGTAATCGTGATAAAGAAACGAACCGAACACAAACAGGTACACTATCGGCGTATGGAACATCATATACTGCAAGCGCCGCAGCGGCCCAAACCAGAACATCTTGCCCACCCGGCTCACCGCGTTGTCCGCCTGGCGAAAATGCCAGTTCACCTTCTCAATATCCTCCCCGACCACTTCGATCTCTTCCGGGCGACCCACCCCCAGCCCCTCCTCATGCGCCTGCCGAATGCAGCAGATACTCATCGGGTCGAACCCCATCATCTTGGCGCTGATCGCGTCGATGGCCACACTGTCCGATGATGCCAACATGGTATTCTTGACCACTGGGGTCATCGTCCGCGGCCCCGCACCGTCGCCCGCCACCGTGCCGTCCATCACCGTGAATATCCCGCTGTGAATTTCCTGTTGTATCGCCAGCAGATCCACCAGAGTCTTATGGATAACACTGTGGGTGTAATGCCGCTTGCGATTCAAAAGCCCACCAAAGGCATTCTTCATCGCCCCCGTCATGGTCGTGTAAATATGACACTTCATGGTGGGCAGATGAATAATGTTCTTGTCGAAAAAATAATCGGGAACATAAATCCCCTCCGGAAAGATCTGGTCCAGCACCAACATCTTGGCTTTGGGCTCATAACGCACCCACTTCATATGCGCCGGGTTGAAATTGTAACGCACCGGCACCTGGTAATCCTTCAACACGCCCGTGTACCGGTTGAGCCGCTCCCCCTTGCGGGCATTGGTCACCACCGTGCGATTTTCAACACACACCAGGGCTTCATAGGCACGCCGACGCAGGGCCTTGATCACCCCTTCGAGCTGCCATGGCGTCGTATTCGCACTCAAAAAAGGCATGTGCCAAGAGATATTGTCCTTGAGAATCGTCGTCTTGTCCGCCGCCAACGCCCCCGCCATATCCGCCTGCGCCACCAGAGTGTCAATGTCTTCCAGCACATTGGCCGCACTGGTCGTAATTACCGCCACCCGCCCTCGACTCATAAGCTCTTCTCCATTATCTGCTCACTCGCCCTGAGATCATAACCGGCTCAACCAAACAAATCAAATTGCTCCCCGTAACGCACCACCACCGCCGAAAGGACCAGCCACAACACCAGGTTCACCAGCGTCGGAACATCGCGATATAGCGTCCCCGTCGGGTCCTCCCCTTCCTTCAAGTGATAGATCAAATAGATGTAACGAAACAGACCATACATCACCAACGGCACTGTCAACAGCATCCCGTGCGACCCTAACGCCTCGACTGTCCGCGCGTCCACCGAATATAACGCGTAACAAATCATCGTCGCCGCCGTCAGCATGGCAATCACCTGATCCAGAAACGCCACGCTGTAATCCTGCAGGACAGGACGCGTCCGGTTCGCAGCGGCCTCGACCCCCACCAGTTCCGCCCGTCGCTTGGCAAAGCCCAGAAACATCGATATCATCACCGTACACAGCACCAACCAATACGAAGGCGTCGCCGCCACCGCCACTCCGCCTGCGTAAATACGCAACACAAACCCCGCCGTAATGGCCATCACGTCCAATATCGCCACATGCTTGAGCCCCGCTGAGTAGAGCACATTGAGAATCAAGAACGCCCCGACCATCGCCAAATAGGCCCCGCCCAACGCCATCGCCGGCACCAGAGAGACCCCCACCAGCAATCCGCTCACCAGAAGAGCACGCCCCACCGAAACACGCCCCGACGCCACCGGACGCTCTCGCTTGACCGGGTGCCGCCGGTCCTCCTGACGATCACACACATCGTTCAAAACGTAAATGGCACTCGAGGCCG
>Ga0180429_10003410_pt1 | contig 12835 bp, 11 predicted proteins | sample SS_ome_FD_132428 | JGI IMG/M metagenome (GOLD analysis project Ga0180429, IMG submission 132428) | Hypersaline lake sediment archaeal communities from the Salton Sea, California, USA - SS_1_S_1 metaG | ecosystem: Environmental > Aquatic > Non-marine Saline and Alkaline > Hypersaline > Sediment ... | reverse complement strand
TACCCGACCGGCGACGACGACCTGAAGAGCCCAACGCTGATGTGCGAGCCGGCTGGTCTGAACACCGACAAGGGCCCGGTCAAGATGGACAAGGTTCCGACGCTCTAGTCGGACGGGGTTTGTGTAAGGATTTCTTTCTTAAACAAACGAACCAAGTTACTTCGGCAAGCAAACAAACTATGGGAGATAAAGGACAATGGCGGATTTTGAGACGGTAACGGTCGAAACCGACCTGCTTATCTGTGGCGGCGGAATGGCCGCCTGCGGAGCAGCGGTTGAGGCATCCTACTGGGCCAAGAAGCACGGGCTGAAGGTCACCGTGGTCGACAAGGCGGCAATGGACCGCTCCGGTGCGGTTGCAATGGGCCTTTCGGCAATCAATCAATACGTGGACCTTAACAGCGGCAACAACACGCTGAACGATTACCTCGACTACGTACGCAACGACTTGATGGGCATTACCCGCGAGGACGTCGTGGCCAGCATCGCGCGGCACGTGGACTCGACGGTCCACCTGTTCGAGAAATGGGGTCTGCCGATCTGGACGGACCAGGACGGCAAATACGTCCACGAAGGTCGTTGGCAGTTGATGATCAACGGCGAGTCGTACAAGGTCATCGTGGCCGAAGCGGCCAAGAACGCCCTGGCCGAGGCCGGCGGTGAGTATTTCGAGCGCGTCTTCATCACCCACCCGTTGATCAACGACGGCAAATGCGTCGGCGCCATCGGCTTCAGCGTTCGCGAGAACAAGATGTACGTGTTCAAGGCCAAGGCCACGATGGTCGCCATGGGCGGTGCGGTGCACGTGTTCAAGCCGCGTTCGACCGGCGAGGGCTTCGGCCGCTCCTGGTACCCCCCGTTCAACTCCGGTGCCAGCGCATTCTTCACCATCTACGGCGGTGCCGAGATGACCTGCCAAGAGGTCCGGTTCATCCCGGTCCGCTTCAAGGACGCTTACGGGCCGGTGGGTGCGTGGTTCCTGCTGTTTAAGTCGATTGCGACCAACGCGCAAGGCGGCAACTACATGCAGGAGAACGTCGCTGAACTCGACAAGTGGGAGCCCTACGGCAAGGTCAAGCCGCGGCCGGCAAACATCCGCAACTGGCTGATGATGCTCGACGTGATGGACGGCAAGAGCCCGATCTACATGCAGACCCACGAAGCGATCAAGCGGATCGCCGACCAGGCACCCGACGAAAAGGCCGCCAAGAAGAAACTCCGCGAACTGGAGTCGGAAGCCTGGGAAGATTTCCTCGATATGACCATCTCGCAGGCCATTCTCTGGGCCGCCACCAACGTCGAGCCCGAGGTGAAGCCCTCCGAGATCATGGCTTGTGATCCCTACTTCATCGGCTCGCACTCCGGTGCGTCCGGCGCCTGGGTCTCGGGGCCGGAGGACCTCCAGACCGACGAGACCAAGGACGAGTACTTCTGGGGATACCCGCACATGACGACCGTCTCCGGCATGTTTGCCGCGGGCGACGCCTCCGGGGCCTCCAGTCACAAGTTCTCTTCCGGGTCGCACGCCGAAGGTCGCATCGCCGCCAAGGCCGCGATCTCCTACGTCGTCGACAACCCCGCCGCCCCCGCCGTGGACCAGGCTCAGATCGACGCCCTGACCGAGGAAATCCTCAAGCCGCTCGACACCTTCGAGCAGCACAAGGGCGCCACCACCGATCCCGACATCAACCCCAACTACATTCGTCCCACGCAGTTCATGTACCGACTGCAGAAGATCATGGACGAGTACGCGGGTGGCGTGTCGAGCCAGTTCAAGACCAGCGACAAGCTGCTCGAGAAGGGCATGGATCTGTTGACCTTCCTCAAGGAAGACTCTTCCGCCCTGGCCGCGGAAAACTTGCACGAGTTGATGCGGTGCTGGGAGAACGTCCATCGCATGTACCAGGCCGATGCCCACATGCGTTCCATCCACTTCCGTGAGGAAACGCGTTGGCCGGGCTACTACTTCCGTGCTGACAAGCCGGACATGGACAACGAAAACTGGCTCGCCTTCTGCAACTGCACCTACGACAAGGACAGTGGCGAGTGGACGATGATGAAGAAGCCCGTGAAGTACATCTCTCAATAAGGGCTTTCGAGTTTTTTGGGGATCTTCGGGCGCCGCGCCGCGGGGCCCGAAGGTTCCGTTTTTCGACGCTTTCCGGTCGCTTTTTCCCGAAGGCGTCTTTGTTTCGCGCGGACGTGGTCGGGCAGCGGGTAGTTGCACCGGCCGACGCGGCAGGTCGTTGAACGATCGAGGAACCAGATGGCGGATATCCCTCGAACCTGCGACCATTGCGGGTCTCGGTTGAAGAAGTGGCGAGTGCCGGAAGGCGCGACCTGGGACGAAGAGTTCTTCTTCGTTTGCTTCAACGACGATTGCTCCTACTACAAGGAGGGGTGGGAATGGATGAAGGAACAGTATAGCCAACATGCTTCGTATCGGTTTATGATTAACCCCACCACCGGCACCTCATCGCAGATTCCCGTTTGGTCGGACTCCGCGACGCGAGAGATGATTGTGGAGGACGACGAGGGAGATGACGAGTGAGTGACGAGCAGAGCCCCCCGCCGCCAAGCGATCCGCCGCCAAGCGATCCGCCGCCAAGCGATCCGCCGCCAAGCGATCCGCGCGGGCAACTTGAAGAGAAGATCCTGGCCGACTATCCCCGGCTTGGCCCGGACGATAAGTTCAAGTTCGCCTGCCACAGCGGCGTATCGTGTTTCAATCGATGCTGCGGGGACGTGAATATCTTCTTGTCGCCGTACGACGTGCTGCGGATGAAGAAGCGTCTCGGCATGACATCGGGTGATTTCCTCGACAAACACGCGCTGATGCCCGTCCAGAAGGACATGAAGACGCCGGTTGTCGTGCTGCGCATGAACGACGACGAGGCGAAGAGTTGTCCGTTCTTGACGGACGAGGGTTGCGGGATTTACTCCGACCGTCCCTGGCCTTGCCGGATGTTTCCCTTGGGCCTGGCGGCGCAGAAGGACACGCCGGACGGCTGGCGCGGAGAACGTTTCTACTTTCTCCTGAAAGAGGACGTATGCCGGGGGTTCGACGAACCAAAGGAGTGGACCGTCCGCCAGTGGCTGGACGACCAGGGGATCGACGCGTACGACGAGTGGGGCGAAGCGTTCAAGGAACTCACGCTTCACAAGTTCTTCGAGGAGGGAGGCAGCCTCTCTCCCGAGAAGATGCACATGTTCTTCATCGCCTGCTATGACTTGGACAAGTTCCGGGAGTTCGTGTTCGAGAGCACACTCCTGCAGCGGTTCGAGGTGGACGAGGATTTCATCGAAGAGATGCGCTACAGCGAAGAGGGGTTGCTGCGTTTTGCGTTCCTTTGGCTGCGTTTCAGTCTCTTCGGTGAGAAGACCGTAAAAATGAAGCCGGAGGTCGTCGAGGCATTCAAGGGGAGCGTTGACAAGAAAGAGTTGTTCGACAAGCAGTAGGGTGCGCCAGTCGCGCCGAAAACCAGACATCTTGCGGTGCGCCGCACGTACTTTACGGAGACGTGATACACGATGAGTGGAAACGGTAGACGGGGAAAGGTCCTCGTAATCGGCGGCGGGATCAGCGGCGTGACGGCGGCCATCGAGGCCTCGGAAGCCGGCTGCGACGTTGTGCTGGTCGAGAGGAATCCTCACCTGGGCGGCCGCGTGGCCCAAATGAACCAGTACTTCCCCAAGCTTTGCCCGCCGAGTTGCGGCCTGGAGATCAACTTCCGCCGGCTCAGGACAAGCCCGCGTATCCGGTGCCTGACGCTTTCGGAGGTCGAGAAGATCGCCGGCGAGCCGGGGGATTATCGAGTGAGCATCCGGCGGCGGGCGCGTGGCGTGAACAACAAGTGCACGGCCTGCGGCGAGTGCGTGAAGGTATGCCCGGTGGAACGGCCCGACGAATACAACTGCGGGATGGGTTCAACCAAGGCGATCTACTTGCCCTACAAAATGGCCCACCCGCTGCAGTTTGTTATCGATCGCGACGCCTGCCTCGGGACCGAATGCGGCAAGTGCGTGCCGGCGTGCCCCTACCAGGCCATCGACCTGGAAATGCAGGACGAGACAATCGAGATCGAGGTCCAAGCGATAATCGTGGCCACCGGCTGGGAACCGTTCGACGCCGCAAAGATCGAGGGCCTGGGATTCGGCACCTCGCCAAACATAATTACCAACGTGATGATGGAGCGTCTTGCGTCGATCGACGGCCCCACCGGCGGAAAGATCCAGAGACCTTCCGACGAAAAGGGAATCGAGAGCGTCGCTTTCGTCCAGTGTGCCGGCTCGCGAGACGAGAACTACCTGAAGCACTGCTCGGGCGTCTGTTGCATGGCGTCGCTGAAACAGACAAGGTACGTCCGCGAGCAGTATCCGGACGCGCAGATCTACATTTTCTACATTGACGTCCGTTCGCCCGGCCGGCTGGAAGATTTCTATGCCGAGACGCAGCAAGACGAGAAAATCACGTTGATCAAGGGCAAGGTGGCGAAGGTCACGGAAGACGCGGCCAGCGGAGATCTGGTGGTCGAAGCCGAGGATATTCTTTCCGGCAGCAGCGTCAGCCGGAAGGTCAACCTCGTGGTGCTGGCCACCGGAATCGTCCCGGTGGACGCGGGAATTCGCATCGAACTCGATGGGGACCTGCAACGAGACGAGCACGGGTTTTTGACGGGCGATCAGCCGCTTGCCGGTTTGCTCGGGGCGGGATGCGCCAAGCGGCCGGTCGACGTGGCGGCGTGTGTGCGCGACGCGACGGGGACTGCCCTAAAGGCCCTGCAAAGTTGCGTGCAACGAGGTGATCAGTAAGAACAGACCAATCGAGCAGGAAAACGAAGGCCGGTCGACCGGCAACACCAAGACCGGCGGACCAGAAAGATAATGTCGATGGGTGATCAAGATAAGAAAATAGCCGTTTGGATCTGTCAGGGCTGTGACATTGGCAAGTCGATCGACGTCGATGCTCTACAGCAGTTGGCGACCGGTGATTGCGGGGCCGATTCGTGTCAGTCTCACGCCTGTTTGTGTAGCGACGAGGGCGTCGAACTGATTAAGAAGGACATCGAGCAGGGCGCGAATTCCCTCGTCATCGCCGGATGTTCGCCCAGGTTCAATACCGATACCTTCACGTTCGACGGCTGCTTGACCAGCCGGGTCGACTTGCGCGAGTTTGTCGTCTGGAGCCATCCGCCAAACGACGAAGACACCCAAATGCTCGCCGAAGACTACCTGCGGATGGGTGTTGTCCGGGCGAAGAAGGCGGAACTCGCTCAGCCGTACGAGACCGAAATCGACAAGACAATCCTCGTGGTCGGCGGCGGGCAAAGCGGAATGAGCGCGGCCCTGGAATCAGCCCGGGCGGGCTACGAAGTCGTTCTGATCGAGAAGCAAGCCCGGCTCGGCGGTTGGCTGAACAAGTTCTCCAAGCTGTTTCCCAAGAAGCCGCCTTACCGCGATCTCGAACCGGTCAACCTGGAATCGCGGGTGAAGGAGATCGAAGACAACGAGCGGATCAAAGTCTATCTGGGGGCGACGATCGAGCGGATCACCGGCCAGCCCGGCCAGTTCGACGTCTCGGTTCAGGTCAACGGCGATAGTGCGCAGTTCCGCGTCGGCGCCATCGTTCAGGCCACCGGATGGAAACCCTACGACGCCTCCCGGCTCGGCCATTTGGGCTACGGCAGCCCGAACGTCATTACCAACGTCCAGATGGAGGAGCTTGCCGCCTCGGGCAAGATCACGCGTCCGTCCGACGGCAAGCCGGCCCGGCGAATCGTCTTTATTCAATGTGCCGGCTCGCGCGACCAGGAGCACTTGCCTTACTGTTCGGGGGTCTGCTGCCGCGTGACGCTGAAGCAGGCCATTTGGGCTCGGGAACTCGACAGCGAAACACAGGCGTTCGTTTTATACAAAGACATTCGGGCGCCCGGGCAATACGAGGACTTCTATCGCAGAGCCCAGGAAGACCCGGAGATCTTCTTCACCAAGGGCGAAGTGGTCGGCGTGAAGGAAACCTCCGGCGGCAACCTGCTGGTCGACGTGGAAGACACGCTGATCGACGAGCGGATTCAGGTCGAGGCCGACCTGGTCGTGTTGGCGACCGGCATGGTGCCGGTGGCGGCCGACGGCGAATCCATCCGGCGGCACCAGGATGCCCTGGCGATCATCGAGAAGGGTGAGGCCGGTGCACAGCTTGAAGCGGCCAAGGTAACCGCCGAGGAGTTGAAAGACCACGCGGGCACGGATATCTTGCGTTTGGGATATCGGCAAGGTCCCGACCTGCCGGTGCTGAAGTACGATTTCCCCGATTCGCACTTCATCTGTTTCCCCTACGAGACGCGGCGGACGGGCATTTACGCGGCCGGATGCGTTCGCGCGCCCAACGACACCGACGCCTCCCGGGAAGACGCCCTGGGCGCCGCGATGAAGGCCATCCAGTGCGTGGAGTTGGCCTCGCAAGGAAAGGCCGTGCATCCGCGCTGGGAGGACGCGTCCTTCCCCGATTTTGCAATGCAGCGTTGCACGCAATGCAAGCGTTGTACCGAGGAATGCCCGTTCGGGGCTCTGGATGAAGACGAAAAGGGTACGCCCCTGCCGAACATCACTCGGTGCCGCCGTTGCGGTATTTGCCTGGGTGCATGCCCGGAACGGATCATTTCGTTCAAGGACTATTCCATCGACATCGTCTCTTCGATGATCAAGGCGGTCGACGTTCCCGACGAGTTCGAGGAGAAGCCCCGTTTGCTCGGGTTGCTCTGCGAGAACGACGCCTATCCGGCCTTGGACGCCGCCGGACTGAATCGCATTCAGCACAGCGCGTGGATCCGGTTCATACCGGTGCGGTGCCTGGGATCGGTCAACGTGGTGTGGATCGCCGACGCGTTGTCGAAAGGTTTTGACGGTATTCTGCTGGTCGGGTGCAAGTCGGGCGACGACTACCAGTGCCACTTCATTCGCGGCAGCGAGTTAATGGGTACCCGGGGTGACAATATCCGAGAGAAACTTACCGCGCTGGCACTGGAGGAAGAGCGTGTCCGCGTCGAGGAGATTTCCATCACGGAGTTCCGGAAACTGCCGCAGATCATCAACGAATTCGCGGAAGAGATCGAAGAAATCGGAATGAACCCGTTCAAGGGGTTCTAGGGAGCGTTCCCAAAATGTCAGAGCCGTATCTCGTCAAGCCAGACAGAGATTTTCTCCACTGCGTTCTCAAGAACGGCGGCGGAGACCTCAAGAAATGCTACCAGTGCGCCACCTGTTCCGTTGTTTGTGAACTGTCGGGCGAGCGGAATCCCTTCCCCAGAAAAGAGATGATCTGGGCCCAGTGGGGGCTGAAGGACCGGCTGGTTGCAGATCCGGACGTCTGGCTGTGCCACCAGTGTAACGACTGCTCGACGCACTGTCCGCGGGGTGCCCGGCCCGGAGATGTAATGGCCACGATCCGGCGGCAGACCATCATCCACTACGCCGTCCCCGGTTTCCTCGGCAAATGGGTCAACGATCCCAAATTCGCCCCGCTGGTCCTGCTCATTCCGACGGTCCTCGTGGGGTTGCTTTTCCTGTCGAGGATCGAAAACACGCTCGGCGAGAAGATCATATTCTCGTACTACAACCTGCTTCCACACTGGGTGCTGATCGGCTTCTTTGCGTTCTTCAGTCTCCTGTCCGTCGCGGCGATGACCGCGGGGGTTGTGCGGTTCTGGCAGGCAATGAAGGCCGCTGACGCCCGGGAGGAAACCACCACGGCGGCCAAAGGCCTGGGATCGAGCATCGTATCGGTGCTGAGAAGCGTCATTCTGCACGACAAATTCACCCTATGCACCACCGACCGCTCGCGGGCCCTGTCGCATCTGTGCGTTTTCTACGGCTTCATCGCTTTGCTGTTGGTAACGTTCTGGGTGATGACGGCCAGATTCAATCCCCTGATCCGACACGACTTCGTCTACCCCTTCAGCTTCTGGAGTCCGTGGAGGATGCTCGCCAATTTGGGCGGCGTGGCGATGGCAGCCGGCTGCCTGTTGATAATTCTAGACCGTTGGACCAAGAACCGGCGCGACGGCACGAGCACCTATTTCGACTGGGCTTTCGTCGGGACGCTGCTTGCCGTGGTGCTCACCGGGTTCGTCTGCGAAGTACTCCACTACGTCCGGTTGGAACCCCATCGATTCGTCGCCTACTTCATCCACCTGGTCTTCGTGTTTACGCTGCTGATGTACCTGCCCTACTGCAAGTTTGCCCATGTGTTCTACCGGATCACCGCCATGGTCTACGCCGAGTACTCCGGCCGGAGCGGCCCGGCGGGCGTTGCCGTGGCGGGCAAACAGCCGGAAGGCGAGCAAGAGGAAAAAGAGGGGAAAGACGAAGAAAGTGCAGGACACGCATGAAACTCAACCAAGTACTTGGCAATAGAACAATCGCCATCGTGGTGGCCGTTTCAGCGCTGATCATTCTGTTTCCTCTCGGATACAGCGTGGTTGGTGTTGCCTTTTCGCCACCGCGACCTTTTCTCGAAAAACCGGACGAGAAACACGAGAACTGCGTCAGAGACACCAGCTATATGCGTTTTCATCACATGGATCTTCTAAAGGAACTCCGAGAGGAAGCCGTGCGCGAGGGAAAAGGTGGAGAAATCAGCGTCAACAGTTGCAGGGAGTGCCACACCAGCAGAAAGCAGTTCTGTAATCAATGCCATAACGCCGTGAATTTGTACGTGGATTGTTTTGGCTGTCATTACTACCCCCTGGAAGATGAGAGGTAGGAAGGTTAAGGGAAACAACAATGGACAGAAGGGATTTCGTAAAGGCGGGCGGTGTGTTGCTGGCGGGGACTACCTGTGCCTATGGGTTGCCCTTGCTGAGCGCATACAGCCTAAGTACGCCAAGTCCGGAAGGTTCATCGGGCAAGCGCAAATGGGGGATGGTTATTGACGTACGCAACTGTTCGGAGGGCTGTAATGCGTGTTCGGAAGCGTGCCACAAAGAGCACAACATAACCTCTCGCGGAGAGAAGGACTGGGATATCCACTTGATCAGAAGGGTGACGGTCAAGAGGAAGTATCCCGCCGGCGCCGCCGCAATAGCCGAACCTCTGTCCGTGCCTTTGTTGTGTAATCACTGCGATGATCCGCCGTGCGTCCAAGCCTGTCCCGTGCAAGCTACCTTCAAGCGCGATGACGGCATAGTGCTTGTAGATCACCACAGGTGCATCGGATGCAGGTACTGCATGATTGCCTGTCCGTACAATGCCAGGCATTTTAACTTCAAGGAAAACGAAGAGTGGGCCAACAAGAATTACACCAGGAGTACGCACGGGGTCCCTCAATCGTGTAACTTTTGCGCGGCGCGCATTAGGAAGTGGAGGAAACGCGTCGAGGAGGATCCGGAGGTGCTCAAGCGCGAACCCGAACCGGTTCCGGCCTGTGTTGAGGCGTGTGAAAAACAAGCTCTGGCTTCGGGAAAGAAAAAAGCCCTGACTTTTGGGAACCTGAACGATCCGGACAGTGATGTCTCGAAGTTGATCGCCGATAATCCCGCGAGGGGCATCCGGGAGGATCTGGGCACCAAGCCAAAAGTCTTCTATATCGGCCTGTAGGCGTATAACCGTGGGGAAATGGGATGGAAGTCAAGTTCCAGACAATCGAGGGAAAGTCGGTACAGTTCTACCTGGTGTTGCTAGTCTTTGCGCTGTTGATTCTGCCGGGAGCTTTCTCTACGTACCTGATGTATTACCAAGGACTCCATCTGTCCGGGATGACGAACCGGATACCATGGGGGCTGCAGATCATCTTGGCCGTGTTCTACATCGGGCTGTCGGCCGGGTCGCTGGTGATTTCATCCCTGTACGGCATCTTCGGGAAAATCGAGTATAAGCCCTTTGCCAGAATCGCCGTCTATCTCGCCACGCTTCTTCTGATAGGGGCCCTGCTGTCGATCCTCACCGACTTGGGTAGGCTCGACAGACTTTCGATGTCCTTCTCGTATTTCAATTTCCTCTCCATGCTTTCGATCAATCCATTTCTGTACAACATGTATATCCTGATCTGCATAGTCTATCTCTGGGCAATGCTCAAGGAAAAGGACCGGTTCGTAAAGATAATGGCATTGATCGCCGTCATTTGGGCAATCCTCGTCCATAGCGGCACGGGTGCGATTTTCGGCTTCGTCCCCAGAGAGCTGTACCAGTCGGCCCTGCTGCCGCCAAGCTTCATTTCGGCGGCACTCTCGTCCGGCACCGCACTAATGATTCTCGTCATACTCGCGCTGTTCAGGTTTACCGAACGGCCCTTGGATCATAGACTGGTGGTGCGGCTCGGCAGGCTCCTGGCCGTTTTCATTTTTGTAGTCATCTATTTCATATTCGTCGAGAACGCCTATCGCCTCTATATGCCCGAATCCCGCGAGGCCGCCCGGTTCTTTCTCTTCGACCCCGTCAACGCTGCGATCTTCTGGGGTGGGCTGATAACCATCGGCTCCATAATTCCCGCCGTCGTACTCTTGAATCCAAGAACGGGAGGCTCCATCCCCTGGATCATCTTCTCGGCCGTTCTGGTGGTGTTTGGCGTCTTATGTGAGAGATACCTGATTGTGATTCCAGGACTGGCCCACCCGACGGATCTTCTCCCGGGTATGGAGATAGCGGATTCCGTCATTGATGAGGGAATTGTGTACTATTCCGCCAGTATTCATGAGGTGTTTCAAGCCCTCGCAGTGGTAGGGATGATTGGATTCCTATTCGTCTTGGGATTGAGACTGCTCAAGTTGCTTCCGACGGAGGCAAAGATCTACGAGTAACACACATCTGCCAAATCACCTATCACAAAAAAGAAGGAAGAGTTTCATGGACAAGTTGATCAAGCCGCACGGTTCGGATTCGTTGAATCCCCTCTTCGTCGCGGACGACGCGAAACGCGCCGAGTTGCAGAAGGAAGCCGAAGGACTGCCGAAGTTGCTCGTCTGCTCCCAAGCAGCCGCCAACGCGGTCATGATGGGTAGCGGGTACTTTAACCCGTTGACCGGCTTTATGAATCTGGCGGACTCGCTCTCCGTGGCCGAGGGCATGAAGACCACCGGCGGGCTGTTCTGGCCGGTGCCGATCGTCAACGTCGTCGAAGACGCCTCCGCCATCAAGGACGCCAAGCGGATCGCACTGCTCGATCCCAACGTGGACGGCAACCCCGTGCTGGCGATCCAGGACGTCGAGTCGATCGAAGAGGCAACCGACGAGCAAATGCAGTCGATGGCCGAGAAAATCTACGCCACCACCAGCATGGAACACCCGGGTGTCAAGGCATTCCTCTCGGTGGGCAAGACCTTCGTGGCCGGGCCGATCCAGGTGCTCAACTACTCTTACTTCGCCACCGACTTCCCGGAGACCTTCCGCACCGCCCCGCAGATCCGCGAAATGATCGAGAAGAACGGCTGGCAGAAAGTCGTCGCCTTCCAGACGCGCAACCCGATGCACCGCGCACACGAGGCGCTGGTCAAGATCGCCATGGAGCGGACCGGTGCCGACGGCTCGGTGATTCACATGTTGCTGGGCAAACTGAAGAAGGGCGACATCCCGGCCGACGTGCGAGACGGCGCCATCCGCAAGATGGTCGAACTCTACTTCGAGCCGAACTCCGCCGAGATCACCGGATACGGCTTCGACATGCTCTACGCCGGTCCGCGGGAAGCCGTGCTCCACGCCGTGTTCCGACAGAACATGGGCGCTACGCATCTGATCGTCGGCCGCGACCACGCCGGCGTGGGCGACTACTACGGCCCGTTCGACGCCCAAGAGATCTTCCACAAAGAGGTCCCGGAAGGTGCCCTGGAGTTGAAGATCTTCGAGGCCGACCATACCGCGTTTTCCAAGAGCGTGGGCGACGTGATCATGATGCGCGAGGCACCGGAAGGACACAAGAAAGAAGATTTCGTGTTCCTCTCCGGAACCAAGGTAAGAGAGATGCTCTCCAACGGCCAGGACCTGCCTCCCGAGTTCGCACGGCCCGAGGTCGCGAAGATCCTCATGAGCTACTACCAGTCGCTGCCGAAGGAGTGATCTCAGCGAGGACGCGTGCCATGGACCTTATCACGGTAGAACGCAGAGAGGGCCTGAAGTTCGACATCAGCGTGCGCGGTCACAACGTGACGGCCGACTTGTCCGAAGAGGAGGGCGGCGGCGACCAGGGCCCTTCGCCGGCGGAGTTATTGGCTGGCTCTCTGGGGGCATGCATCGCGATCATGGTTCAAACATACTGCCAGAGTCACGGGTACGATGGCGACGTCGGCGTCAGCATGACCGTGGAGCTTGCGGACGAGCCCAAACGCATTGGCCGACTGGTTGTCGATCTGGAATTGCCGGAGGGTGTGCCCGAAGATAGAATGGTGGCGATCAAACGAGTGGTCGAGCGGTGCCCCATTCACCAGACGCTCAAGAACCCGCCGGCCCTGGACATTGAGATTGTATAGAATAAACTGGGGTTGCGCGTTGGCACCCCGGTTTAGTTTACTAGCCTGAAAAAGGAGAAAATTCGTGGAAACAAAAGAACTGGGCGGCAAGCAGATCGAAGTCGATGAGGATGGGTTCATTCAGGATCCGGATGCGTGGGACGAGGGCGTTGCCAAGAGCCTTGCGGAAACGGAAGGCGTCGACGACCTGACCGAGGATCACTGGAAGGTGGTCAACTACCTGCGAGATTACTATCTCGAGTTCAACATGGCTCCGATGATCCGCAAGCTGTGCAAGAGCACCGGTTTCAAGCTGAAGGAAATCTACGACCTGTTCCCGAGCGGGCCCGCAAAGGGTGCCTGCAAGGTGGCCGGGCTTCCCAAGCCGACCGGTTGCGTCT
>Ga0180429_10003409_pt1 | contig 12838 bp, 11 predicted proteins | sample SS_ome_FD_132428 | JGI IMG/M metagenome (GOLD analysis project Ga0180429, IMG submission 132428) | Hypersaline lake sediment archaeal communities from the Salton Sea, California, USA - SS_1_S_1 metaG | ecosystem: Environmental > Aquatic > Non-marine Saline and Alkaline > Hypersaline > Sediment ... | reverse complement strand
GAGCCGCCGGCGCACGGCGTTCCTTCTTGACAAGGCCGAGAAGCGCCTTCACATCGTCGAGGGCCTCCTCATCGCCCTCGACCACATCGATGCCGTGATCGAAACGATCCGCTCCTCGCCCGACGTGCCCACCGCTCAAGAGAGGCTGATGGAACGCTTCAGTCTCTCCGAGGTTCAGGCCGACGCGATCTTGCGGATGCAGCTCCAGCGGCTCACCGGCCTGGAGAGGGCCAAGCTCGAGGACGAAGCCCAGAAACTGCGCGACGAGATCGAGTACTACAAGTCGATCCTCGCCAGCGAAAAGATGGTCTTCGACATCATCAAGGAAGACCTCCTCCGCGTGAAGAGCCACTTCAAATCGAAGCGGCGCACCGAGATCGGCGAGCCGATCGACGGGATCGAATCGGCCGACCTCATCGCCGACGAGGAGATGACCGTCACCTTCAGCCGCGAAGGTTACGTCAAGCGCCTCCCCATGGACACATACAAGAGCCAGAAGAGGGGCGGCAAGGGAATCATCGCCGCCGACTCGCGCGAGGGCGATTACATCGAGCGCCTCTTCATCGCCTCGACCCACGACTTTCTGTTGATTCTGACCAACCTGGGCAAGCTCCACTGGCTCAAGGTCTACGAGGTGCCGCTCCTCACCCGCCAGTCGAAGGGGCGCGCCATCGTCAACCTCCTTCACCTTCAGGACAAGGAGAAGATCAAGTCGGTCGTGCCCGTGCGCGACTTCAGCAAGGGCGATCTCGTCATGGCCACGGCGAGCGGCGTGATCAAGAAGACCAAGCTCTCCGCCTTCGCACGGCAGAAGAAGGGCGGGATCATCGCCGTCGATCTCAAGGATGGCGACAACCTGATCGGCGCCAAGGTCGCCCGTCCCGACGACGACATCATGCTCGGCACGGAGAAGGGCATCAGCATCCGCTTCTCGGCCAGCCAGGTGCGCGCCATGGGCCGCACGGCGCGCGGTGTGCGCGGCATCTCGCTCAGAAAGGGCGACCGCGTCTGCGACATGGTCATCGTCAAGGAAGACCGCACCATCCTCACCGTCTGCGAAAACGGCTACGGCAAGAGGACCAAGCGGGACGAGTACCGCACCCAGAGCCGGGGCGGAAAGGGCATCATCAACATCAAGACCACCGAGCGGAACGGCAAGGTCGTCGCCATGAAGGCGGTCCGTGCCGATGACGAGCTCATGCTCATCACCCAGCAGGGCAAGCTGGTCCGTATCTCGGTCAAATCGATTTCGACCGTGGGCCGCGCCACCCAGGGCGTGCGCGTCATGGGCCTCAACAAGGGCGACAAGCTCATCGCCATCACCCGCGTGGTGAAAGAAAACGACGACCACGACAAGGTTGCCGAGAACGGTGTTACCGAAGATGTTGCCCAAGATAACGCCAACAACAACACTCCTTCCAAGGATGGGCCCGAGGCAGGAGACTCGTAACTTTCCGCACCGATGCGGAAGAAGGGGTGAAAAAATGCCCTTTGCCAGAATTTCGGAAATCATCGACGAACTGCAGGCGGGCCGGATGATCGTGCTCGTCGACGACGAGGACCGCGAGAACGAAGGCGATCTCTGCGTGGCGGCAGAATATGCCACGCCCGAGGTGATCAACTTCATGGCCACCCATGGCCGGGGGCTCATCTGCCTCTCCATGTCGGAAAGCTACATCGAAAAACTCGACCTCCCTCCCCAGGCCGAGCACAACGACTCGAAATACGGCACGGCGTTCACGATCTCCGTCGACGCCCGCCACGACATCACCACGGGAATCTCGGCCTTCGATCGGGCCAAGACGATCCAGGCCTGCATCGCCGACGACGCTCGCCCCGAGGATCTGGTCCGGCCGGGCCACATCTTCCCCCTGAAGGCTCAGAAGGGCGGCGTACTCAGGCGAACGGGCCAAACCGAGGGCATCGTCGATCTAACGCGCCTCTCGGGACTCAAATCGGCGGGAGTGATCTGCGAGATCATGAAGGATGACGGCAACATGGCCCGTCTTCCCGACCTGGAAAAGTTCATCAAGAAACACGACCTCAAGCTCTGTTCCATCGCCGACATCATCGAGTACCGCCGCCATCACGAAAAACTCGTGGAGCGCGTCGTGTCGGTCAAGATGCCCACCCTCCACGGCGAGTTCGATCTCCACGTCTACAAGTCGAAGGTCGACGATTTTCTCCATCTCGCGCTCTGCAAGGGCATCCCGATCCGCACCGGCTCCCAGCCGCGCCTCAAGGATCCCGTGCTCGTCAGGGTTCATTCGGAGTGCTTCACGGGCGACATCTTCGGCTCGAACCTCTGCGACTGCGGCAGCCAGCTCCACCGCGCCATGAACATGATCGCCGAGAAGGGCGAGGGCGTTCTCCTCTACATGAAGCAGGAAGGCCGCGGCATCGGTCTCGAGGCGAAGCTCAAGGCCTACCATCTGCAGCAGACCGAGGGGCTCGACACGATCGAGGCCAATCAGGCGCTCGGATTTCCCGCCGACGTGCGCGACTACGGCATCGGCGCCCAGATCCTGGCCGATCTCGGCATCCGCAAGATGGAGCTCATGACCAACAACCCCAAGAAGTACCACGCACTCAAGGGTTACGGGCTCGAGATCGTCGAGCGCGTCTCGCTCGAGATCGCGCCGACAAAGGAAAACTTCCGCTATCTCAAGTGCAAGAAGGAGCGGATGGGCCACCTCCTCGAAAACGGCGATCTCACGAACGAGACCGGTCCGAACACGAAGAGCGACGCGTCGGGCGATTGTGGGTGCTAGGAGCCGATGGCCCATCACCCCAGGGTGCTGCTCGTTCAACCGCCGATCTACGACTTCACCGCCTTCGATCTTTTTGTGTACCCCCTCGGCCTGCTCGAGCTCGGCGCGACCCTCGAGGCCGCGGGATGCAGCGTGGCGCTCGTCGACGCCCTCGACCGCTTTGATCCATCCCTGAGATCGATTGCCGCGCCGATGGCTGCGACGTCCTCACCGATCAAAGCGCCCACTTTTCGCGGCGACGGTTGCGGCCATTTTCCAAGGGAGCGCATCGAACCGCCCCCGCCTCTGGCCGAGGTCCCCAGACGATTCCACCGATTCGGACTGGCGGCGCACACGCTCAGGGAGCGGATCGCCGCCGCGCCACGGCCCGATCTGGTCGGCATCACCTGTACCATGACCTACTGGTATCTGGGCGTGCGCGAGGTGGTGGCCCTCGTGCGCGAGCTCTACGGCGACGTTCCCGTGGCGCTCGGAGGGGTCTATGCCACCCTCTGTGCCGATCACGCCCGCGCGAACACGGGAGTCGATCTCGTTGTCTCCGGCCGCGACACCACTCCCATTTTGAAAGAACTCGGCCTCGACACCGCCGAGCGGCCCCAAGGGGTCCGCCCCGCCCACCAATTGCTCGATCCTCGGCCGTCGGCCGCCCTCCGCACGTCGCACGGCTGTCCCTATCAGTGCACCTACTGCGCCGCACACCTCATCGCCGGCACCTTCTGCAGGCGGCCCGTCGACGACGTGCTCGATGAACTGACCCGGCTCATCGCCGACCGCCGGCCGGGTCACGTGGCGTTCCACGACGACGCGCTGATCACCGGCCGAGGCCGTGCGTTCATCGAACTCGCCGACCGCATCAACGAAGAGGGCCTGAATCGCTCCACGGCCTTCTATTCGATCAACGGCCTCAATGCGACGGTCCTGTCGGAGGACGTGGCCGCCGCTCTGCGCAAGAGCGGATTTCGAGCCCTGAGGATCGGCTTCGAGACGGCCGACCTCGACCTCCAGGCGCAGACGGGGGCGAAGGTCACGGGCGACGATCTGGCCCGCGGCCTATCCAATCTTTTCGACGCGGGCTTCACGCGCCGCGAGGTGGGCGTTTACGTTCTGGCCGGCCTGCCCGGTCAGAGCGCCGGGTCGATCGAGGAGACGATCCGCTTCGTGCACGCCCTCGGCAGCCAGGTCCGGCTCGCCGAGTACGCGCCCGTGCCGCAAACGGCGCTCTTCGAAGAGTCGCGCCGCCTGTCGCGCTTCGATCTCGACGAGCCCCTCTTCCACAATAAATGCCTGGCCGCCCTCCGCTTCGAGAGCCTCGATCTCGCCCGCCTTCGGGAGCTCAAAGATCTCGCTCATCGCCTCAACGGAGCGCTCCTCGAGGGTGAGAGCAAAAGATAGAGCGCGGGGCGCCCGCCGAATATCCGTGGTAAAAATAATCTTGAAAAGGACTTATGACGCCAATAAGCTGGCCCGATCGCGATGCGGTTTGAGTCCGAGCCCGCCCGAACAATTCGGACCCGGTTGCCAAAATACACGGAATTTATTGATTTCCCTGCCTGTCCAAGTAGCACGAAATCGGAGTACCGACACTGTTGGAAGACACCCGGCTAGTTGAAGGACTGAAAACAGGCGACGATGAAGCGTTCCGGGAGCTTCTCGACCGCTATGAGGCGAAGATTTTCAACACCGTCCTCCGTATCGTCAAAGACCGCTCGCACGCGGAAGATGTGGTTCAGGAGGTTTTCTTGAAGACGCTCAGGAATATCGGCTCATTCAACTTTCAGGCAGGTCTCTACACCTGGATCTACCGCATTGCGGTCAACGCCGCCCTCGACAACCTCAAGAAGACGCAGCGAATGAAACCCCTGTCGATCCACGGCAACGAGGAACAGACCTTTGAAATCCCGTCGGACGTCGACGATCCCAGCCGCGCGCCCGAACGGGCCGAGATGGCCCGGATCCTCACCGGTGCGATCGACGAACTGTCCGATAAGTACAGGACCATTCTCATTCTCAGAGAATTCGAAGGGCTCTCCTACGAGGAGATCTCACAGACGCTCGAATGCTCCAAGGGCACCGTCGAAAGCCGGCTCTTCAGGGCACGCGAACGGCTCAGGAAAAAGATGGAGAAATATCTCTAATGGAAAGCAACGGTTTCCACGGATGCCACGAATTCCACGAACTGATCAACCGGTTCGTCGACAACGAACTCGGCAGCGAGCAGGATCGCATCCTGCACGATCATCTCGCACAGTGCGCGCCCTGCGCACGACGTCTCGAACAGTACCGGGCGCTCAGCGCGTCCATGGAGCCCGAGACCGTGGCGCCGCCGCCCGCACTCCGGCCGCGGATTCTCGAAGCCCTGCGGGCGGAGAGCTCACGGGGGATCAACGGCGCCGCGCTCGACAAGGTCATTCTCCTTTTCCGGCGCGCGGCGGTGGCGGCTCTTCTATTCGTGGCGATCTCGGCGACCTTCTTCTTTGGCCGGCTCGGCACTCTTCAGGCCGACGACAGGCCGGTTCACTATGAAGATCTCTTCTCGATCAGCACCCCTGACGACGCCCTCGAGGCCTTGATTCACACGACCACCCAGAAAGACGCACTGCGTCGTTTTACAAACGATAGTCGTTTTACAAACGATAGTCGTTCTACAAACGAGGAGGGAGAATGAAAACCAAGAGCCCTCTCTTGTGGATCGTCGTCATTGCCCTCTGCTTCTTTGCATTCGGCTATTTCACGAGCCTCTACGTCTCCACGAACAGCCGGCCGCAGGCGCCCTCCTACGTGGAACGGCTCGACGAGGCCCTCGGCCTGTCAGACGATCAGGAGAAAAAAATCAGCTCCCTCCTCGACGACGAGGACGAACAGATCGGCACGATCCTCGACACGGTCCGCGCGCCGTTGGTCGAGGAGATTCAGAAGGTGCGCGACGACACCAAGAACAAGATCCGCATCGTGCTCGACGAATCGCAGCGCGCCCTCTTCGATGAAGGCGGTTTTTCCAAAGAGGGGGATTTTTGAGGGCAGGCGAAATTTAAGACTGTGCCTTGCGCAAGGCGCGATTATGATAGAACCGAACATGACCGAGGTGGTTGCCGATAAAAACAAGACCATTATCGAGATAAGGGACAGAGAAGCATGGGTTATTTGAGCGTCGATTTCGGTTGCCGCAAGATCAGGCTGCTCGAAACCGAGGGAACGGCCAAGAGGATGAAGCTCAAGGCGTTCCGCATGATCGATACGCTCCGCGAGGGAGTCGAGATGCTCGACGACCCGCCGAGCGCCAAGGCCACGGCCGAGACCTTCAAGCGCACATTGTCGAAGAACAAGTTCTCCCGCGATCCGTCATGCATGGCGCTCGATACGTCTTATTCCATCATTCGCGACATCTCGCTCCCCTTCAAGGGCGACGATCAGATCCGCAAGGTGATCAAGTTCGAGTCGGAGAGCCACATCCAGCACGACATCGACGATGTGGTGGTGAGCTATTTCAAGCGATCGGAGACGGTGGACAAGAGCAACCTCATGGTGGTGGCCGCCAAGAAGTCCGATCTGAGAAAACACCTCGAATTCCTCGATAGCGTCGGCGTCGATCCGGTCCAGATCGACCTCGACATCCTCTGCCTCTACAACGCTCTATGCGGCACGGGTGTGGTGAAGGACCACAAGTGTTTCGTTGTGATCAGCGCGGGGCGCGAAAAGACCGACCTTCTCGTGATCAACAAGGAACGGCTCGTCGCCTGCCGGTCGATTCCGATCGGCGCGGGCGGAATCGCCGCCGCCCTGACCCACGACCTCAAGGAAGGGCAGCTCGAACCGTCGGACAGCGGCGTGCGGCTCCTCGGTCTCAGCAATGACCGGGCCCTGACAGAGAGGGTTTTCGAGGGTGACGCGGCTCTCCTCGGCGAAAGCGGTGACGAAAGGGACGCCGAATCGGGCACCGAATCGGACGCCGGCGGTGACGGCGACCACGCTGCCGAAATCGATTCAAAAAAGGACGATGCCGCTGAGACCGACGCCACACTCCCCGCCGCGACGGGACCCGATTCGGCTCGGGCCGAATCCCTGGCATCGGGCCGCCGCCAGGATTATCTCCAGAAACTCAAACGCGAGGTCATGCGCGTCCTCACCTTTCTCCAGATGGCGGAGCCTCCCGAAAAGATCTTCCTCACCGGAATGGGAAGCCGCATGAAGGGCTTGCAGGAAACCGCCGAGAGCCTCTTCAACGCCAAGGCCGAGGAGCTCGACCTCCTCGGGCGCGTCGACCACTCCTTCGCGCCGAGCGATGTGCGGACGATCAACAGCGAGGTGGGAATCAGCCTCGGCCTCGCCTACAAGCAGATGGGCTTCGACGCGACGCGCGTCGACTTCCGTCAGGAGGACGTGCGCTACGCGAAGAAGTTCGACCAGATCAAGATTCCCCTCGTCTACCTGACTCTGCTCATTCTGATCATGACGATTCTGCTCAATCTCGAGCTCTACAAGAAGCGGGATGTGAAGAAACGGGAGCTCCGCTACATCTACGCCTACTCGCTCCAGGAACTCAGCGAGGCCCTGGGCGACAAAAAGGAGGCGGAGCAGCTCGTCTCGTCGGAACCGGCCGACTCGCGCGACGGGGTCATGCTCATCAAGCGCATCCTCACGCGAAAGAACACGGAGCTCCTCGACGAACTCGGCCGGGGGGGCACGATCCCCGAGCTCCCCTCCGTCTTTCCCGTGTGGCATGCCGTGTTCGACGCCCTCATGAAACGGGACAAGGATCTCGAGATCATCAAACTCGACGAGTTCAGGATCGACACGCGGGTCAACCCGCCCACCCTGCAGCTCAGCGGCGAGGTGGGAACGGGCGAGGACATGTCGACGTTGATCAACATTCTTTCCGAGGTTCCCATGCTCTACGACGTCAAGCCGGGCGAGGACAAGCCCACACCGTCGGGCAACCGTGAATTCACCAATATCAAAGCCTTCATCAGAACCAAAAAAGAGGAGGGCTAATCATGTTCGGCATGGATTTCGTCAAGTTCACTCTCGTTTCCGCCACGATCCTCCTGGCTCTCTCCGGTGGATTCTACGCCTTTCAAACGTGGGATCTCACCAAGCTGCACGAGGACGCCAACTATCTCTTTCTCCGCACCCTGCCCGAGGTGGGCAAGCTCGGATACGACGTCTCGCTCAAGCAAGAGGAGATCAAGAAAGACGAAAAACGGGGCGTACAGATTCACAGGTATGTCCAGGAACGGGCCAACGAATCAAATATCCGATACAACCAGCTCCAGCTCGGCAAGGCGCGTGAGGAGCAGAACACGCGCGAAGGCTACATCGACTACCGCACGGAGATCTCGCCCGCCGGAAAGCGGGGCCGGACCAAGTTCCACCGTCAGTACATCGCCCGCTTCATCTTTCTGCTCGAAAACCGGACCAACTCGTTGAAGGTGACCTCCCTCAACCTCAGAGATCCGTCACCCGACCACGAAAACTGGAGCATGACTCTCGAAGTCACCGAACGCAAACCGATCAAAAAATAGATGAAGCCCCCATCCGACCCTTCCCGAGACAGACACATCGACGATTTCGACGGCCGCGTCGACGATTTCGACGGCCGCGTCGACGATTTCGACGGGATCGTCTTTGACCTCGACGGCGTTCTGCTCGACTCGTGGCAGCTCTACCTCGGCCTCTACCGAAAGGTCTTCGCCGATCTCGTGGGCCGGGAATTTTCCGACGCCGAGCTCATCGGCCACGCGTGCACCACTGAAAGCGGCACCCTGTCGGCCGTTCTCTCTCCCTCACGGCTCGACGAGGGTTTCGATCGCCTCAACTACTGGTATCCACGCCTCTTCGACGATCTGGCGCCTCCCTATCCCGAGGCTGTCGCCGCTCTCCGCGCGGCTCATGGCAGGGGAAAAAAAGTGGCCATCTTCACGGGCAAGACGCGGTTCACGGCGGAGTTCTCGCTCGAACGGATCGGCGTGGCCGATCTTGTCGATTCTCTTTCGTCAGAGGACGATTACGACGCACCCAAACCCGATCCCGGGGGATTGCTGAGGATCCTGAAAAAACTTGATCTCGAGCCGGAGCGCACCCTCTTCATCGGCGACCAGAAGATCGACCTCCTGGCGGGACGGGGCGCGCGGACCGCAACGGCCGCGGCGCTCTGGGCGGTGTACACCACGATCGAACGCAACGACACTCATGCCGACCTCGTCTTTGCGACGGCGCGAAAATGCCTCGAATTCTTCGAATCCAACTCTAACGACTGAAAAAGGCGCGGCAGAATCGTTCGAACGGGCAGAGCCGAATGCCGCAAAAGGGGAGAAGTATGGTACCCAAGAGCCCCTTGGTCTCGCGGATACCTCTTTGAGCTGGCCTGTTCACGTCATGTAAATCCTGATTTTCGTTGGTGCGATCCTTACCGGTACTCCACTCACATCCATATAGCAATTCCAGGACCGATGGGAACATGGTTGTGAAAAGATTCGAACGACCCCGTGCTGATCAGCGGACAATTAAAGGCAGGATTGCTCTTCGGGGCACCCCGCACGAAGGGCGGGGCAACCCGCGCTAAGGGCGGTGGGGCGCCCTGGGGTCCAGGTTGGGAGGGTTGACTAAGTCCGGATTCAGGAAGGCGCGATGTCCGGGTCCCACGCAAATCGCCGCGGAATTGCAGATGGGGGATTGGGCCGGAAACAGGGATGACAGGTTGCGCGTGAGTCGACCTGAACCTACAAACGTCAAGGTAGTGTTACCCGAACATCCCATACTGTTCTCCAAGCCCGACAGACACCCGTCCACTCGGATATTTCCGGGCAGACGTGAAGCGTTTACCATGCGCAGAGCAACAGAAAGCAGAAGAAAGCTCTCGTCGATTAGAAGCATTTTGATGCGCATGGTATTACAGGAAGCACAGGTACTAAGGGTATGAGGACACGTGGGCGAATCCCGTGACCAACCCGCGAGGAACCGATCCCCGCGCGCTTCCTGAACCCGTGTGAAGCCAATGAATATTTTATGATCCCCGTTCAGGCAGGTCCTGAATCTTGGATCGGAATGACAACTGAGAGAGAGATCTTTTCCCATTTCGATTTCTTGGCTTTACACTTATGACATGATCGAGGCTCTGGTTTTATTACGTCCCTTTTGCCCAAATGGTGTATGTTGAACTCAACGATCGCGGCATCCGACCGCCCTGCCATGAACCGGAGAAAGAGTGATGAGCAACTGTCCTGTCTGCGGAAACGAACTCGGTGATTCGGAGATCGTCTGCGCCGAATGCGTGGAGAATATCGCCCTCAACGAACCGAAGAGACGGGAGGTCAAGATCCGCCACGTGGCCGACACGCTGATCGTCTTTCTGGCGATCTTCCTCTTCATGAAGGGCGCCTATGCCATGTGGGGAAAGGGCGGATACCTCAGCTTCATGGAAACCCTGGGATTCCCCCCCGACCAGAACGCCGGCGACGGATTGCACTACCTCAACGCCTCGATCTGTATCCTCGCCGCCCTCGGCTACGCGGTCACCGCCCTCGCCAACTACCTGGCGCGACCGTGGACACTGCGTCTGTGCCTCATCACGCTCTGCTTCTTCGTGGCCGGACAGCTTGTGGTTCAGCTCGGGGATATTCATGAGGGTTTTGGATTCACCAAGGCGCTCAGCGTGATCTTCTTCCTGTCGGCCGTGCCGATCTTGCAGTACGTGATGTCCGCCATGGGCGCGGCAGCGTCGGCCGCCATTCTTAAACCGCCCGCGCCCCCCGAGAGTCCCGCGGCAGCCGAGTAGGAATCGGAAAGAGAGCATGGAGATTGCAGGACTGCTTTCACTCGTGTGCGTCCTCGGCTCCGCGGCGCTGATCGTCTCACTTCCCGGCCCCACGAATTTCGTCGAAAGGCTCCTCCTCTTCTTCTTCGGCCTCTCGGGCCAGATCGTGCTCATCGCCTTTCTTCTGTCCCCCTTCGGCCGCCTCGACAGCGCGCTCTGGTGGCTGGCCGCAAGCGGCGCTCTGCTCACGGCCCTCTTCGCCGCGGCGGGAGCGGCTCGAAAAGGGCGGCGGGCGCACGGCGGCTCCCCGAATCGAGACGAAGGGCCGATTCGGCAAGATCTTCCCCAACGGCACGACGCCGTCGACAGGGCCGGCCCGGAGCCGCGCGCCTCTCTGTTCCACTCCTTTCGGCTCGGCGCGATGGCCGTCACCGTCGTGATCTGCGGCGTGGCGAACCTGATCGTCGTGATCGCCTGCGCGCCGGGCACGTGGGATTGCATGGCCTATCATCTCGCCCGCGCCGCCTACTACATTCAGCAGGGGAGCTTTGCGGCCTATGACGCCAACTACTGGGCCCAGGTCGTTCATCCACTCAATACGACGGCGCTCAACGTTTTCACCCTCGTGGCCACGGGCAGCGAAAACCTGACCCAGGTCTGGCAGTACGCCTCCTACTGGGTGTCGATCACGGCGGTCTGCGGCATCGCGTCGGCCCTCGGCTTTTCGCGGCGTGCGGCCCTCTGCGGCGGGCTCCTCTTCGGGCTCCTCACCATCTGTCTCATGGAAGCGTCGACGGCGCAGAACGATCTCTTTCTCACGGCCGGCGTGGGCGGTGCGATCTATTTCTTCCTTGCCTGGCGGCGGGAGCCCGCGATCTGGCGGCTCGCGCTCAGCGGGGCGAGCCTCGGCCTCGCCATCGGGACCAAGGCTTCGGCCCTTCTCGCCATGCCCTCATTGATCGTGATCGCTCTGTGCGCCACCTTCGCCAAACCGGACCGGCCGCCGTCCGAATCACGCCCCCTGCCGCGGACAGCCCTCGCCGTGGCCGCGGCGATCGCCGGTCTGCTCCTCTTTGTCCTTCCCGCCGGCTATCTGCGCAACGTGAGCTCCTTCGGACATCCCGTGGCACCCGCCGCGGTGCGTGCCGAGCATTCCTTCGAAGGTTGGGCGCTGTCCGACCGGGCCCGTGCCGGGAGCCGCAACGCGCTTCGCTACGCGATCGAGTTCCTGTCGCTCGACGGATACAAGCCGTGCCCCGTAGCGCGGACCGTTCAAGACACCCTCCGACAGATCCCGCGCGCGGCGCTCGATCTTGCCGGCTGCGATCTCGAAGGGACGGCGCCCGCGGCCGACAGGCGCGAGCCCTATGCGTTGAGGCGGCCTCCGATCAGCCACGAGGACGAATCCTATTTTGGGATTCTGGGCTTCGGCCTCCTTCTGCCGATCGCTCTTCTCGTCCTCATCCGCCTGCTGAAACCGCCCGCGGGGTGGATGCTCGCCGCGGCGGCGCTCGTCTTCTTCATTGCCCAGAGCGTGGCGGGGCCCTTCGATCCCTGGCGGGGCCGCTATTTCATGGTGATGGGACTCCTCGCCGCCCCCCTGACCGGATACTACCTGGCCCACGGACGCGGCGTGATCTTCAATGGTTTCGCCACCCTGATCGTTGCGGCGGGCTGCGCGGGAGCGCTGTCGGCGGTTGCGTTCCACGAGGGGCGGGCGCTGCTCGGAGGGGAGGACTCCTTTTTCGGCCAGAGCCGCATCGAGCAGCTCGCCGCCAACCGCCCCAAGTATGCGCACGCCCTCAAACATTTCGACACTCTCGTTCCCGAAGACGCAACGGTGGCCGTGTGCGTCGAGCCGAACTCCCACGAATACCCCCTCTTCGGCCCGCGCCTCACGCGGCGGCTCATCCCTCTCAATTCCTTTCGCGGAGGTGTCAAGCCGATCCCGGCCGACGCCGACTATCTGCTCTACGACCATCGGCGGGTGCGGGTCAGCCCCTTCTTCGATCGATCCGACCTGCGTCTCGGCAAGGACTGGTACCTGCGCGAGCTCTCCGCCTCGAAGGGCGATCGTTGACGCCTTCCCGCCGGCAGGATATGGACAACGATCATCGACTTGTGGAAAATTGGCCCTTGCTCAAGAATCCCGATTCCGGTTCAGCACCAAGGAGGCCTCACCATTTCAAGACTGCGCCGCCTGATCGAAGACGCACGCGCTCTGCGGCTGGGCGCGATCGATTGCAACACGACCACCGTCTTTCGCATCGCGAACAGCGACGGCGACGGACTCCCAGGATTCTTCGTCGACCGCTAT
>Ga0180429_10003407_pt1 | contig 12839 bp, 8 predicted proteins | sample SS_ome_FD_132428 | JGI IMG/M metagenome (GOLD analysis project Ga0180429, IMG submission 132428) | Hypersaline lake sediment archaeal communities from the Salton Sea, California, USA - SS_1_S_1 metaG | ecosystem: Environmental > Aquatic > Non-marine Saline and Alkaline > Hypersaline > Sediment ... | reverse complement strand
GGTGTAAGCCAGGGTGTCACCGATACCAGCGGTCTCGGAAGCTTCTTTCATCGCAGCACAGATGTCGTCGTAAGAAGCGCCGTTTTCCAGCTCAACGGTCAGGTCAACAACAGACACGTCGGAAGTCGGGACGCGGAAAGCCATGCCGGTCAGCTTGCCGTTCAGCTCAGGCAGTACAACTCCAACAGCTTTTGCAGCACCAGTGGAGGACGGGATGATGTTCTCCAGGATACCGCGGCCGCCGCGCCAGTCCTTCATGGAAGGACCGTCAACGGTCTTCTGGGTCGCGGTGGCAGCGTGAACGGTGGACATCAGGCCACGCTTGATGCCCCACTTGTCGTTCAGCACCTTGGCGATCGGGGCCAGGCAGTTGGTGGTGCAGGAAGCAGCGGAAACAATGTTCTGACCTTCGTAGGTCTCGTGGTTTACGCCGTATACGAACATCGGGGTGCCGTCCTTGGAAGGAGCGGACATGACGACTTTCTTGGCGCCAGCGTCGATGTGCTTCTGACAGGTCTCTTCGGTCAGGAAGAAGCCGGTGCACTCCAGTACCAGGTCAACGTTGATATCGCCCCAGGCGAGGTCGGAAGGATCACGCTCAGCGGTCAGACGGATGGTCTTGCCGTTGACAACCAGGTTGTTGCCGTCGACAGCCACGTCGCCACCGAAGTTACCGTGTACAGAGTCGTACTTCAGCATGTAAGCCAGGTAATCAGCGTCCAGCAGGTCGTTGATACCGACGACTTCGATGTCGTCAGAGAAATCCTGAGCGATAGCGCGGAAAGCCATACGGCCGATACGGCCGAAACCGTTAATGCCTACTTTGATAGTCATATTGAATACTCCTCAACTTGATTCAGTCTTGGTTTTGAAACTCGGATGGCAGGCGACCGCAAAACGGCCGCCTGTGCCTGGAAAATCACTTACGCGGTAACTTCGTCGATTGCTGCGCCAACGTTTTCAGCGGTGAAGCCAAATTCCTTGAACAGCTCACCGGCCGGTGCAGACTCGCCGAAGCGGTCGATACCGACAACCTTGCCGGTGCCGACGTACTTGTACCAGCCGTCGGTGCAGGCAGCCTCAACCGCGACACGTGCGGTAACCGCCTTCGGCAGTACGGATTCTTTGTAATCATCGCTTTGCGCATCGAAGGCGGTGGTGCTCGGCATGGAAACCACGCGGACCTTCTTGCTGGATGCCTCGGCAGCTTCCATGGCAATAGCCACTTCGGAACCGGTGGCGATCACGATGCAGTCCGGGGTGCCGTCGCAGTCTTTCAGGATGTAACCACCCTTCTTGATGTCTTCGATCTGGGCATCGGTACGGGTTTGATGCGGCAGACCCTGACGCGAGAAGATCAGGGAGGTCGGACCATCACGACGTTCGGCAGCCTGCGCCCACGCTACTGCAGACTCAACCGCATCACACGGACGCCAGACCTGCATGTTCGGAATCATGCGCAAAGTCGGGATCTGCTCGATCGGCTGGTGAGTTGGGCCATCTTCGCCCAGGCCAATGGAATCGTGGGTGTAGACGAAAATGCTCGGCACCTTCATAAGGGCAGCCATACGCAGCGCGTTGCGCGCGTACTCGGAGAACATCAGGAAGGTCGCGCCAAACGGGATCAGGCCACCGTGCAGGGCGATGCCGTTCATGATGGCGGACATGCCGAACTCGCGTACACCGTAGCGCACGTAGTTGGACACTTCATTGTTGTCCATTGGCTTGTAACCGGACCACTCGGTCAGGTTGGAGCAGCCCAGGTCAGCGGAGCCGCCGAACAATTCCGGCAACATCGGAGAGTAGGCCTCGATGGAATCCAAAGATGCCTTACGGGTTGCCGGGCTCGCGGCTGCCTCGTTGACGCTGGCGATGTAGGCTGCTGACTTCTCAGCCCAGTCAGCCGGCATGTCGCCTGCCATGCGGCGCTCATACTCTGCAGCCAGTTCCGGGAACTCGGCTTTGTAGGCAGCAAACTTTTCGTTCCATTCAGCCTCTGCAGCCGCGCCCTTCTCTTTCGCGTCCCAACCGGCGTAAACGTCTGCAGGCACTTCGAACGGTCCGTGATCCCAACCCAGGGCAGCCTTGGTCAGGTTGATTTCCTCGTCACCCAGCGGCGCGCCGTGACAGGCATGAGAACCCGCCTTGTTGGGGGAACCAAAACCGATGGTGGTCTTGCAGCAGATCATGGTCGGCTTGTCGGTCATGGCCTTGGCCATTTCGACAGCCTTCTGGATCGCTTCCGGATCGTGACCGTCAACATCGGCGATAACGTGCCAGCCGTATGACTCGAAACGTTTTGGCGTATCGTCGGTGAACCAGCCGTCTACGTGACCATCGATGGAGATACCGTTGTCATCCCAGAAGGCGATCAACTTGCCCAGGCCCAGGGTACCGGCCAGGGAGCAGGCTTCATGGGAGATGCCTTCCATCAGGCAGCCGTCGCCCATGAACACGTAGGTATGGTGATCGACGATGTTGTGACCTTTCTGATTGAACTGGCCGGCCAGCGCTTTTTCAGCGATTGCCATGCCAACACCGTTGGTGATGCCCTGGCCCAGCGGACCGGTGGTGGTCTCAACGCCCGGCGCATAACCGTACTCGGGGTGACCCGGGGTCTTGGAGTGCAGCTGACGGAACTGCTTCAGGTCGTCAATGCTCAGATCGTATCCGGTGAGGTGCAGCAGGGAGTAAATCAGCATGGAGCCGTGACCATTCGACAGAATGAAGCGGTCGCGGTTGGTCCAATTCGGGTTGGCCGGGTTGTGAGTCATGTGGTCGTTCCACAACACCTCGGCAATATCAGCCATACCCATGGGGGCACCCGGGTGACCGGAATTGGCTTTCTGAACGGCATCCATACTCAACGCACGGACGGCGTTGGCAAGTTCTCTGCGTGAGGACATATGTCTCTCCTGTCAAAGACGAAAAAAATTTGTTGCCCCCGGCAGGCAGTACCCGCCAAGGATTGGGAAATTCAATCAGCTGCCCGGATGATGCTCAGCGTCAAATCAGCGCAGCCTTCAGCAGGCACACCGCCGGGAAAAAGGTTGCGTATTCTCGCTCAGGAGTCTTGGACGGGGCAAGAAGGGATTCCCCGAATATTCAAATACACCCATAAACTCGAAAAATCACGCGGCCAGAACCCAGCAAGCGACTGATTTTAATAGGCTATTTCAGACCACCCCAGAATCACTCATCCAACCACTTTATAGAGCACCCCATACTGGCAAACTGTTCTGCCGGTCCTTTCTGGGTCTCGGCAACCTCCCTCATACCCTCGAACAGGTCGCGACGGACCCCCGGGTCTGCAGCCTGCTTGCGGCTCTCGTCCAGGCGCCCGCGGTACTGCAACTCACCCGCCGCGTTGTAGCCGAAGAAATCCGGGGTACAGACCGCTCCATACGCCTTGGCAACTGCCTGTGTCGCATCTACCAGAAAAGGAAAGGAGAAGTTCATTTCACGCGCAATCGCCTGCATGTTCTCAAATGAATCCTCGGCGTACTGGCTCGGATCGTTGGACATGATAGCGACACTGTTGATACCGAGCGTCTTCAATTCCGCTGTGTCCCGCACCAGGCGATCGAGAATCGCCTTGACGTAAGGGCAGTGATTGCAGATGAACATCACCAGCAAACCGCGCTCCCCCATGCAATCAGCCAGGGTCCAGTCCCTTCCGTCCACGCCCGGCAGGGTGAAATCTACGATGGGTTTTCCAAACTCACAGACCGGCGGCTGCAAAGAAACCATGAAGACACTCCGAATATTGAAGACAACAATGATGGGCGGGCATTCTTTCAGATCGCCCGTCGTCTCTCAACGGTGTAGAATCGCGCGCTGCATGCCCAGTCGTTTGAGTTGAGAGGAATCTGCACCCATGGCCAGCGAATATATTTTTACTTCCGAATCCGTGTCCGAGGGACACCCGGACAAGATGTCCGACCAGGTATCGGATGCGATCCTGGATGCCATCCTGGCAGATGACCCGCATGCCCGCGTCGCCTGTGAAACTGTATTCAAGACCGGTCTGTGCCTGATTGCCGGTGAGATCACCACCACCGCCAAGCCCGATTACGAGGCGATTATGCGCCAGACCATCAACGAGATCGGCTACGACCACTCCGACAAGGGTTTTGATGGCACCACCTGTGCCGCAATGATCGCCGTTGGCGTTCAATCACCGGACATCAACCAGGGCGTCGACCGCGCCAAGCCGGAAGACCAGGGCGCCGGCGACCAGGGCATCATGTTCGGCTACGCAACCAATGAAACCGATGTCCTGATGCCCGCACCGATTCAGTACGCGCACCGCCTGGTCGAACGACAGTCGGAAGTCCGCAAAAAAGGCATCCTGCCCCTGTTACGCCCGGACGCGAAATCCCAGGTCAGTTTCCACTACCGCGATGGCAGGCCAGTCTCAATCGATGCCGTGGTGCTCTCCACGCAACATGCTGAGGACTTCGCGGGAGAGACCCTGCGAGAGGCAGTCATGGACGAAATCATTAAACCGGTACTCGACCCGACCGGCCTGATGACCGCAGACACCAAGATCCACATCAACCCGACCGGGGCCTTCGTGATTGGCGGCCCAATGGGTGATGCCGGCCTGACCGGCCGCAAGATTATCGTCGACACTTACGGCGGTGCCGCACGCCACGGCGGTGGCGCCTTCTCCGGCAAGGATCCATCCAAGGTAGATCGTTCCGCCGCCTATGCCGGTCGTTACGTTGCCAAGAACATTGTCGCCGCGGGCCTGGCAGAGCGCTGCGAGATCCAGGTTTCCTACGCGATTGGCGTGGCCGAGCCAACGTCCATCATGGTCGACACCTTCGGTACCGGAAAGATTACGGATGAGCGCATCACTGAACTGGTTCGGGATCATTTCGACCTGCGCCCCTACGGGATCCTGAAGATGCTCGACCTGCTCAATGCTGAACAGATCAAGTACCGAAAAACGGCGGCCTACGGCCACTTTGGGCGTGAAAACGAAGGCTTCACCTGGGAGCTGACCGACAAGGCGGACGCTTTAAAGGACGCGGCCGGCCTGTAACCCCTGGTCGCGGTTCACACAAAGAGCCCCGTTCGACGGGGCTTTTCTTTTTGGCAACGGATTTGATAGCTCGGCTTGGACTTGCTATTGGGGAGCGTCTGCGACCGTCTCGCGATACGCATGCCAAGTGGCGTGACCGATCAGCGGAAGCACCAGGGCCAGACCCAGCAATGCGGTGGCAAAACCGATACCCACCAGCAGAACGATCAAAAAGGCCCAGAGCAACATCGGCCCCTTGTTTTTCATCACGGCACCGACACTGGTTAGAGAACTGGTGATGGCATCCGTATTGCGATCGAGCATCATTGGCAAAGAGACCACACTGGCGCAAAACACAATCGCCGCAAATACCGATCCCACGGCACTACCGACGGCAAAGAACTGGGCCCAGTCGAGCCACGTCATGTCATCACTGATCGGCAGGAAGATGTTCACCATGGCTGCCGCACGAGCCCAAACCAACAGCACTATCAACATCACCAGGGCGAACAGCAGTTCGTTGCGCATGTGATTCTTGCTTTCACGCCAGCAAACCCCCAACCTGGGCGCCTGTCCTTTTTCCAACTGGCGACTGATCGAATACAGGCCAAACGCCAGCACCGGACCCACAAGAATGAAAGCGACGCCGAGCGAGAACAATGCAAGCGTGCTTTCACCGTCCCAAACCAGCCAACCGACCAGGTCGAAAAAGATCACCAAACCGAAACCGTAGACCAGGCTCGTTCCAGGTGCCTGCTTGATATCGTTCCAACCGAGACGCAGCCATCGCAACGGCGCCCCCATGTCCAGGGAATTACTGGGGTAAAACAGAGGCTCCAGCGCCTCCTCATCCTCGTGCCGAACGGCACCCACCTCTGACATCTTCTCTCTCCTCTCGCTAAAGCCGGCCCGGTTTTTTGGGCTCTGTAATGTTTATGCAGATTCAAAATAGACCAAATCCCGTGGTTCGATAGTCGGAAATACCCTGTACATGCAGGGATTTCCGCTAAAAATCGGCTCATTTTTGTGTAATATCCGCATTGCTGTGTGGCCGCGCCTAAAGAGTCCGTAACGTCGGGCCGCTAAAGGCGAGTTACTCACAGCTGACAATTCCAGCCCGAGGAGCGTTGCAACTTACCCAGCTGTCGCGGGGAAGCCAGGCTCGGGCATGGATACGGCTTTATGCAACGGCGCTCACTCACGTTTTTTTGTTTGGAGAGAACCATGAGTGAGTTCACCGACTATAAAGTCGCTGATATGTCCCTGGCCGACTGGGGCCGCAAGGAAATCCGCATCGCCGAGACCGAAATGCCTGGCCTGATGGCACTGCGCGAGAAGTACGGCGAATCCAAGCCGCTGAGCGGTGCCCGCATCACCGGCTCACTGCACATGACCATCCAGACCGCGGTCCTGATCGAGACCTTGGTGGAACTCGGCGCCCAGGTGCGCTGGTGCTCGTGCAACATCTTCTCCACCCAGGATCATGCCGCCGCCGCGATCGCCGCTGAGGGCATCCCGGTTTATGCCTGGAAGGGAGAGACCCTGGAGGAGTACTGGTGGTGCACCGAGCAGGTGCTCAACTGGCCGGACGGCAATGGCTGCCCGAACATGATCCTCGACGACGGCGGCGATGCCACCCTGCTCGTGCACAAGGGCGTCGAGTACGGCGATGCGGCGAATGTGCCGGCTCCGCAAGATGATGACGCGGAGGAATGGAAGGTCATTCTGGGCGTGCTCAAGCGCTCCCTGGAAGAAGACCCGCAGCGCTACAACAAGATGGCCGAGTCAATCAAGGGCGTGACCGAAGAGACCACCACCGGGGTGCATCGCCTGTACGAGATGTTCAAGGACGGCAAACTGCTGTTCCCCGGCATGAACGTCAATGACTCTGTCACCAAGTCCAAGTTCGACAACCTGTACGGCTGCCGCGAGTCACTGGTCGACGGTATCAAGCGCGCCACCGACGTCATGATCGCAGGCAAGATCGCCGTGGTCTGTGGCTATGGCGATGTCGGCAAAGGTTCCGCACAGTCACTGCGTGGCCTCGGCGCGACCGTGTGGGTCACCGAGATCGACCCGATCTGCGCCCTGCAGGCGGCGATGGAAGGCTTCCGCGTGGTCACCATGGAAGACGCCGCCGGCCTGGCCGACATCTACGTAACCACTACCGGCAATAAGGACATCATCACGCACGACCACATGGCCGCCATGAAGGACCAGGCCATCGTGTGCAACATCGGCCACTTCGATAATGAAATCGATATCGCCGGCGTCAGCAAGTACGAGTGGGAAAACATCAAACCGCAGGTCGACCACATCATCTTTCCTGACGGCAAGCGCATCATCATGCTCGCGGAAGGTCGCCTGGTGAACCTTGGCTGCGCCACCGGGCACCCGAGCTTCGTGATGTCCAACTCCTTTACCAACCAGGTACTGGCACAGATCGAGATGTTCACCAAGACCGAGGAATACCCGGTCGGCGTATACATCCTGCCCAAGAAACTGGACGAAGAAGTGGCCCGCCTGCACCTGGACAAGATCGGCGCCAAACTGACCACCCTGACCCAGGAACAAGCCGACTACATTGGTGTACCGGTGGAAGGACCTTACAAGCCTGATCATTATCGTTACTGATAAGCCCGTCTGAAGTGGCCGACCACGTTTTTCTGGTCGGCCACCGGAGTTCTTATGACCGACAAAACTTTCAGCTTCGAACTCTTCCCGCCAAAAACCGAGAAGGGTTTCGAAAACATGCGCCGAACCGTCGCAGCGCTCAACGAGAAAAAGCCCACTTTTTTTTCCTGCACCTATGGCGCCGGTGGGTCAACGCAGACCAATACCTTTGCAACCGTGGACTGGCTGCGTGAACAGGATATTGATACCGCCCCACACCTAACCTGCATTGGCAACAGCATTGGTGAAACGGTCGACATCCTTCAGCGCTACAAGAACCAAGGCATCCAACGCATCGTTGCGTTACGGGGAGACCGCCCCTCCGGTACCGGCATGGGTGGTGGTGACCTGGCCTACGCCAACGAATTGGTAACGCTTATTCGCACACATTTTGGTGAGCATTTCCACATCGAGGTGGCCGCCTATCCGGAAATGCACCCGCAGGCGCCGAACTTCGCCAGCGATATGGAGAATTTCAAACGCAAGGTGGATGCGGGCGCCAACAGCGCCATAACCCAGTATTTCTACAACGTGGATGCCTACAGCCAATTCGTCGAACAATGCGCCAATATCGGCATCAGTGTTCCGATTGTTCCCGGCATCATGCCAATCACCAATTACAGCAATCTCAAGCGCTTTTCCGATGCATGCGGCGCCGAAATCCCGCGCTGGATTGCCAAGCGCCTGGAGGGCTATGCCGACGACGTGGACAGTATCCGCGCCTTTGGTCTCGACGTGGTCAGCCACTTGTGTGAACAGTTGCTGGCACAGGACGCCCCCGGCCTGCACTTCTATACAATGAATCAATCCGCACCGACGTTGGCACTGTGGGATAACCTCAACCTGTAATTGCCGGCATCGGAGGGTAGCAATTGAAGAATACCAGGCTGCAACGCAACGCGGACTCAATCACCTCGACCGGCCCTTGGGCACATGCGTAGCAAGCGGATCTTTCACCCCGAAACCCTCGCGGAAAACAGTCGCATCACGCTCGATGACACTGCTGGTCGGCACTTGATCAAAGCGTTGCGCTTGAAAGCAGGCGATGAGCTGGTGCTGTTTGACGGTAGCGGTAAGGATTTCAGCGCCACCCTGGTTCAAGCCGGCAAGCGGACCTGCATTGCCGAGGTGTACCAAGTGATGCGGGAGGAAGCCGAGCCTGGGCTTCGGCTGGTATTGGCGATCGGTATTTCGCGAGGCGAACGCATGGATTTCAGCATCCAGAAAGCGGTCGAGCTTGGCATCAATGAAATTCAACCGCTATTCACGGAGCGCAGCATGGTGCAACTCAAAGGCGACCGGCTGCAGAACCGGTTGACGCACTGGCGTGGCGTGATCCGGCATGCCTGTGAGCAGTCCGGACGCAGCAGGGTACCGGGCATATCCGAACCCCTATCGCTGGCCAACTGGTTGGATAGCTTCGAGGGCAATGGATTGATGCTCGATCACCGCGCAGAAAAACCGCTGGTCGAGCTAAGCGCGCCAGGTACGGAGCTCACGATGCTGGTTGGACCGGAAGGTGGGCTGTCGCCGACAGAACGCCAGCTCGCGGAAGAAAAAGGGTTAGCAGGTGTTCGTCTCGGACCACGCGTACTGCGTACCGAAACGGCTCCATTGGCCGCGCTTGCCGTGATACAGGCCACGTGGGGCGATTTTCGGTCGTAGCCGCCCCGGCGGTCAGGCCACTTCGCTGACCTGGCGCTCCAATTCAGAAAGGTCCGGGACTAACGCATCCTGACCGTCGATGACCAGCCGAGCATGCACCAGAGCACCATCCCCGGGCTTCACGGACTGCGCCTGCAGAATTTCCTCCCTGACCCGTACCAGGCGCGGAATCGCGATCGCAACGATCCCGACAAAAGGTCGATAAGCGCCCTCTCCCAGGGTATGGCAAACCACTATTCGCTGACGCTGACTGGTCGGCAGGTCGGAATGTCCCAGGAGTTTTTCCAGACGCACCATCGCAAGGTTGCGCTGCCGCCAGTCCGTGGTCCCCAACAGCCAGCCCGGGGCCTGTTCAACCAACTGCGGTTCCCGATAGTCGATCACCTCTGCGACAGCCGCATTGGGCAGCAGTAACTGCTCCCCATGCAACTGAATCAACACACCGCGAATTTCACTCGGCAATGCCTGTTCCTCTTCAGGCATCTTCACTCTCGGCCAACACGGTGTAGATATTTTCCAGCAGATCGGCCTCCTGGTAGGGCTTGCCGAGGTAACGCTTAACGCCCAGCTCGGTAGCGTGCGCCCGGTGTTTGTCCCCGGTGCGCGAGGTGATCATGATGATCGGAACGTGCTTGAGTTCCTCGGTGCTTCGCATGTGCCGGGCCAATTCGAAACCATCCATGCGCGGCATTTCGATATCAAGCAACATGACATCCGGCTGCTCTTCCTGCAACACGGCTACCGCGTCCACGCCGTCCTTGGCGGTGATCACCTGCATATTGTGACGTTCCAACAATCGGGCCGTGACTTTTCTCACCGTGATCGAATCATCAACTACCATGACCTTGACGCTGTGCGGTTCCGGCTGGGCCTCTTCCTGCAACACAGGAGCATGTTGCGTGGAATCGAGCCGCACGAGGCTGTTGACATCAAGAATCAAGGCAATACGCCCATCGGCAAGGATGGTGCCACCGGTAAACCAACGTACGGTGCTGAGTTGGACACCCACTGATTTGATCACGATCTGGCGGTTACCCAGTAGCGTATCCACGTGAATGGCGACCCGGTGCTCACCGGAGTGAACCAACAATACCGGGAACCAGCGGTCACCTTCCGGCAAGAGTGGACCCGCATTGCCCAGCATGCTTCCCAGGTAGCGCACCAGGTAGTCACGCCCATCATAGGTGAAGGTTTCCTTCTCTCCACGGTAACAGGCCTCAAGGTCCTCACGACTGATCCGTACCACACCATCCATCGCGCTATGCGGAACCGCATAAACCTCCTCACCCGACGTGACCAGCAAAGCCTCAGTGATAGCCAGGGTAAAAGGCAGGCGGATGGTGAAACTGCAACCCCGCCCCGGTTGGGAATCGAGTTCCAGACTTCCACCGAGTTGCTTGACCTCACTCAACACCACATCCATACCGACGCCGCGCCCGGAGATCTGGGAAACCTCGTCAGCCGTGGAAAAACCAGCCTCCAACACCATCTGGTCCAGGTCCTCGTCTTCGATCTGGGCGCCGGATTCAATCAGGCCACGCTGAATCGCCTTGGCACGAATCGCCTCGCGATCGAAGCCGCGACCATCGTCAGACACCGTCAACACCACATCCGCACCTTCCCGACTCACCACGAGGGAAACTGTGCCCTGCTCGGGTTTTTCGGCCTCCAGGCGTTCCTTCGGTGTTTCCAGGCCGTGCGCCACGGCGTTTCTCAGCAAGTGTTCAAGCGGCGCCATCATGCGTTCAAGGATGGCGCGGTCCATCTCACCTTCACCGCCAAGCACGCTCAACTCGACTTTCTTGCCCAGACTGTGGGCAGTCTGACGAACGACACGATGCAGACGCGAAGTTTGGCTTGCGACCGGCACCATGCGAGTGCGCAAAAGGCCGTCCTGAAGATCGTTGTTGACCCGCTCCTGCTGAACCAGGAGCGTGTCGGAGTCCCGATTCATATCCGCCAGGGTATCCCCCAAGCTGGAGAGATCGTTAACCGTTTCGGAAAGGGCGCGCGAAAGCTCCTGAATATTGGAATACTGATCCATTTCCAGCGGGTCAAAACCGGCTGGAATCTCACCTTCGTTTTCGCGCTCATAGCGCGAGAGAATCTGCGCTTCTGTTTCCAGTTCGAGGTTGCGCAACTGGTTACGCAGACGTTCAATCGTTTGGCTCAGCTCTTCGAGGTTGTAACCAAACGTCTTGTTCTGCTGCTCCAGGCGCGCTCGATATATGCTGACTTCACCGGCGTTGTTAACCATCATGTCGAGCAAGTCAGCCCTGACGCGAATAGTCTCCTGGCTACCGGCAGGTTCCGCTGACTCTTCAGGGGGCGGCGGCGGACGACGAACCGGCTGGTCGCCTGTGCCTTCTTCGTCCTCATGGCCACGCGCCGGGAATTGGATGATGCGCGAGTCGTCCCCGAGCACTGCACCCACACCGCCGTCACCACCCTCGTGCAGCAACATCGAGGCAGTCGTCATCGAATCCCCAAGCAACTCGGAATCCGTCAACAGGTTCGAGTCATCCAGGATGCTCGAGTCTCCGCCAGTGAGTTCGGACGCATCATCAGCACTTTCTTCAGCTTCCAGCAATGCACTGTTCATTTCCGGGCTGTCTTCAGCCGGTGCTTCTATGGGCTCCTCTGGTGTCGGCTCCTCGACAGGCTCCTCGACCACGTTTTCCACCGCGGCATCCATCGGGGCATCCACCGGCTCCCATGTGCCACCTCGCGCGGCAAGCTCCAGACGCTCAACCATGCCCTCGTGGGCCTGCGGGAAGCGACCGGCTGTCAAAGCCTCTATCTGCCCGGCGATCGCATCCAAAGCATGTCGGGCAAGCTGTTGATGACTGTGGTTGGCTTCCACGCGTCGCTCAACAAAACTCTCGAACAGCGACTCCATTGCATGCGCCAGGTCACCGATAGGGGAAAGCTCCGCCATGCGGGCGCCGCCCTTGATGGTGTGAAGATGACGCTGCAGTTGGGCTACGGGCAACAGATCATCGGGCCGCGCTTCCCACTCACCGAAATCAACTTCCAGTCCTTCCGAAAGTTCGTTGGCCTCTTCCAGGAAAATGCCAACCAGCTCATCGTCAAGATGCTCGACTTCATCAACGACGAGTTTTTTCTCCACCTCCTGGTGGAGACCCTCGGTCTGTTGCGCAAACTCCCGCTGCAACGGTTCCCAAGACGGCATGCCCGAACCGGGTTCGTTGATGGAATTGAGCATCGCACCCAGTACGAAGTGACCACGCTCAAGCAGATCGATGATGGTAGCGTCGGTACGCCGCTCCAGCCCCGATAAGACGTTTACCCAATTCTCCATCGAACCGGCCAGGGTCGCCATCGGGGAGACTCCAGCCATGTGCGAACTGCCCCGCAATGTGTGCAGGGAGCGCTCGAGATCGTTACTGATGACACAGCCATTCGCCTGACCGCGGCAGTTTTCAATAAACCGTTCGAGTGTATCCAGATG
>Ga0180429_10003406_pt1 | contig 12845 bp, 11 predicted proteins | sample SS_ome_FD_132428 | JGI IMG/M metagenome (GOLD analysis project Ga0180429, IMG submission 132428) | Hypersaline lake sediment archaeal communities from the Salton Sea, California, USA - SS_1_S_1 metaG | ecosystem: Environmental > Aquatic > Non-marine Saline and Alkaline > Hypersaline > Sediment ... | reverse complement strand
GTATTGACATTGATCGACGCCGTCCTTGGCGTCTCGTTGTCTTATCGGCAGCGAAGGGAGAGGGATGGACGCGATTCATTGAGGTTGTGGCATGTCGAGCCCCGGCCCGGGGGCCGGGGCTCGTGTTGCCGTTCGGTCGCGCGGGCCCTACTTGACCAGGGTCATGGCCTGTATCGCCGTCCGTCCCTCGGACGTGAGCCGGGCGAAGTACGTTCCCGAAGACAGCCGCTTCGGCGCCCAGGCCACTTCGTGACGGCCCGCGGTCGTCGGACCGTCCACGAGAACGTCCAGCCTGCGGCCCGCCGCGTCGAAGATCTCGAGCCGGGCGTGGGCGTCGCGCTCCAGGGAGAAGGCGATGAGCGTGGACGGGTTGAAGGGATTGGGCGTGTTGCGCTCGAGGGCGAAGGCCCGCGGCGTCGCGTCGACGCCCGTGCTGGTGGCGACGACGATCAGCTGCGTCGCGACCAGCGTGTCGGCCTCGCAGTCGTTGGCTGCGATCAGGGTCACGGTGTAGCGGCCCGGCGCCGCGTAGTGGTGGGCCGGGTTCTGTGCCGCGGAGGAGCCCCCGTCGCCGAAGTCCCAGTCCCAGGTCACGGGCGCGCCGCGGCTCTGGTCGGTGAAGGCGACGGTCAGCGTATCGGCGCCGGCGGTGACCGACGCGTCGAAGTCGACGACCATCGTGTCGCAGACCGTGATGTAGTCGGTCTTGATCATGAGGTCGCCGCCGCAGGCGTTGGCGGCCAGCAGGGAGACCTCGTACGAGCCCGGCGCCATGTAGGTGTGGGTGGGCGACTGGACGAATTCGTGCGGCTCGCCGTCGCCGAAGTCCCAGTCCCAGGTGGTGGGCGCGCCCTGGCTGGCGTCCACGAAGGTGGTTGTCAGGGGCCAGAGGCCCGTGGTGACCGTGGCGCTGAAGTCGGCGACCGGCAGCGGATCGACGGTGATCAGGCCGGGCAGCGTGAGCGTGTCGACGCCGCCGGGGCCGTTGACCGTCAGGCTGACCGTGTAGGTGCCCGGCTGGTTGTAGACGTAGACGGGATTGGGGACGACGTCCGAGCCCCCGTCGCCGAAGTTCCATTGCCAGCTCGTGACGATGCCGCCGGACAGGTCCGCGAAGTTGACCGTCAGGGGCTGGCAGCCGCTGGTCGGCGAGGCCATGAAGTTGGCCGTGGGGACCGAGGCGGCCATCACCGCCATGTCCGCGTTGACCAGGCCGTAGCCTGAGTACATGTCCCAGCCCGGCGCCGGCGCCTCGACGCTCATGACGTCCGTGCAGGTGTTGACGAGCGTATCGCGGACCTCGACCGGCGTCAGGGTGGGATTGGCCGAGAGGATCAGGGCGCAGACGCCCGCGGCGAAGGGCGCCGAGCAGGACGTGCCGTTGAAGAAGGGTTCCATGTCGCCGGGGCGCCAGCCGGGCGCGCCGGTGACGTCGGTCGTCGGCAGGATCGTGGGCGCCAGCACGTCGACCGCGTCGGGGGCGTCCTGGGCGGCCGGGCCGTAGTTGGAGCCCCACCACCGTTCGCCGTCGCAGGTGTAGCCGTTGGGGTCGGGAACCACACCCGGATCGCATTCGGAGACCAGGCTGCTGCTGCGCTTGCGCTCGCCGCAGGGCGAGGCGGCGCCCACGGCGATCACGTCGGCGTGGTTGGCGGGATAGTCGATGACCGGCGTGTTGTCGTTGCCCGTGGAGGCCACCATGACCAGGCCCACGCCGGCGGCGTACTGGATGGCCGGATCCATGAGGGGATCCGACGTGATGCCGGCGGTGCTGAAGCTCATGCTGATGACGTGGGCGCCGTTGTTGGCCGCGTGGTAGATGGCGCTGGCCGCGTTGGACAGCAGCAGGTTGCCCGCGGAGTCGGCCACCTTCAGGGGCATGACGGCGCAGCCGCCGGCGACGCCCGCGGACACGTAGGCGTTGTCGGGGATGGCCGCCGCGATGCCGGCGCAGCAGGTGCCGTGGCCGGCGACGCTGGCGGAATCGTCGTGCGGGTTGGCGTCGTTGTCGCCGAAGTCCCAGCCGGCGACCTGGAACAGGTCCATGTGCGCCTGATCCACGCCCGTGTCGATGATGGCGATGATCACCGAGGGCAAACCGAAGCCCGACGGGTGGTCCCAGGCCAAATCGGTGTCGGCGTCGAAGCCGGGCAGGCCCACCGTCGGGTAAAGGGTGTGGTCCCAGGAACCGCCCCAGTCGTAGTCGGGCAGCTGGGCCGTGTTGTCGTGCCCCCAGTGGGCGAGGTAGGCGGTGTCGTTGGGCACGTAGTCCAGGTGCGCGTAACGGTCGGGTGCCGCGATCTCCACATGGGATTCGGCGGTCAGCCGGGCCACGACCGCCGGGATGTCCGCGCTCGCGGCCAAGTCGAAGCGGAAGACGCGGTCGGCGCCCAGGGTCTCGGCCAGGGTCTTGTGCTCGAAGGGGCCGTGGGCCTTGGTGATCTTGGTGACGCCGATGTCCCGGAGCGTTTCGTCCAGGGATTCGAGACCCGTCGCATCGCCGCCGACGGCATCGCCCCGCTTCTCGAGTGTCGACAGCCGCGAGCGCTCGTAGCCGTTCCGGGTCAGGCGCACCATGACGTGGTCGGGCGCGTAGGCCGGTTGCGTCGCGACGGTCTCCGCGAGTCCGCTTCGGACCTGTGCGGAGGGACGGGACGCCGGGGCCGAATCCGCCGCGATGGCGAGCATCGAGAGCGACAGGACGAGCAGACAGGCGAAGCGATTGATGAACCGTGACATAGTGACTCCTCTTTGATATCGAGCCGGCCGGCACCGGCGGGATCCGTGGCGGTGCGATCTCTATGTGTATGTTGGCTCCGTGCGAGGTGGGGTGGTATCCTCCGTGAACACCCGTTTGATGAATACACGGATTCTATCATATCGATATCATGTAGGCAAACGTCTGTGCCGTTCCGGTGTGTTTGCGGCTGTATGGCAATACGTGCATAATCCGGGGGCGCTTTTCGTCCCGGACCAGGATCAGGTCCGCCGGCGCGGCAAGTTCCACCCATGCGAAGGAGCTGACGGGGTCATGTACGTCTTTGCCGACCCGGCCGCGAGAGCCGGCCTCCGTCGCCTCCTGCTCTGCGGATTACTGCTCGGATGCGCTCCCGCCGTCGCCCAGCAACCGCCCTGGCTGCGCGATCAGGGGCCGCCGCCGGTGTTCCCCGAAGTGGTCGTGAGTGCCGACTGGCTCGAATCGCGTCTGGAGCGGGAGGACGTGGTCTGCGTGGACGCCCGTCCGTCTGCCGCATACCAGGGGGGGCACCTGCCCGGCGCCGTGTCCCTGCCGATGGAGGCCCTGCCCGCCGCGTCGGAAGCGGTCCCGGCGGATTTCGGCGCCCGACTCGGCCGTCTGGGCCTCGCGCCCGGGGACACGCTGGTATGCTATGCCGGTGCCGGAGTTCACCTGGACGTGGCGCGTCTGTACTGGCGCCTGGCGGAGGCGGGCGCGACCCGGCTCCGCGTGCTCGAAGGGGGATATGAGACCTGGCGGGACCGGGGAGGGGCCTGTGCCCGGACCGACGCGCCGCGACGCGCCGTGGACTGGGACGTGCCGCCCGACGACGCCGTCCACGCAGACGCGGACTTCGTGGCACGCCGCTTCGGCGAACCCGGCTGCGAGATCCTCGACGCCCGCGCCGAGGGATCCCTGTCGACCGTGGAGTTGATCGAGACCCCGGACGCGTCCTGGCGCCGCGGGCACGTTCCCCACAGCCTGCCGGTCGATTTCCATCTCATGGTGGGCGACGGCGGCGTGCTCCCATCTCCGGAGGCCCTGCGCGACATGTTGGAGCGCATCGGTCCCCGGCGCGGCACGTTCGTGGACACCGCGGCCGAATTCATCGTGTACGACGACGGGTGTTCCGGCCGCGGCGCGCTCGGCTGCCTGCTGCTGCGCATGGCGGGTGTCGGGCGCGTCCGCTATTTCCGCGGCGGCTGGCCGGCGTGGTCCGTCGGCGGCGACCGGCCCGTGGTGCGCATCATCGAGGCCGGGGAGGTCCTGGCCCGGCTGTGCGCCGGCGGCCGAAGCCCCGCCGACAGCCTGCCCCCGGCGGATTTCCTGCTGCTGGACGTACGCACGGAGATGGGCTTCGCGGGCGGCCACATCCCGGGCGGCGTGCGGCTGACCGCGTCGCAGATGGGGGACTCCCTGGACGTCGTGCTGCGCCGCCACTGGCCCGCGGCGGATCCGCGGCGCGTGCCCGTGACGGTCTACTGCTGGGGGACGACCTGCATCCGCAGCCGCGACGGCGGCACGCGCCTGGCCCGGCTGGGCCTGCGGAACGTCGAGTGGTTCCGCGGGGGTCTCGAGGCCTGGGAGGAGCTGGGCGAACCGGTCCACGGTTCGACGCTGCGCCGTCCTGTCCGTCCCGATTCCCTGCGAAACCGCCCGGTCCCAGAGAGGACCGGGCGGAAACGGTGAGGCGCCCGCGGCCGAGCCGGGCGATCAGTCGTAGAGCTGCTTGACGTCGCTCCAGGTCGAGTCCTCGTTGGGGACCGGGCCCGGACCGGCGACGATCACGTCGAAGGTCACGTCGATGATGTGGAATCCCTCGGCGAACCCGTCCAGCCACAGCCAGTCGCAGGGGCTGATGACGCCGGGCTGCTCGAAGTCTTCGTAGTAATCGATGTGCCATTCGTAACCCGGATCCGGATAGACCTCGCGCAGGAACTCGCAGATCTGCAGGTCCCAGTCGTCGGATTCGATCGGTTCGACGATGAAGTCGAGGCCCTCGTCGGTCCACTGGCCGTCGCCGTCCCAGTCGATCCAGATGGTCGGGCCGACCCACACGATGTGCCAGCTGCCCTGGGTCCCGTCGGGACCGGTCATGTTCATCTGGTCGCAGACGCTGATCTGGCCGTCGCCGTCGTTGTCGAAGTAGTCGTCCTGGATCCACGGATTGCAGAACGCCGGCGCGAGCTCGTGCCAGACGGCCCCGTCGGGCGGGATCGCCTCCTTGTCCGAGAAGGCGATGTCGAGGTTCATCTCGGCGACGATGGCGTGGGCCGCCGCCGCGAAGCCCGACAGCAGGATCACGGTCAGGCCGACGGTCAGGAGTTTCGTTCTCGTTCCTCTCATGTTTCACCCCCTGGGAAACGAATCGGTGACACAGTCGGATCGCGACGATCGGCCGCGGTGACGGCGCTCGATCAACTTCCCTCCGTCGAGCGAGCGCCGCGATCGTCGTGTCCGCTAGGCTGGAGCGTAATACAAGGAGAATGATTTTTCATCATCATTTTCAGGCGTGGCCACGATCGTCGCCCGCCCGTCGCCGAGAACGAGTTTGTCGAAGCCCCGTTTCCTGGTCGCATGTATACTGCCGGAGCGGGAACACGATCGCCGAGCGAGGAGCCGCCCATGAAGTCGCATACCCGTCATCTCACCTTCCATGTCCCCGGACGGATGGACTTCGTCCACATCACGCCCGAGGTCGAGGCCGAGGTCGTGGCCAGCGGGATCACCGAGGGGCTGTGCCTGGTCAACGCCATGCACATCACGGCCAGCGTCTTCATCAACGACGACGAATCCGGCCTGCACGAGGACTACAAGCGCTGGCTCGAGGAACTGGCCCCCTTCGATCCGAGCCCCGAGCGCTATCATCACAACCGCACCGGCGAGGACAATGCCGACGCCCACCACAAGCGGCAGATCATGGGTCGCGAGGTGGTCGTGGCGATCACCGGCGGCCGGCTCGACCTGGGCACCTGGGAGCGCATCTTCTACGGGGAGTTCGACGGGCGGCGCGACAAGCGCGTGCTCGTCAAGATCATCGGTGACTAGATCCGGACGCGGGCCCCGCCGCCGACCGGGGAAGGAGCGACGGAGCGGATGTACTACATCGCCGAATCGGCCAAGACCTTCGAGCAGGCCACCGCCGACCTGGAGGCCGCCGTGGAGCGCAACGGTTTCGGGGTGCTGCACGTGCACGACCTGGGCGAAACCCTGCGCGCCAAGGGCGTCGACTTCGCCGAGGACTGCAAGGTCCTGGAGGTCTGCAATCCCAAGCACGCCGCCGACGTCCTGTCGACGGACATGCGCCTGAACATGGCCCTGCCCTGCCGCATCTCGGTCTACACCGAGCGGGGCACGACGAAGCTCGGGCTCATCGAACCCGTGCAGATCCTGTCGGCCCTGTCGGACGACGCGGCGCTGCGGCAGGTGGCCACCGAGGTGCAGGACAAGACGATCCGGATGATCGACGAGGCGCGGTGATCAGGGCTCGTTTCTGAAACATGTGAGATGCCCGTCCCGGTAGAAGATCCGGAACTCCGGGCCGAGGAACTCCCGCAGGCAATCGGCGATGCTGAAGATGACCGCCTCGCGGTCCTGCATCGCCAGTTCCGCCGCGAAGCGCTCGTAGAAGAGTCGTCCCTCGCCTTCCGGCCGCACGGGCCGGTAGAGGTAGATGAAGTCGATGCCCCGCGGCGACTGGTCCAGCACGTCGCCCGCGATCCACTCCACGCGCTCCGGCGCGATGCCCAGCCAGTCCTGAAGCTGTCGGCCCGACTCGATCATGCGGCCTGAGATCTCGATCTGCCGCGTGAGGGCGTGGGGGTACAGCTTCATCATCAGCAGGCCCTGGAGGCCGTTGCCCGCGCCGAAGTCCGCGCTCACCGACTCCGGAGAGATATGGTCGCCCGCCTTGAGGATCGGCGACAACCCGCCGGCGTGGCACCAGTAGCCGCCGGTCTCGTCCATGCGGCGGCGCTCGGTCGCCGAGTAGGGCGCTTCGTACCCGTGGACGTGGCAGTAGAGGGACAGGAAGGCCTCCTCGACGGCGTCGGGATCGCGCGTGGCGACGGCGTCGACGAAGCGACGCTGCAGCGACTCGAACTCGCCGTAGAGACCGAAGGGATCGGGCGGGGGCCCCAGCGCGGCGAAGAGATCCATGAGCACGACCAGGCGCTCGCGCTCGGCGGGCGACCTGTCGTCGTCGTCGAAGATCTCGCTCAGGTCGTCGTGGATCATCCGGGATCCCTCGTCGTCCGCGCGATCGACGTCCTCAGTCGATGACGCCGTAGGACTTGAGCTTGCGCCACAGGGTGGAGCGGTGCACGCCCAGTTCCTCGGCGGCCAGGGTGCGGTTGCCGCCGTGGCGGTGCAGGGCCTCGAGGATGACGTCCTTCTCGCTGCGCTTGCCGTTGGTGATGCCGCTGACCGTCTCGCCGTGGGCGGCGATCTGGGTGGGCAGGTGCGCCGGCTCGATGCAGTCGTCGTGGCACATCACGAAGGCGTGCTCGACGGCGTTCTCCAGCTCGCGGACGTTGCCCGGGAAGGGGTACTTGCGCAGGGCCGCCAGGGCGCGGGGCGAGATGCTGGCGATGTTCTTGCGGCGTCGCTTGTTGAACTCGCGCAGGAAATGGTTGGCCAGCAGGGGGATGTCGTCGGGGCGATCCTGCAGCGAGGGGATCCGCACGTTGACCACGTTGATGCGGTAGTAGAGGTCCTTGCGGAAGCGCCCGGCGGCGATCTCCTCCTCGAGCTCGGCGTTGGTGGCGGCGATGATGCGGGCGTCGGTGCGCATGGTGCGGGTGGCGCCGAGGGGCTGGTACTCGCCGTTGTTCAGCACGCGCAGCAGCTTGACCTGCAGCGCGATGTCCATCTCGCTGATCTCGTCCAGCAGCAGGGTGCCGCCGCGGGCCAGGCTGAACATGCCGGGCTTGCTGCGCTTGGCGTCGGTGAAGGCGCCCTTCTCGTAGCCGAAGAGCTCCGACTCGAGAAGCTGATCGGGCAGCGCCGCGCAGTTGATCTTGATGTAGGGGCCATAGCGGCGGGGACTGAGGTTGTGGATCACCTGGGCCACCAGCTCCTTGCCGGAACCGCTGGGGCCCTCCACCAGCACGTTGCACTCGGCCTCGGCGATGTCCGGCAGCAGGTTGACGACCTGCTGCATCTCCCGGTTCACGCTCACGATGTCCCGCAGGCCGCGCTTGCGGTCCAGGATCTCCCGCAGGTGTTCCAGCTCGGAGATGTCGCGGAAGAATTCCACCGCGCCGACGATGTCCTCGCCGTCGCGCAGGAGCGTGGTCGTGACCCGGATCGAGACCTCGCGCTCGTCCCGCGTGATGATCTTGACGCGGGCGTTCTCCACCGGGTCCGCCGTCTTGAGCGTGTCCTTCAGCGCGCACTGCTTGTGGCAGATCTCCGTGCGGAAGATGTCGAAGCAGTGCTTGCCGATGGCCTCGCGGGCCTTGAAACCCGTGATCCGTTCGGCGGCGGGGTTGAAGGAGGTGACGATGCAGTTGCGATCGACGGTGAAGACGCCGTCGCTGATGCTGTTGAAGATTATGTCGCTCAGCTTGCTTCGCATGCCGCACTCCCGTTCTCAGCACAACAATAGCCGGACGGGGTGGCATGTCAAACGAGGGTTCCGCGGCGGCGGCGCGCCGCGGCAAACCCCCTCGCCGTCGTCCGAGCTCAGTGGCCCGGGCCGTGCCAGACGGTCGAACTGCGGGTCGGGATCTCCACCGTGCCGCGACGCTCCTCGGGAATGTCGAAGCGGTCGATCATCAGTGCCGCCCGGCTGTTCAGCCTGAACTCGTCGGGGCGGTCCGGCCCCACGAGCACCACGGGACTGATGAAGGTGTCCGCGAAGGTCTCGATGGACTCCTTGCAGAAGCGGGCCTCGTGGCTCGGCTTGCCCAGGACGAGGACCTGGAACTCCCGTTCGTGCAGGCAGCGGTGCAGCTCGCGCCAGCTGTCGTCGAAGCAGAGCCGGAACCCGACGTCCACGAAGTCGCCGGCTCGCTCGTCGTAGTACATCCGCAGCTCGCGCTCCTTCTCGAAGGCGATCCGGGCGAGGTCCTGCCGCGAGTACAGGGGGCTGGGCTGCTCCTGCTCGGCGTAGGGGTCGTCCAGGAAGTGGAACACGTTCAGCTGCAGACCGTGTTTCTGGGCCAGCCGCCGGGCGTAGTCGAAGGCCCAGTCGCCCTGGCGCGAGTAGTGGGCGCAGAATCCCACGGCCTTGATTCTTGCGATCGTCATTTCCATGCCTCCCGCGGCTCGTCGTCGTTTCTCGTCTTGGCTCGTCGGTCGTCGGGTTCGTCGTCTCCGGCCGTCGCGTCGAGGACGCGGTCGACGGGGTCGGCCATCTCGAGACCGAAACCGGGTCTCAGCTCGTCGTCGTCGATCGCCTTCAGGACCGACTTGATCGTCGTGGCGACGTTGTCGATCACGGCGATCCCCAGGTCGTCCAGCGCGGAACGGGACTCCCGCGGGAGCCCGCCGCAGACCAGCGTCCCGACGCGGTGACGGACCATGAGCTCGGTGATCTCGAGCCAGGTCCGGTCCCGCAACGCGACCAGGGTCTCCTCGTCCGTCCTTCCCCAGCCGCTCGTCACGAAGAGCAGGGCCTCCGCGATGGTGCAGCGCGGGGCGATTCGGTCGCCGTAGACGGGTATGCAGTAGCGCATAGGGACACCTCTTTGCTGCAGCTCATGTCGCAACACGCATGCCAGATGTTGCGGGGCGGCGTTCAGGATTATCCGGAGGCGGCCAGCGGGTCCGACGGAACTCATCGGGGCCGAGCGTTCAACTATCTGTGATCATGGGCGTTGCAGCCGGAGGGCTTGGGCGTTTCTGGATCCGCGCAGGACGGGACGGCGCGGGCTGCGACCGTCGTCGCGGCAGGTGTTTCAAGACACCGGAGATCGTTGCAACGCATGTTGCAGCGCAACCGATCGTTGCAACACGTGCAACATCGCGCGGGGTGCCCGGCCGGGCGCAAGATCCGGCGGCGCCGCCGTGGCGCGTCGGGTCATGCGCGAACCTGCGTCCGGTTCAACGCGCGGTCGTATTTGGGATTAGCGACGGATGTCCTCGCGCGCCCGTCGTCTCGGCGTCCGCTTCGTCGCGGCGAAATCATGGCCGCGAGGAACTGGTACAGAGCTTGCGGTTGGCAGTGCAGACCAACAACGAACCGGAGTGTCTGCGATGGAAACCAATGCCGCGAGAGAGAATCAGGACCTCGGCGTGACGGCCGCACCGCATCACTATCCCTACGTCGTGGAGGACGGACCGGAAGGGGATCGCGTGGGCCGGTTCCTCGAGGCCTTCGCCGCCGTCCTGGAGTTCACGGACTACAAGCCCCTGCTGGCGTCATACTGCACCAGCAGCGCCAAGTGCAACCGTTGCGCGGTCTCGTGCCCCGTCTTCCTGACCACGGGCAGCCCGCGAGACATCCCGTGCTACCGGACGAACATCCTGCTCGAGATCTACAAGCGCTACTTCACCATCGGCGGCTGGATGTCCTCGCGCTTCGGCAACAGCTTCGAGCTGACCGAGGCGGTCATCGACGACATCGCCGACACCTTCTACCGCTGCACGGCCTGCCGGCGCTGCACCCAGGAATGTCCGATGGGCGTGGATCACGGCCTGATCACGCGCCTGGGACGCTACGTCCTGAGCCTCATCGGCATCGTGCCCAAGGCGCTGCGCGTGAGCGTGCGCGAGCAGCTCGAGGGCGAGACGCACAACACCTCCAAGGTGCCCAAGAAGGCGCTCGTCCACACCCTGGAGTTCCTCTCCGAGGAGATGGAGGACCTGCTCGGCGTCGAGCTGGAGTTTCCCGTGGACAAGCCGGACCGCGAATTCGTGTTCTTCTGCGCCGTCAGCGACTACCTGATGGAGCCCGAGACCCTGATGGGCAACGCGGCCGTGCTGCACGCCGCCGGGGACTGGGACCGCTGGACCATCGGCACCGGCAACTACGACGGCATCAACTACGGTCTCTTCTACAGCGACTGGCACCTGGAGAGCATCATCAAGCAGCTCACCGCGGAGGTGACGCGCCTGAACGGGAAGCAGCTGCTGATCGGGGAGTGCGGACACGCCTCGCGCTCGGCGCGCCAGTTCGTGCCCGTCTTCGGCGGCGCGGACACCTATCCGGTCGTGAACTTCATGGAATACACCCTCGACTGCCTGCGCAAGGGCAAGATCGAGCTGGATCCGGACATCGTCACCGAGCGCGTCACCTACCACGATCCCTGCAACATCTCGCGCTCCGGCTGGATCGTGGAGCAGCCCCGGGAGATCCTGCGCGCCTTCGTCAAGGACTTCGTGGACATGACCCCCAGGGGAACCCACAACTACTGCTGCGGCGGCGGCGGCGGCCTGGTGTCCGTGGACGAGATCCACGACTTCCGCATGGAGGTCGGCGGCCGGGTCAAGGCCGAACAGATCCGCGCCACCGGGGCCGACATCGTCATCGCCCCCTGCGCCAACTGCAAGAAGCAGCTCAAGGAGCTGGTGGAGCACTACGAACTGCCGTGTCGGGTGATGGGCCTGCACGACCTGATCCTCAAGGCCATCGTGATTCCGGGGGCCAAGACCCCGCGCGAGCGCCAGGAGGAAGCCGAGCTCCTCGCCATGTGAACCGGAAACCGTGAGGCGTCGAAAATGGAAAAGATGATCGAACTTGCCAGGGGACCGTTCTTCGCCTTCAGCATCGGCGTGATGCTGCTGGGCCTGCTGCGGCTGGTGTTCCTCCAGGTCTACGGCCTGGCCCGGGGCAAGGGCGGCCGCCTGCGCAACGCGCCCTGGCGCAAGATCCTGGGGGAGGCCGCCACCTGGGCCTTCCCCTTCCCGCATTTCATCAAGGGGACCCGGCTCTTCTCGTCGGCCTCCTTCATCTTCCACATCGGCGTGATCGTCGTGCCGCTGCTGCTCGACGACCACGTCGTGCTCTGGGAGCGGCTGCTCGGGGCGAACCTGCCTTCGATCGGGCGGGGCGTGGCCGACGTGCTGACCCTGACGACCCTGGTCTGCCTCCTGGCCCTGCTGGCCTTCCGGATGTTCAGCGCCCGGCACCGCGCGGTCAGCCAGCCCATGGACTACTGGCTCCTGGTGCTGATCATCCTGCCATTCGGTTCGGGATTCATGGCCGCACACCCGGCCTGGAACCCCTTCTCCTGGAACGTGGTCATGCTGACGCACCTGCTCAGCGCCGAGTTCCTGTTCCTGCTCGTGCCGACGACCAAGCTGGCCCACGTGGTCCTCTTCGCGTTCGATCGCATTTCCGAAATCCACTGGCAACTCCGTCCGGGCGCCGGCGCCCGGATCGCCGAGGCCCTTTTCGGCTCCGGCGCCAAGGTCTAGAGAGGCGAGAGACATGTACGGAATCCTGGTCGATGTGACCCGCTGCCAGGGCTGCGAGAAGTGCGTCGCGGCCTGTGTAGACGCCAACAAGCTGGACGCGGACCGGGCTGCGGTGGATCGCTTCACGGCGCGTGACGGCCTCTCGGCCGACCGCCTGACGAGCATCCTTCCCGTCGCCGAAGGGCGGTTCGCCCGCAAGAGCTGTCTCCACTGCCTCGATCCGGCCTGCGTGTCGGCCTGCCTGGTCGGCGGGCTCACGCGTGGCGACGACGGCGCCGTGGTCTACGATCCCGACAAGTGCATCGGCTGCCGCTACTGCATGCTCGCCTGCCCCTTCCACGTGCCCCGCTACGAGTGGGCGTCGACCGTGCCCTACGTGAAGAAGTGCGCCTTCTGCGTCGACCGCCTGCAGGAGGGCCTGCAGCCGGCCTGCGTCGAGGGCTGTCCACACGGGGCCCTGACCTTCGGCGAGCGCGGCGAGCTGCTGGAGCTCGCCCGCAAGCGCCTGCGGGACGCGCCCGGCAAGTACCTGGACCACGTGTGGGGCGAGTCCGAGTTCGGCGGCACGGCGGTGCTCTACATCTCCGACGTCGACCTGGCGGCCCTCGACTGGCCCGCCCGGGAGAGCGAGCCGATTCCCCATCTCACCGAGCCCCTCATCGCACAGACGCCGACCATCGGCCTCGGCGTGGCGTCGAGCCTGCTCGGCGTGAACTGGGTCATCAGGCGCCGCATGAAGCTGGCG
>Ga0180429_10003404_pt1 | contig 12846 bp, 19 predicted proteins | sample SS_ome_FD_132428 | JGI IMG/M metagenome (GOLD analysis project Ga0180429, IMG submission 132428) | Hypersaline lake sediment archaeal communities from the Salton Sea, California, USA - SS_1_S_1 metaG | ecosystem: Environmental > Aquatic > Non-marine Saline and Alkaline > Hypersaline > Sediment ... | reverse complement strand
TGCGCAGCTCGTCTTCTGTCAACGTCATGTGCTTTCTCCTTCCGGGAGTTCGGACGACGTCCAGGTCGCCCCGTCGTCGTGGGTCGTGATGTAGCCCTGGTCCTCCAGGGACCGGAGCAGGTCAAAGATCGCTGGCTCATCAACGCGCTGGAACACCAGCATCGAGAGGACGGTCCAGCTCGCGCCCTCTCGGCCTCGTGTGAACAGGAAACGACGGATGTCGCGGGCTTGGCAGATGCGCGACTTCATGGTCGCGTCCTAGAACGGACAGTCGCCGACCAGGGCGTCGACGTCGAGTTCCGGTGTCGCGGTGGCGAGCATGATGTCCCACTCCTCTCGGTACCGGTCCATGTGGGATCGGTTCCACTTGTCCAGCGCCGTCTCGAACTGCTCGTACCCTACGCGCTCCGCGACAGGATGGTACTGATCGACACGGTCGCCTTCCCGATTGTGTGTCTTCGCCCAATGGTACGCGAGTCCCCATACCTCGGCCGGACCCCAATCGCGCCGCACGAGGCAGCGCGCGCAATAGCAGTCGTACCGCTTGTCGATGGGAGCGTTCTTGCGAACCGGCTTTGAGAGCAGGGCGTTGAACGTGCAGTCGGGATGCCCCGTGGTGCCGACAGGAGGAGCCGGGTTGAACCGGTAGAAGAGAGGGTCGTCGTCGCGCAGGCCGAGACTCGACCAGAACGTCCCGCTCTGATCGGTCACCGGAGCTCCGGCGTCCGGCACGGACTCCAGGGCGAGGAAGTCGTGGTCGAAGTAATCGATGATCTCGTCAGCCTTCTTCCATCCCCACTCGAACGGCTTCTGAGGTCCCGTCTGCTGGAGCATCTTGCGAACGGTCTCGGGGCCTGCGAACTGGTTGCCCTTCTCGATGGCGAACTCAGCCGCGGTCTTGGCGTGCTCGTGGTCGCGTGCGGTCTCGGTGAGCAGCGTCAGCACGGCTCCCTCTTCGCCGGTCTTCCACTTCCGCCGAGAGCATGACTTCATGCGCTGAAGCAGCTCGAGCGATTCTTCGTGGGCGAGTGGTCTACGTGGCATTCTGGTCTCCTTCGGGTTGCGGTGTGTCGGGGAGGAGCATCGTCAGGTTCCCGAACCGCTCGGTCAGCCGACCGATGCTGTCGATGTAGCTTTGGTCTTGGCGCATCTTCGCGACGAGCCCTTCTCGGGTTGCCTCGTCGGGAGTCGGTGCCAGCTTGTCGAAGTGCTTGATGAAGCGGTCCATGTCGCGAGCGCCCTCGTGAAGCCCGAACGGAGGCTCCTCGAAGTACACACGCAGCGCAAGTAGCAGGGTCGAGACGTCGTGGTGCTTCACCAGCCTGTTCAGGTTGACAAAGAAGCGGCTGTTCGGTGTGGGCTCGCGCCCGTGCTTGCCCTGGTAGAGCTGTCGGTAGACCTCCCACACGGCTTGAGCCTCGGTCAGCTTGCCGACCTGGTCGGCGGTCATGTCAACCAGCAGCGGGAGCCGAGCCTTCGGGCTTCGCTTCGGTGGTGTGGGCTTGGGTCGTCGGACGTTCCTGGCGTTGCCCTTCGCCGGTGTCGACGCCGTTGCCGGAGGGTCCTTTGCCGACGTGTCGTCGACGTGGTGGGACGCAGCGTCGTCAGGCGCTGCATAACCCGGAGGGTTTCTTGTTCTTGCTCTTGTTCTTGTTCTTGTTCTTGTTCTTGTGCAACTAACGGTTTCGGAACGGTTTCGAAACGGTTTCGAAACGGTTTCCGGGACCTTGTGAGGAAACGACTTAACGAAAGCGGTATGAACGGACGCAGGGCATTGACTTTGTATCTCCGCATCCAACGCCGCCCACACATCAGCGCACAGCTCGCACGCTTCGATCTCGTCCCACGTGCGCGACCAACCCTTGACCACGTTGGCGTTCGCCGGTCGGTTGTACCGCACAGCACGCGGCATGAAGACGAGACCGCAGTCCATGTCGACGGCGATCATCCCTGCCTGCTCCAGCTCCTCCAGTGCTGACAGCAGCTCGGACTCCGGCAGCATGTGGACGACTGCCAGCTCGGCAGTGGTCGCCACGATGAGACCTGGAATCGGTGTGTGGTACGGACTCGTGAGAAGGCAGAGCCAGACGTACCGGGCAGATTCGTTCAGGGACCGGAACTTGCCGTCCCTCCACAACCTCGGGGCGACTCGTCGGTATCGAGCCCCGGACATCACAACTCGCCCTTGAAGGGGCGGACGCGGCTGATAGAGTGCATCGCGGGTCCTCTACGGGATCGGTGGTTCGCTACCGAACTCGGGAGGCCCGACTCCTCGTTGCGGTGGAGTTCGGAAGCGCCGCAGGACACCGCCAATCGGCCCTGCGGCGCGCCCTTTGTACCGAGGGCGCACAAGGCGATCCACCGAGGAATCTCCAGCAGCCGACCGACGTAACGCCCACCAGGTCGCCTAACTACCGAAAAAACAGTGGATCTAGAGCACGCTCGGTCCTGTGATGTTGGCGATCCGGTGTGTCGGGTGCCGCGCTGGTCCTCTGGTCGCGTGCGTGACCTCCACCACGGCTTCCCGCCGCGCCTCCGCAACTGGAGGTCACGATGGAACGTGACGAACTCTTCCGCAACTGCGAGCCGATGCAGTGCGCCGACCGCGACGACTGGCTGTCGGAACGGCGTAACAGCATCGGCGCATCCGAGTCCGCCGCCCTGTTCGACGTGTCGCCCTGGCTGTCGCCCTTCGCCTTGTACGTGAGCAAGACCGAAGCACCGGCCGACCACGACGTCCCCGAGTGGATGAAGTGGGGCCTGCTGCTGGAGCCGGCCATCGCGCAAGGGTACGCGAACCAGACCGGGCGCAAGCTGGTCGACGTCGGGCAGTGGACCATCCTCCGCAGGAAGGACACGCCCGAGGAGAGCTGCACGCTCGACTTCGTGATCGACGACCCGCAGCGCGGTCCCGCGCCGCTCCAGGTCAAGAACGCCTCGGCCTTCACCGCGGACCACTTCCGCGACGGGGCTCCCCTCCACTACGCCATCCAGCTCCAGCAGGAGATGGACGTGCTCGGGGCCTCGTGGGGTTCGCTCGGCGTGCTCGTCGGAGGGAACAAGCTCGAGGTCATCGACGTGGAGTACGACCCGCACTTCGCCGACACCCTGCGCAACCGGCTCCGTCACTTCTGGAAGGAGCACATCGAGATGAAGTTGCCGCCCGCCATCGACGGCGACGAGTCCACGGTCGCAGCACTGAAGGAGCTGTTCCCCGAGGCGATCGATGACACGATCATGCTCCCCGAGGTTTCGGCGCAGTGGTACGAGGAGCGACAGCTCGTGGTCGACCAGATGAAGGCGCTGGAGGACAGGAAGCGGGCACTGGAGAACCAGTTCCGCGACGCACTCGGCTCGACCAAGCGCGGCATCATTCCCGGTGTCGGCGCGGTGTCGTACCCGACCATCAACAAGGCCGAGCGGGTCCAGACCGTGAAGGCAACGTCGTACCGTCAGTTCTACTTCCCGAGGTCCGTCGACCCGGCCAAGGCGACCAAGGAGGCGCAGAAGGCCGGCCTGCTGTAGGTCTGTACGTTTCGAATCCACCGTGTACGTGAACGAGGAAACAAACATGAACGAGATCGTACCCGCCGACGAGTCCCGCCCTGGTGGCGGATCCGTCGACAACCCGCTGACCATCAACCCCGAGGGTGAGCACGAGATGCGCGCCGCCGCCGAGGCGGTGGCCGAGATCCAGGCCGCCTACACGATGGCCCTCAGGAACCAGCGCGACGAGGACCAGTGCTTCGAGCGCGTGGTCGCGACCTTCGACCGGTTCGGGATGGCCGAGGCCTCCATCTACAAGTTCCCCCGAGGTGGACAGGACATCGAGGGCAAGAGCGTCGGGCTCGCCAGGGAGTGCGCCCGCATCTGGAAGAACGTCCGCTACGGCTGCCGCGTCGTGCGGGAGACCGCGGACAACGTCCAGCTTCGCGCCTGCGCGGTCGACCTGGAGACCGGGACGTTCGCCGAGCTGGAGGACACGTTCAGCAAGCGCATCCAGCGGAAGGTATGGGACGAGGGTTCGCGCCGAAAGGTCACGCAGTGGGTCCGGCCTGATGAGCGCGACCTCCGCGAGCTGCTGTTCCGCCGTGGCGCGATCCTGGAGCGGAACTGCCTGCTCAAGGTCCTGCCGCGCTGGTTGACCGACGAGGCGTTCCGTGTGGCGAAGGCCCGCAGGGTGAACCCGAAGGGCCTCTCCACCGAGGAGCGGTGTCGCCAGGCAATCACGGCGTTCAAGGAGATCGGCGTGACCGTCGAGATGCTGAACGCATGGGCTGGCGGCGTGCTCAGCCGGAAGGCGAACAACGAGATGCTGGCCGAGCTGCAGGGCATCTACCAGTCGATCCACGACGGCAACTCGCACGTCGAGGAGCACTTCGACCCGGAGCCCTCGGAGGTTCAGGAGAAGCCCAAGCCGAAGGGCAAGGGCGCGGACAAGCCGAAGGCAGAGCCCAAGCCCAAGCCCAAGCCCGAGAAGCCGACGAGCCTCACGGACCTGGTCGAGCAGCAGGAGGAGCCGCCCTTCGAGCCGGACCCCGAGCCTGAGCCCGAACCGGATCCCGAGCTTGAGCCCGAGGAGGACCCGGCCGAGAAGACGAGTGCGCTCCGCTCCATCGCCGGCCACCTCCGGGGCGTGAAGGACGACGACCACCTCGCCAAGCTCACGCGGTGGTACATCGAGGAGTACGGGTCCGGTGACCAGTTGAACACGGTCCCGCTTCAGCGGCTGGTCGAGCTGCGGGAGGAGATCGTCGACTTCAAGCGCATGGACGCGGAGGAGGCCACTGGTGAGTAACCCGACCGTGGTCTCTGTCGAGGTCATCGACACACATATCGCAACCCTGGACGGCGAGCGCGCGGGCTTCGAGAAGACCGTTGCCGCCATGAAGATCACCAACGAGACGGAGGCGAAGCAGGTCGCGCAGCTCGTGGCCGAGATCGCCAGCCGTCACAAGCAGGCCGAGGACCTAAGGAAGGAACTCGTCGGTCCGCTGAACGCGCACGTGAAGCTGATCAATGACAAGTTCAAGCCCGTGGTCCGGGCGCTGCTCAACGTCAAGCAGCAGCTCTCCACGAAGCTCGGGCAGTTCCAGCGCGAGCAGCGCCAGAAGGCACAGGCCGAGGCGCAGCGTCGGAAGCGCGAGCTGGAGGATGCCGAGCGCAAGCGGAGGGAGGCCGAACAGGCCGAACAGGAGGCCGGTGACGAGGCCGCCGTTGCGCAGGAACACGAGGACCGTCGCCAGTCCATCCTGGCGAAGCTCAAGCAGCAGACGGCTCGGGAGGACAAGAGGAAGGCGGAACAGAGCGCAGCCGCCGCCCTCGCCAAGCCGATGCCCACGGAACGCGCTCATGACTGGAGCGGTGGTGCGGTGAAGTCGCGCCGTGTGTGGAAGGTCGAGGTCGTTGACGTCACCAAGATGCCTCACACGTATGAGGTCAAGCACACCGGAGGCAGCGGACAGACCCGCTACCACTTGCTTCAGCCGAATCCGGGCATGGTCCAGGCTCTCATGAGGGAGCTGACCAGGAACGCGCAGGACGACGTGGAAGAGATCACGTCGGTGCCCGGCCTGCGCATCTACCGAGAAGAGGAGATCGTGACATGACCGCGAAGCGGACACGCAAGCCGAAGCCCGACCCGAAGGCGAAGCCGACGGACAGCGGCGTCGAGCCCGAGCAGAAGCCGGAGGTGAAGAAGGCGGAACCGCCGCCCGAGAAGGGCAACCTGCCGATCACCGCCGCCAAGCAGAGGAAGGACGCCCTGGTCCGTTGCCGAGCGAACTTCGTCAGCCGGTTCGAGACCGCCGTCAACGTCCCGCCGAAGGTCGCCGTGCTCGACGGCAAGCGGCGCGGTTACCTGGTGCGCGGGATCCTGGAGGACGCGAAGAAGAAGCTCGGCGCGATCATCAAGGACGCCGAGTTCCACCACACCGCGCCCTTCTCCGATCACGTCATGGAGGTCGCGCTCATGCTGGCCGAGGCGGCTGGCGCGGCCGAGTCCTTCAAGCTGGCGCTGGAGCCGACGAAGAAGAAGTAGTTGAACGCGACAGCGTGACACGCCACGATGCGGGCGGGCTGGTACACACCGGCTCGCCCGTTTTCATTGGCGGAGGTGCGCGACGTGGTCGACTACGCGATAGCAAAGGAACGGCTGGACTCCCTGTTTCACATCCTCCACGGGACCGACCGTGCGAACGTGGACGGGCTCAGGGTCGTCCAGCGGGGAGCCGTCCGAGAGCTGTGGATTCGTCGAGGTGCGCTGCTGTTCCGTGGCACGACATCCCTGGAGGCGATGTACGTGGTGATCCCGTGGAAGGCGGCCGTCACGCTCTGTCCCGGGAAGGACGGGGCTCCACACCAGATCCAGACGTCGAAGAACACGGTCGTCTTCAGCGTCGGGCCGGCCGAGGGCCTGTGGTGGGAGAAGGCACAGCACGAGGCGAGGGCGATGCTGCTTGAAGCCCTGACCACGGTGGTCCTCGGAGACGGAGCCGACCCGTTCGACAGAACCTCCCCGAAGCAGCACGAGCTGGTCCTGTCGTCCATTCACTCGTGGGCTCGCGCCCCTCACCGCAACGCCGCTTTGAAGGTCAAGCAGCAGGAGTAATCACATGACGCTTCACCAGTGGAACGACTCCGACGGTCGTGTCTGCTACCAGCTCGAGGTCGACGTGGAAGGCGTCGAGATTGTCGGTCAGCCGCGGTACGGCGAACTCGTGGAGAGGAAGAACGGAAAGACCACGCGCCGTCGCTTCATCCCCAAGACCAGGAAGGACCCACAGGGTCGCATCAACCCACGCACGGGAAAGGTGCGGATGGTCCCGCCGCCGATCAAGGAGTACCGGAAGGCGATCCAGGGAGCGGTTCAAGCCGTGGTCGGTGCGTTCCCTGTCATGGAATGCCCTGTGGAGCTCCACCTCGTCTTCGTGTTCCCTCGGCCGGCCTCAAAGACCTGGAAGACGAAGCCGATGCCACGCGAGCCATACGCAGGGAGCAACGACTTCGACAACTGCGCGAAGGCAGTTGCGGACGCTTTGAACGGCGTGCTGTGGAGGGACGACCGACAGGTCTGGAAGGCCTCTCAGGAGTTGGTCATCGCGGCCGGCGACGAGGAGAGCCACACCGAGATCATGGTCTGCTGGTCCCTGGCCGAGGACGAGGCTCTGGAGCTACAGCGCAGCCTGTTCTGACTGGCGACCACCAGGTCGACGTGGTTCAATCCTGGCTGCGATTCGTTCCCCCATGAGGAGACAGACCGATGAGCCTCGACGTCAACCCGAGCCACCTCTTCACGAAGAAGGGCGGCGTGCTGGTCTACAAGAACACGCAGGTCGAGCTGAAGCGGAAGGCGGTCCTGGCTGCGACCGGTAGCTTCACGAAGCTGGTCGACGGCGTTGCCGGGAAGCGGTACCGCGTCGTCGGCTGGTCCCTTTCCCCTCCGCTCTCGTGTGTCTTCTACTTCGCCAGCGACAGCACGGCGATCAGTGGCAACCACCAGAGCGCGTCGCTCGTTCACCAGATGCCGGTCAGCGAGCACGGGTACTTCGAGACCGCTGTTGCCGGTGAGGAGCTGCGCATCGCTGCGGCTGGCGGGTCCGGCAACATCACCGGCGACGTCTGGTACATCGAGATCCCGGCGTAGGTCAGGGGCACGTCCCGAGGGCGCTTGGGCCTCGAAAAATCGGGCGACCAGGCGACTTTTCCGGGCGACGTTGTAAGTCTCGCAGATAGGGCGGTTCTGGCGGCGATTCCCTCGCGGATCCTGCCGGAGCCGCCCGATTTTCGTCGTCTTGGCGGTCCCGAAATCCCGATGATATGGTCATGAAGTTCATGGTCGACAGCACGGACGGGCGCAACGGGGCGAGCCTCTGGCAGTCGACCGATCTCCACCGCAACGGAGCTACCATGTACGCAGTCGTCAACATCTTCAACGCACCGGCCGGCAAGTTCGGCAAGGTCATCTCGCGGCACAAGAGCTACGAGGACGCGAGCGCGCACCAGGAGGACTACGAGGCACAGCTCGTCGAGCAGATGCGCCCCGCGCGGGTCTGCTTCTTCCCGTTCGCCATCGTCCACGAGCTGAAGCCGACCAAGGTCGGCAAGTGGACCACGCTCGAACGCGACGTGTCCTGGCACCACGAGTGCTAACGATGCGACTCATCCACATCGACCACCACAGTCCCGAGGGCATCGTGTACACCTCCGAGTCGCTTCGCGAGCTGTGCCAGGACACGATGGAGGGCATCGAGGAGGAGCTGGAGTTCATCGCCGTGTCGCCACGCGAGAACGGGTACCAGCACCTCGTCTTCGGCTTCTGCGACAGCATCCTCGACACCGACTTCCGCATGGCGACCGTCACCATGTTCGAAGGGTTCAACGTCGACGGCGAAACGACGTGTGCCATCGCTCAGGACTCCCTCGTCGACGGCTACGTCCGCCGGTGAGCTGATGGTTCGCGTCACCAACAAAACGCACTACCGCACGGATGACCTGCGCCGACTCTTCGACGCGGGTCTCCGCGCGCATGCGGACCACACCAACTTCCAAATCGAGGTCTACTACTCGCGACGCAGCGGGTCGTGCTCAGGGTACGCCTGGTACCACACCAGGCGCATGAAGCTCGGCGTGCCACGAACACCGGCCGGCGCATGGGCAGTCACGCCCGAGGAGCGCAAGCCGTTCGACGAGCTGCCCGAGCACATCGTTCGAGACCTCGCCCGCGTGCTCATCCACGAGCTGTGCCACTGCCTCGGGATGCGCCACAAGGAGATGAACGACTCGGTGGTCTACGACGAGACCTGGTGGAAGGGCAAGCGCATCCGTGCTCGCGCCACATCGAAGAAGGTCCCGGCCGCCGAGAAGCGCGAACAGAACGCCCGCCGAACCCTGGAACGGCTCGACAGGAGGCGGGACGAGATCAAAGCCGAGCTGGACCGAATCCGAAAGCGCCGCGTCAGATGGGCAAGGCGCGTCGCGTACTACGACAGGAAGGCCCAAAACCGCAACGGAGGGACTGAAGAATGAGTAACGCCGTGTCGTTCGACGACGACCCGAGGGACGCCTTCACGGAGCGCCCCTGGTTCGTCGACGCGGACCAGATCCGCGAGTGGGAGGAGGACATCCTCAAGGAGGAGAAGCGGCTCGAGCGCGACTGCTGCGCTGTGAACCGTGGGCCGAAGGGACAGAAGTGGTACCTGTATCGCCAGTCGATGCGGACCGCCGTCTGCCCCGTGTGTCTGTTCGGTCCGTCGCCGGTCTTGGCGAAGCGGGCCGGTGACCTGGTGGACCACGACCAGGTCGAGCACGTCTGCCCGTTCTGTGGGACCTGGCTGTGGCTGGTCCACGGGCTCACCGATCCGTGCCCGCGCTGGATCATCCTGTTCCCGAACGCCGAGTTCCGGGTCGCCGTCGCGGACCTGTTCTTCACACCGGGCGGCGTCAGCCTGACCGGGCTCTGCGACGACCCGACCCTCGTGGACGACGACGACCGGCCCGAGCCCGAGCGCATCTGTGGTCCTGGTGGCGACGGCGCTCCTCCACTGGTGCGCGGGGAGTCGTCATGACCAGCCGACGAACCAAGGAGACCAGGGACCGGATCGAGGGCAAGCTCGCGCTCATCAACGAGCACTTCGGGTCGAGCCTCGACATCGACAGCAACGCGCAGCGGATGCGCATCACCGACACGGCTGCCGGCCGCGACCTGTCGCCGCGCCTCACGTGGGCGCAGCTCGACGAGTGGCTGTCCGCCTTCATGGAGGGGATGACGTTCATGCAGCACCACCAGAGGGTCGTGCGATGAGCGCCCCGCACAACATCTGCCAGTGCGGCGCGTTCGCCGGTTACCCGCACGAGCAGGACTGCCCGTACCCGTTGTTCACGGACGCACCGGCCGCCGTGGACGAGTGGACCGAGGCCCGCAAGAACTTCCGGCTCGCGCTGGAGGATGCCGAGGGCGAGTCCCTGGACAACCTGCTGGCCGCCTCCGAGATCCTGACGCGAGCACTGGAGGACGAGCGTGGATCCTGACGCGACCCTTCGACTGATTCTGGAAGCCGTCCGAGACGGTGAGCGAGAGCAACTGCGTGACTCGTTGGCTGACCTTTGCCGATGGGTCTCCACTGGCGGCTTCCTTCCCGACCCGCACAAGGTCGGACCGTGCCGCCACGACCTCCACGGGACCGAGCACCAGGAGCGACAGCGTCATGCTCGGTAGCCCCAACCTCTGCCCCGAGTTGGTTCGGCGCTCGCTCGAGTTCTACGCTCGCGAGGGCCGGCCGCTCGGCGGCTTCCTGACCGCTGTCGTTTCGAACGACCTCATCGACGCCGTCCGCAGAGCAGACCCGATCAACACGGCGAACCTCGCGGACATCGTGGCATACGTGGAGTACAGGCTTCCCGGCGCGTGCCGTGGGAGCCGCGCGGTCGTAGCCGAGTGGCTGCGAGCGCACCGACGACTTGTTCTGACTGGTAACCGAACCGCAACGACTGGAGAAGACCGATGAAGAGCACGATGACCCTGACCGACATGGCGGCCGAGCTGGAGCGGCAGAACACGGTGAAGCGCGACTTCGTCGCCGACACGCGCAAGATGGAGTTCGGCGTGACCGAGACGCCCATCACGCAGAACGACGGCTCGATGGCGATGTCGCACAACGTCGCCCTGCGCGGGCTGCCCATCGGGGACGCGCCGCTGCGCAAGACCGCGCACGACCAGTTCGCCACCACGCTCGGCATCCCGCGCCCGTACTACCAGCGCATGCTGGCGGACGCGCCCGACCTGCTGGTGACCAACCTGAACCGCTGGATGGAGCAGGAGCCGAAGCAGCGCATGGTGCGGACCCTCGACGGCGAGGTGCGCGCCCTGCTGTCCGACCGGTACCGGCCGCTCGACAACTTCGACCTGGCGATGGCCGTGCTGCCGAAGCTCCAGGAGACCGAGGCCGCGGTGGTGTCCATCAACCTCACCGAGGACCACCTCTACCTCCAGGCGACCAGCGAGCGCATCCGTGGCGACGTCCAGGTCGGTGACACGGTTCAGGCCGGCGTGACCATCCGCAACTCGGAGGTCGGGCTCGGCACGCTCTCCTTCGAGGAGATGATGTGGCGGCTCATCTGCTCGAACGGGATGGTCCACGGGATCGCAACACGACAGCGCCACGTCGGCCGGTCGCACGGCGACTGGAGCGGCGACATCGGTGAGTTCCTGCGGGACGAGACCCGTCGCCTGGACGACGCCGCGTTCTGGAACAAGGTGGTCGACGCGACCGCCGCCATGTTCAGCCAGGCCCGCTTCGACACACGGGTCGAGCAGTACCGGCAGGCGACCACCGACGAGATCGTGAAGCCCATCGAGATCGTCGAGGTCGCGTCCAAGCGGTTCGAGTTGTCAGACGACGAGCAGTCGCGGGCGCTCTCCAACCTGGTGAACGGTGGATCGATGTCGAGGTGGGGCCTGGCGAACGCCGTCACCGCCCTGGCGCACGACATCGACGACCCGGCCCGCGCCCTCGAGGTCGAGAAGTTCGGGGCGCAGATCATCGAGTTGGGACAGCCCGAGTGGAGGAAGATGGCGGAGGCCGCCGCGAAGAACTAGAGCAAGCCGACTGACAGGCTGCTAACGTCGAGGGACGTCGGACGCGAGTTCGGCGTCCCTTTTCTCGTGGGAGGTTGTCATGACTGCCTCGAAGTTGGAACAGCTCGCTCCCGAGCTGAAGCAGACGCCCGTGGTGTACACGCTGACAAAGACCAGCGCATTGACCAAGGGCGAGAACGAGAAGGCCGCGCCGGGACAGGCAACCGACCCGGTCGACCTGGTGAACGTCCTGACGGGCGCGAAACCGAACCACGGTGTCGGGACCACCGACGGGGCTCATCTCCTGGCCGTCGAGCTGCTGACCGACCTGGTCGGCGCTGCGCCCGGCCTGGTGGAACAGGTCATGAAGGGCCTGCCAGCCCCGAAGACGAACGCGGGAGCCCGAGCCGCCCTGGTGGTCGAGGTCGCCAAGACCTTCGCTGAGGAGGTCATCGGTCGCCTACCGGTCGGATGGGACATCCACCTCGGCAAGGAGCAGATCCTCGACTGGCTGGAGGCCGCCTACGAGGCGAGCGCCCTGGAGCCCGTCTGAGGGGCCTGGTCCCGTCCAGGTCTCACAGGACCCGGACCCGGCTCCCGTCGCCGTGTGGCGCTTCCCTGCGCGTCTGGTGGGGCCTACAAGTCCCCGATCTCCTGCGGCTCCTCGCCCACACGGCACCAGAACGTCTTCATCTTGGACGGTTGAGCCGGCCGGCGCACCGTGGGGAGCGCTGTGGGGCTCTCTACGGCGTTCAGACCCGCCCGAGGGTCCTTGGACCCGTCCTGCGCCCTGGTCGCCGTGTGGTCGCTGTACTGAGCCGTGGCGACCCGTCCCTCGGCCTTCGCCTCCGCGAGCAGGACCTCCTGGTGCTGTGGGTCGTGCCAGTGGCTCCGGTCCATCCCGGTCTCGGCGAGCGCGTGGTCGACCTGCTGGTTGATGGCGTACCAGTCCAGCGCCGCGTTCGGCGGGCGGATCTTGCCGGCGACCACCTCGGCGTAGGTGCTGTACCGGTTCGCCAGCCCGTCGAAGCCGACCATGACCAGGCTCATGATCCCGAGCGCCCGCATGAGCATGATGGCGGTCCCTGCGCTGGCGTAGTTCCAGCGGCAGCCGCGCCGGTCGTACGTGAAGTACACCACGCCGCCGTCGTCCTTCCACGGGAAGTAGCTGAAGCGGTCCCACCTCGTGATGACCGTAGTGCCCGGCCCTGGCTTCCAGCCGTGGTTGTCGAACAGGTTGCGGATCACACCGACATCGATGAGCACGACGA
>Ga0180429_10003403_pt1 | contig 12846 bp, 7 predicted proteins | sample SS_ome_FD_132428 | JGI IMG/M metagenome (GOLD analysis project Ga0180429, IMG submission 132428) | Hypersaline lake sediment archaeal communities from the Salton Sea, California, USA - SS_1_S_1 metaG | ecosystem: Environmental > Aquatic > Non-marine Saline and Alkaline > Hypersaline > Sediment ... | reverse complement strand
GGCGGCCAGAAAGTTGCGTTTTTGTTGGCCGCCCGGAAAGACATCGCATGGCCGGAAGCTCGACGACTGCTGCGCGACCTTGTCTCCGCCCACCCACAGGGCCGCCTTGCTGCCGTCAATTTCTACCCGCACACCGGCCCACTCGTTCCGGGGAAGGGCCTTCTTGGCTGTCAGCACGACAACGGGCTTGCCACCCACCGTGGCCACAAGCGCGGGCTTTCCGCTCGGCGAAGTCTTCAGCACAAAGCAGTTATCGGGGGAGCTGCCGAAGTCGAAGATCGTCTGCGCTGCTTGGCCCTCCCACTTGACGATGACCTCGACGGTAATCGCGCCGAGATCCGCCAGGCGCGGGCACAGCTCGCCGTACCGGGTCTTGCCGTCGAAACGGAACCCCCGATGATCGCCATCGGCGACGAACTCCGGCCGGCCGATCAAATAGCCGTCCAGGTTCGTACCAAGGCTTTTGCCGTAGCGGCGGTCCGCGCCGTAGGGGAACCGGTACCAATCCTCCAACAACGTGTTTTCGGCGCGGTCCATTGCATAATTCGCCCACAGCCCGAACTTGTGAAGATTCTCGGCACCAAGCCGCTTCGGAACGGTGCTCGCCACGTCCGTACCGGCTATATCGGTCCATGTGCGCGAAAAGCCGTTCACCTTGGCAGTTCCGCTCACCACGGCCCGGCCGCCGACGCGAGCATGATCCGACACGATCGCACGGTCTGTCACCATCGCGTAATCCTCGACGATCGCATGGTCCGACACCTGCGCGTTGCCGAGCACCACGGCGTCGGGTCCGATATAGGCGGTGGCCGCTACCGTTGCACTGCCGGCAACCCAGCCTCCGCCGTTTGCGTGGGGCTTGCCCTTTGGCATTTGATCCATTCGATCGCGGATCACGTGCGGGTCGCCGGGCCGGGTGCCCGAAAGCTGAACCGACCACGGATAACGGTAGGCATGGCGGCCGCTGTAAAGATTCTGTGTCAAGTTGCCGGTGTACAGCGCCGTAGGCGTTGCCGTCACCGTCAACCAGTAGGCGCGGTCGCCGGCCCGGCACTTCATCGTCATCCTGCCCTTGTTCCACATCGGCGAATAACGCCTCTTGCCGTCGCTGCCGACGGCCACGATGCACGCGCGCCAGTCGCTGTAGAAATCGGGATCGTGCAGGCCGCTGAAATCCACCTCGAACTGCCGGGCGTCTTTATCGACCACCAGCCGGACAATGTTCACCCCGAACGGCTCGGGCGCCTCCTCCCATGGAATTCGGTAGATACCCTTATCCCGATCAACCGTCTCGAGCCAGCTACGGGTGGGAGCGAAGTAGTGCCGGCAAAAGAGATCCTCCAGCTCACAATCGAACGTCGCCAGGCGCGCGCCGTATTCGCCGACCATGTCGCCGAGTCCGCGGATACCGCTTTTGAACAGTCCCCGCTGCTGGCCGACCCGCGCCACTGTCTGCAGCATACTCGACTCTTCGATGCCATGCGGCAGGCACGTGAACCAGGCGTATCCCCAGTTGGGGGCGTCGCCGGTGATGTTGTAGAACATGGTGTAGCCATAGCCCATGCTCCCGTTGAAGATATTGCGCCAGGGCGCCTTGAGGTGGTGGTTCCCCTTGAGCATACTCGGATCGGCAAGGCACTGGTGCATATCAGCCTGGGCCTCGCCGCCGCCGATTCGTATAGGGTTCGGCAGGCAGCCGTGTCCCCACTCGTGCCACAGGGCGGGTGCCCACGGCCCGCCGCCGGCGCCCTTGAGAATACAGCCGCCATATCCGCCGCCGGCGTACCCGGCGATAAACTGGTGGCCGTCACGCTTGGTGCCGGCCACGGTGATCTCGTGCTTGAACTTCTCCTTTCTATCCCAGTAAGGCATGAGGTTGCCGGCATACTCGTTCAGTGCCCACCAGTACTCCGCGCACTTGATCGAGCCGTCCCTGTACCACTGCGCCTTTTCCGGCTCTTTCTCGTTGACCCACGGATCACCTTCGCTTCCGGCCTGGCTTCCGGAAATCCAGACGAAATGTTCGGACTCGACCTGCATCGTACCCGGCTCACCCGGCTTGGCGTTGTTCGGCCAATGGATGTCGGCGTTTGGTCGCTTGGTGCGCTTCGTCCTGTCAATGCCGGCCTCGATGCGCTTCATCTCCTTCACGTACAGGTCCATGATGAATGTTTTGTCTTCTTCGCTAAAGCTTCCCCGCACGAAACAGCGTTTCCTGCCGTCGGTCAGGCGCAGCACCACGCCCGGCTCTATCGGCCCGCCGTCGCCGCGGAACTTGCTGCTGATGGTGTTACCCATGCCGCGGAACCCGACCAGGTGCGCCTCGAGCTGCTTCGACTCACCTGCGAGCTGTGGCGTGCGCAATGTCCACGTCCGCAGCGGCATGCCTTGTTTCACCTCGATGATATCCACGCCTTTGCGCGGCCACCAATTCACCCGGCGCCGCTCGTAGGCCTTCGGGTCGCCGCGCCCGGCCTGTTCCACCTTGTACAGCTCCACACCCGGACGCAGCTTAGCGCCCGGATACTGCAGGCCGGCGTAGAAGTCGTAGTTCTCCGCCCTCGCGGCACCGACACATACCCAGCCCACAACAGCAGCCGTCAGTATCAATTCTGTCTTCATCGTATGCCTCTTATCCGGGTTCAAGCAGCGAACCCTGCCGCCGGCGCGCTACAGCTTTGTTTCCGGATCCTCCGGTTTCAGGTGTGCACACCGCACCACTCGGCCGCTTGCCAACACACGACATTCTACCACCCTGGAAGATGCCGGCACACCGGTTTTCCATAAAGGGATCCGGGGTCTTTTTAGAGTCTTTCGCCGCTACTTAGTTGATGTTGCGGAAAGTCGGATTTGCGGGTGCCATGCCCACGCTTGCGTGGGCATGCAGCGGTTTTTCGCGGGATTCACGACATGCCCAAGCAAGCGTGGGCATGGCACCCCAAGGTTTCAGCGCCCTTTCAGCGGCAGGACGGGCGGCGGAGAGGATAACTCGTCGTGCTGAGTTTGCGACAGGCGGATCACCAGCAGCTTCTGCTCCAGGCGTTCGCCGTCCTCGGTAAAGAAGTGGTGGCCGAGACTTCCGGGCCGCTGCGGGAGGCTGCTGATTACGAGCATGGCGCCGGGCGAAAGCGTGGCCGAGACGCCCATCTCGTCGAACACGCGCCGCGGCCGCTGGGCCTCCAGCCGCATCATGGCCTGGTTGCCGACCCAATGCCCGCTCGGCTCGCCGTGGTGCAGTTCGGGCATGAGTTCCAGCCGCACGCGACCGTCGTCCTGGGGAAAGGTCCGCAGGGCAAGCAGGGTCTGCGCCTGGTGATATGTCTGCCCGCCTAGTTGACCGGCCTGGAAGATCAGCACCGGCAGCCGGTCGTACAGGCCGGAGGTAACGATCTCGCTTCGGCGTCCGGCGGGCAGTTGCAGATGCCGGCGGAGCACGCCGGGCTGGTCGGCCAGTTCGGTCGGTTCGGTTGCCGGCAGTTCGCCGCTGGGGGGCGGTTTGTCGCCGAGTTCCATTAGTGTCGACAACGCAATCGGCATCTGCCCGCTCACCAACCCCACCCGAAACCCGTTGCGCAGCAGTCGCTGCCTTAGCTCTGCCGGAAAGTGCTGCTCGTCTATCTCTTGCCACAGCAAGGCATTGACCTGCGGATCATTGAACGGGAAGCGGACGAAGAAGATATCCAGCGCGCAGCTATTCGGCGACATTTGGGGGGCGGCCAAGGGCGACTCGCCCTTTTGCACAGCCAGCTTGACACACCCGGCCGGCAGTATCAGGGCCGCAAGCAGCAGGATTCTACCCGCCAACGACGACATGGCTGCATCACCGGTTAAGATAGGCAAAGGGCGACAAATGAGAGAGCGGCAGGTTAGCCGCCTTCACCCGGTGTGTCAAGGTAACTTGCGGGCGGTTGAAACCTGAGGTTCTGTACGCCGGCCCCCGTGTCGCCTTGCCGGGAAGTTGCTACGCTGTAGGATACCGGGCCACCGGGGCGGCCGCGTACCACACGGGACACCCCATGCAGACCGAGCAGTTCCAACTACATGCCGATATCGAGCAGCGGCACTGGTGGTTTGTCGCCCGGCGCCAGATTATGCGGCGCCTGGTCGAAGAGGTCTTACCGCCCTCGCCCGAAACGGTCGTCGTGGACATAGGCTGCGGAACGGGCGGAAATATCGCCGCGTTGGCCGATCGCTACGACTGTGTCGGCATGGACACGTCGGCCGATGCCGTCGAACTGGCCGCCCAACGCTTCAATAATGTCCGCTTCGTTTCCGGCGAGTCAGCCAGCGACCTGGGTGCTGTGGCGATGCGCGCGAAGCTGTTCCTGCTGATGGACGTACTGGAGCATGTGGCGGACGATTTCGCCGTATTCTCCGGACTGCTTGCGGCATCTGCCCCGGGCACCTGCTGCCTGCTGACCGTACCGGCCGACGACTCGCTCTGGAGCGAGCACGACGAGTCGTTCGGTCATTATCGGCGCTACGATCGTGCACGCCTGGAGCGGTTGTGGGCTGATTTGCCGGTAAAGACGCTACTGGTCTCTTATTTTAACTCGCGATTGCTGCCCTTGATCCGGCTGATTCGCTCCTGGAACCGGCGTCGGGGCAAGGTGTCGGGCAGTGCGGGGACCGATTTCTGGCTGCCTACTGCCCCGGTCAATTGCCTGCTGAAGAGTGTCTTTGCCGGCGAGGCCCGACGGCTGGTTGCCGCACTGCACTGCCGCCGGCCGGGGGGCTACAAGTCGGGGGCCAGTCTCGTGGCGATCGTACGTCGCGAGCCGGGCGAGATCGCCGTCCGCCACAAACCAGACGACTTGCCCCCCGATCGGCGCCGGAAGTAGCAGTTTGTCAGTGTTTAAGTGGGCGTTTCGTCGTTTAGCGGGGCAGCACCGCTGCCCGCTTGAAACACCGCCATCACGGGCCGCGGTGCGGCCCCGCTAAACGTGCCGATTCAAGAATGACAGACCACTGGGCTTTGGCGGAAAAGTCGTTCGGAGCTGTTGTACAGAAAACACCGGTGTTCGCACCCGGAACCGCAAAAGGGCGCAAAAAATGAGGGCCCTCGCTCGCCGGTACAAGGACCCTCACTTGAGGCTGCCCGAACTCCGCTGGTGCTTCGTCCGGAGACCCACAGCCATTATAGAGTCTATCGGGACACAGTGCCGGCGAACTTTAAGGTTCACCGGGCCGTAGGGATCTGCGCCCTGCCAAACCGGGATTTGATATGAAACCCATTGCAAAGCTCGCCCTGGAAGACGGGACCGTGATGACCGGAACGCCGTTCGGCGCCTCCGGCGAAGTCGACGGCGAGGTGTGTTTCAATACCTCGATGACCGGATACCAGGAGATACTGACCGATCCGAGCTACTGCGGCCAGATCGTCACGATGACCTATCCGGAAATCGGCAACTACGGGGTAAACGCCGAAGACGCCGAGAGCGCCCGGCCGCACCTGGGCGGGTTCGTCGTCCGCCGGCGGAGCCGTCGGGCGAGCAATTTTCGCGCCACCGAAGATCTGGACGACTACCTGGAGCGCTGGGGGATTGTCGGCCTCGAAGGCATCGATACCCGCGCACTGGTCCGCCGCATTCGTACCGGCGGCGCCATGAAGAGCGTTCTGTCCACCGTCGATTTCGACGACGAGAGTCTGGTGGCCAAGGCGAAGGCCGGCCCGGGACTGGTCGGCCGCGACCTCGTCGGCCAGGTCGTGCCCGAAAAAACTACCCAGTGGAACGAGCCGCTGGGGCGTTGGGCAAAGTTGCTCGACTCGCCGCAGACTACACCTGCCGCAGCAACGCCACCCGACCATGCCCCACACGTCGTCGCGTTGGACTACGGTATGAAGTGGAATATCGCCCGATGGCTCGCCGAGACGGGATTTCGCCTAACGATTGCCCCGGGGACCGCCACGGCCGAAGACATCCTGGCGCTGCGGCCCGACGCCGTGTTTCTCTCTAACGGCCCCGGCGATCCGGAACCGGTCGGATACGCGCAGCAAACGATCCGCAGCCTGCTGGGCCGAATCCCCATCTTCGGCATCTGCCTGGGACACCAACTGCTGGCGCTGGCCTGCGGGGCCAAGACTTACAAGCTGAAGTTCGGGCATCGCGGGGCAAACCAGCCGGTGATGAACCTCGGCAGCGGTCGCGTGGAGATCACCACCCAGAACCACGGCTTCGCCGTCGATGCCGACTCGCTCCCGGCCGACCTGGAAGTGACGCACCTGAACCTCAACGACGATACGATCGAGGGGATTCGGCACCGCAAGCTACCGGCCTTCAGTGTGCAGTATCACCCCGAGGCCTCCGCCGGCCCGCACGATAGCTCATATCTGTTCGGTGAGTTTCGCTCAATGCTGGGGTAGTGCCGGGGCGCACTCAACGCGGTCGGAAATTGAGGTTCTGTAGGAGGCGACTCCAGTCGGAGATGGTCGCGGTATTGGCATGCTGTCGCCGACTGGAGTCGCCTCCTACAACACGCAGATCGTGGCCGTGCCTGGTAGATATTGGCCGGGAACCAATCGGGCCCCCGCTTCGTCTAAGATAACGAACTCTAAACCCCCTCCCGAGGAGATCTTGCCATGAAACCGGCTACTTTCGTCCCCGCCGTGCTTGCCGTCCTATTGCTCTGCTCGCCGGCCCCGGCCAAGACCGAGGGCCTGGCCACCGAGGGCCGCCTGGAGGCCGTCGGCCCCCAGGGCAAGCCGCTGGGTAACTGCCCGCTGAAACACACCGACGTGAAAGTCGATGTCTCCGGCTTCATCGCCCGGGTGACCGTCCGCCAGCAGTTCCACAACCCGTTTAAGGACAAGATCGAGGCCGTCTACGTCTTCCCGCTCTCGCAAGACGCTGCGGTGGACCGCATGACCATGAAGGTCGGCGACCGGCTCATCAAGGGCCAAATCAAGGAGCGGGGCGAGGCCCGGGCGATCTACGAGCAGGCCAAGGCCCAGGGCAAGGTGGCCAGCCTGCTCGACCAGGAGCGGCCCAACATCTTCACCCAGTCGGTGGCCAACATCGAGCCGGGCGAGCAGGTCGATATTACCATCTCTTATAGCGAAACGCTGGACTGGAAAGCCGGCGAGTATTCGTTCGACTTTCCGATGGTCGTCGGGCCCCGCTACATCCCCGGTGGCGGCAGCGCGCCCGGAAAAGGTGTCAGGAACCTTTTGCCGGAACGGCCCGAAGGGGGCTTCGCCCAAAAGGTTCCTGACACCTTTTCCACGCCGCAGGTGCCCGACGCCGACCGCATCACACCGCCCGTCACGCCCGAAGGCACCCGCGCCGGACACGATATCTCGATCGCCGTGAGCCTCAACGCCGGGCTGCCGCTGCGGCGGATAGACTCGAAGCAACACGCCGTCGAGGTCGAGTATCCCAAGCCCGACAAGTCGCAGGCGGTCATCAAGCTGAAACGGGCCAAGACGATCCCCAACAAGGACTTCGTGCTGGTCTACGAGACGGCCACCAACGAGATCGAGGACACGATCCTTGCCCACACCGACGACCGCGGCAAGTTCTTCACCATGGTCCTCCAGCCGCCCAAGCGGGTGCGCAAGCAGCTTATCGTGCCCAAGGAGATCGTCTTCGTGATCGACAAGAGCGGCTCGATGAGCGGGTTCCCCATCGAAACGGCAAAGCAGGCCATGCGGCTGTGCATCCAGGGCCTGCACGAAAACGATACCTTCAACCTGATGACGTTCTGCGGCGGCGTGGGATTCTGCTTCCCCAAGCCGGTCGCCAACACCGACGAGAACCAGAAGAAGGCACTGGCCTACTTGCAAGGCCTACAGGGAAGCGGCGGCACCGAAATGATGAAGGCCATCCTCGCCTGCCTGGCCGGGCAGGATGACCCGGAGCGGGTCCGCGTGGTCTGCTTTATGACCGACGGATACGTGGGCAACGATATGGCGATTATCGACGCGGTGAAGAAGCACGCCGGCATCGCGCGGGTGTTCTCCTTCGGAATCGGCCGCAGCGTGAACCGCTACCTGCTCGACGGCATGGCCCGCGCCGGACGCGGCGAGGTCCACTATATCCTCGACGAGCGCCAGGCCACCGGCGCCGCCGAACGCTTTTACGAACGGGTGCGCACGCCCGTGCTGACCGATGTGGAAATCGATTTCGGTGATTTGCAGGTCACGGAACTCTATCCACCGCAGGTCCCCGACCTGTTCAGCTCCAAGCCGGTGGTGGTAAAGGGCCAGTACAAGACCCCAAGCATTCCGCCGCTGACTACGGTGGAGGGAATGCAGATCAATCGTGCTATCCCAATGGATGCCAAGGGCACGATTACGCTGCGGGGTAAAACCGGCGAGGGCAAGTTCGCGCGCAAGATTGCCGTTACCTTGCCGAACAACGAACCGGCCAACGAAGTGCTTGCCTCGCTCTGGGCCCGGGCAAAGGTCGGCGAGTTGATGGGCAAGGACCTCCGCAGCATCCAACGCGGCCAGCCCAACCCGGCCATGAAGGAGGAAATCCTCGGCCTCGGGCTGCGGTTCCAGTTGCTCACGCAGTTCACCAGCTTCGTGGCGGTCGAGGAGTTGCACATCACCGAGGGCGGCCAACCGCGGACCATCTCCGTGCCGGTCGAAATGCCCGAAGGCGTCAGCTACGAGGGCGTGTTCGGCCACGGGGCCGCCGCCTCAGGTAAAAGGAAGTTCCGCGCCATGGGCGGTGGCATGGGCGGCGGAGTAGGGGCACCGGGGAAGATGTTCAGCCCCCGCAGGGGACTCAGACTCTCGCCGGCAGCCAATCGCGAGATTGCGGACCTTATCCTTTTGCGCCCCGCGCAGGCCCAAGCCCTGGAAAAGCAACTCGAGGACATGGAAAAAGCAGACAAGCCGGCAGCGGAAAAGAAGCCCGTCCTCCAACAGTTGTTGAAAATCAAGCTGGCACCCGAACTGCAAGGCCTGGCCGAGAAGGTCGCCAAGGACGGCAAGAATGGTAATCTCACCGTCGGCAAGCTCAAGGTCGCCGCCGGCCGGGTCGAAATCCGCATGCAACTCGCCGCGCTCGACGACGCGGTGCTCAAAAAGCTTAAGGCGCTCGGCTTCAAGGAACTCGCCCGGGCGAAATCCGTCAAACTGCTGATCGGCACCATCGACGTCAAACAACTAGAAGCCCTGGCCAGGCTCCCCGAAGTCCGCCGCATCGACCCGGCAGCGTAGGGGGCAAGAATCGCGGCCTACTCCATCTCGCAAAACTTGCCGCAGTTTACTACAATATGGGGTTGGAAAGCTGGCAGGGTTGTCCACTTTGCGGATGTGCGTTTTCGGGGATGGAGCCGGCGTAGTGGAAGGTGTCATACGAATCCCCCTATCGGGGCAGAAGATTGCTTCTCATCCGAGGCCCAACAGGACCCGCGGCCGCGCTGCCTGTGTGCCCGTGTTCTTCGCCGGACCAGAGAATTACTTGGTCGCAACGGCCGTGCTGACCGTGCTGGGCGCGGCCGGCAACGGCGGCAATCCTCTGGTATTTTACGGTTCCAGCGGTACGGGCAAGTCGCACCTTGCCCGCAGTCTGGCCGCCGCATGGCCGGATTGCCGGCCTGGCCGTGCGTTGTACAGTACGGTCGCCGCATTCGCCGGCGACCTGGCCGATGCCCTCGAGTTGCAGTCGGTCGCCGAGTTTCGGCAGAACTACCGCGGGGCCGCCCTGCTGGTCGTCGACGACCTGGAGGCGTTGCTGGAGAAAAACGCGCAAAACCTCGCCGCCCAGCAGGAACTGATCCACACGCTCGATGCCCTGCTTGTCCGCGGCACCCAGGTAGTGGTAACGGCATCTAGTGCCCCGGCCGAGTCGCCCGGGTTGATGCCGGGCTTGCAAAGTCGCTTGAGCGAGGGCCTTTGTGTCGGGCTATCGCCGCCTGCGGTAGACACTCGCCGGTCAGTACTAGAGTATCTGGCGGAGTTGTGGCAGCTTGATCTGGCCCCGGCGGCCGGCCAACTCCTGGCCGAAGGCCTCAACACCACCGTGCCCGGCCTGCTCGCCAGCCTAAAACAACTCCAGCTCGCCAACGGCAACGGCACGTGTAGAATCGAGACCAAGGCGGTACGTAAATACCTTGCGCAGTGCGATGGACCGCGTCGGCCCGAGTTGCCCGAGATCGCCACGGCTGTTGCCCATCGCTTCGACCTGAAACTCTCCGACCTTCGCAGCCCGTCGCGCCGTCACGCGGTTGTAACTGCCCGAAACACCGCATTCTACCTGGCCCGCCGGTTGACCGGGGCCAGCTTTGAACAAATCGGCCGGTATTTCTCCGGACGTGACCATACAACCGTCATGCATGGCTGCCACAAGCTGGAAACGCTATTGACAACGGATCCGGGCGTACGCCGACTCGTCAGTAGCCTCCGAAAACACTGGGAGAAAAGCGGAAGCGTCTGACGATCTTTCGGAAAACCCGTACGCCGGCCTTCCAACGTCGTCGTACCGCAACTCCTGATATAGCGTGTTTGCCGCACCTGGAAAACCTGTTGTTGCATTGTTGATCCCACATGCCTTTATCAACGTCAAACGTCTGCCACCGTAACCAACACACCCGCATAAACGACAGATCCACATGGAACAAACAGGTTCTCTACCCGTTGTCAACACCCGGCAGCCTCTCAGTATTCCACACCATACCAGCAATTTACTTGGGTTTTGGCAAAATTATCGACAGTTTTCCCATCACCACTAATACTACTACGTATTTAGTAAGAATATTACTATTGTTTACCATCCGGGCAGCGTTGTTGCGAGGTTGAACTCGTATTATCCCTGCCGGGAACGAGTCCGACGAATTGCGAAACCCGTTCGGGTGTAAAACAAATACTCAGAAAGGTGTGACCGAACAATGAAATTCACATGTGATCGCGAGAAACTACTGCACGTTTTTCAGACCGCCGCCAGCGTAGCACCGGCGCGGAGCCCGAAGCCCATCTTGCAAAACCTCAAGCTGGAGGTTGGCGAGGCAGGGGCCGTGTTGATCGGCACCGATTTGGAGGTGGGTATTCGTATCGAAGTCGCCGGCTTGGATGTGGAGGTGCCCGGCATGGTGCTGTTGCCGATCGCCCGCTTCGGCTCCATCTTGCGCGAAAGCAGCGACGAGAAACTCGCCCTGGAGAGCGACGGCGGGAAGATACAGGTTCGCGGCGAGCGGAGCGAATTCCAGCTCCCGTCCGAAAACCCCGATGAGTACCCCGCGGTCGTTGCGTTTACGCAAGAGAAGTATCATGAATTGCCGGCGCGGTTCTTTCGGGAGACGGTCCGCCGCACCGCCTTCGCTACCGACAATGAAAGCAGTCGCTATGCCCTCGGTGGCGTGCTGCTGGAACTCGGTGCCGACCAGATTATAGCCGTGGCGACGGACGGCCGGCGACTGGCGAAGCAGGAGGGCCCGGCTACGTCCGTCGAAGGACATGAAAACGGCGAAAGCGTGACTATCGTTCCGACCCGGGCGATGCAACTCATAGAACGCGCGTTGGCCGATAGCGACGAGCAGATACGTATAGCCACGCGCGAAAACGATGTCCTGGTAACCGCCGGCGCGATGACCGTCTACTCGCGACTGGTCGAGGGGCGCTATCCGAAGTGGCAAGACGTGTTCCCGCGGCGCGAGGGGCAGTCGGCGATCGAGTTGACCGTGGGCCCGTTCTATGCCGCCGTGCGACAGGCGGCGATCGTCACGAGCGAAGAACACCGGGGGGTCGACTTCACGTTCGGCGAGGGACGGGCGACGCTGGCCGCCCATGGTGCCGAGAAGGGCGAATCGAAGATCGAATTGCCCATCGCCTACGACGGCGAGGAGATCCCCATCACGCTCGATCCGCGATACCTGGGCGATTTCCTGCGTGTGCTCGATCCCGACAAGACGTTCACGTTCGAGGCCCGCAATGAAACCAGCGCCGGCGTCTGCTCGACCGACGACGGCTACGGCTACGTCATCATGCCGTTGGCCCGAGACAAGAAACCCTAAGCAAGAATCGCCCATTAGCCCATGGCATACCGACCGAAACCGATCGGCGATATCCTGGCCGAGTTGATGGCCCGGCGAGGATACGGTCGCGTGCAGAGCGCCGCGACGTTCGACGACGCCTGGCGCGAAGCGACCGAATCGCTGCCCATCGGGCCGTTGGTCGCCGAGCACACGCGGGTGGGAGCCTTGCGCGGCGGCAAGCTTGAGGTGTTCGTCGGCAACTCGCTATTGGTCCAGGAATTGGGCTACGAGAAACAGTCGATTTTGAAGCGGCTCGCCGAGCTGCTGCCCGATGAAGGAATCCGAGAAATTCGCTTCCGCGTCGAAGCGATTCGATAGAATACAGACGAAGAGAAAGTCGAACCATGTCCACCGATCCCGAAGAACAAACCACCCCGTCCCCCGAACCGACCGAAGAGGCCAAGGCCAAGGAAGCGGCCGAGTTGGCCGATCTCGACGGCTACAAGCTGCAACAGGCCGATCAGACGGGTGACGCCGATTATGGGGCCGAAAAGCTCGAACACCTCAGCGATCTGGAGCATGTTCGCGAACGGCCCAGTATGTATATCGCCGACACCACGCCGCGCGGCCTGCATCACCTGGTCTACGAAGTGGTCGACAACTCGATCGACGAAGCGATGGCCAACTATGCCACCGCGATCAACGTCAGCATCAACAACGACGGCTCCGTGACGGTCGAGGACGACGGCCGAGGGATTCCCGTCGAAGAGCATCCCGACCTGGGAATGTCGACGCTGCAGGGCGTGATGACCGTCTTGAAATTCGGCGGCAAGTTCAGCAAGGGGGCCTACCAAACGTCCGGCGGGCTGCACGGCGTCGGCGTGACCGTCGTCAACTTCCTCTCCGAGTGGTGCGAGGTCGAAG
>Ga0180429_10003401_pt1 | contig 12848 bp, 13 predicted proteins | sample SS_ome_FD_132428 | JGI IMG/M metagenome (GOLD analysis project Ga0180429, IMG submission 132428) | Hypersaline lake sediment archaeal communities from the Salton Sea, California, USA - SS_1_S_1 metaG | ecosystem: Environmental > Aquatic > Non-marine Saline and Alkaline > Hypersaline > Sediment ... | reverse complement strand
GGGGATACTGGAAGGCCAGGAAAAACCCGGCCCGGGATCTCTCGTCGATCTCCATGTCGAGCAGGTTTTCTCCGTCCATGAATACGGAGCCTTCGGTCACCTCATACTCTTCGTGTCCCGCGAGAATCTTGGAAAGAGTGGATTTTCCCGAGCCATTCGGGCCCATGATGGCGTGCACCTCGCCTTTCGGAACTTCGAGGGAGAGACCTTTCAGAATGTCCGCGCCGTCCACTCCGGCGTGCAGGTTGTTGATCGTCAACGTATCGGTCATGTTGGTGAAATTGGTGTATCAGACGGGTTTTCCGCACTTGGGGCAAACCCCCTTCATTGCCACGTCGATCTCCTCGATGCGGGAGCCGTCGAGCAATTGCCAGGGCGCGGAAGGATCGGCGGTCGGTTTGAGATCGACATCGAAAACCTCCTTGCACTGCGAACAGAAAAAATGGGCATGAGGCTGGAGATTGGGGCAGAAGCGCGAGGCCTCGCGATCGACGTTGACCTGCTTGATGGCGCCTGCCTGGGTGAGACTCTCGAGGCAATTGTAGACGGTTGCCAACGAGATCGAGGGCATTCTCTCCTTCGAGCGGACAAACACCTCGGATGCGGTGGGATGATCGCGTGCCCCATCGACAACGACGTCGTAGACGACCTGACGTTGTTTCGTCATCCGCAATCCGCCAAACACTTCGGCCGAGGCTGTATCGGTAGACTTGTCCATCTCCAGGGGTTTCTACGGTGGAACCTGCCTCATCGGACGTTTAGATCAAGAATTATTCTAAAAAAGGCTTGGAGTTTGCGCATATCGTCCTCTGGCCAAGAGCGCGAATCCGGGGTTTCCGGAGGGGCGGAAGCGCCGGAGTGCTGCCGTTTTTCGTTGCCGCCGCACGATCCGGGCCGGATGATACCCCCATGCGATGGATAACGTTCCGGTGGTTGGGAGTAGTGGTTCTGAGCGGAATGGCGGCCACTCTGCTGGCCCAGGACTCATTCCGCGAGACGAGGCGAACGACATACTTCGGCATCGAAGACGGCGAGCTACCCCGCGATCCCAGAGAATGGGGTCGCGGGGACTATTACAATTTCCCCGATTGGGAGGTGAGCCAGGAATTGCCGAACGACGTCTTCACCTTCGCACGGCTGCGGTACAATTCGGGCACGTGGATGGGTCGCCGCTCCAAGTGGATGATCGATTATCCCGACAGCGAACTGAATTTCTCGTACCGGCTCCAACAGCTGACATCCATCGAGGTCGATCCGAAGGGCGCCATCGTCGACATCGATGCGGAGCAGCTGCGTCACTACCCGTTCGTCTACATGATCGAACCCGGCGACATCTGGATCACCGATGAGGAGGCCGGCATCCTCCGGGACTACATGTTGAACGGGGGATTTATCATGGTGGACGATTTCTGGGGCACCTACGAGTGGAAGACCTTCTTCCGGGCGGTGAAGCAGATCTTCCCTGACCGGGAACCGGTCGAACTCGAGTTGGACCATCCCATCTTTCACGCGGTGTTCGAACTCGACATCAAGCCCCAGATTCCGGCGGTCGGGATGGCGATGATGGGACGGGAGCAGGGGATCACCTACGAGTGGAACAAGCCCGGGACGGAAACGCCCCACTACCGGGCGATCTTCGACGACGAGGGAAGGATCTGCATGATGATCTGCTTCAACACCGATCTGGGCGACGGATGGGAGGAGGAGGGTACCGATCCCTGGTATTTCCGCGAATTCTCGGAAAAATACGCCTATCCCCTCGGGATCAACATCGTCTTCTACGCGCTGACCCACTGAGACCACGGGTCGCTCGAGTCGCCGAGGTCAGTCGTCCTTTCCGGGAATGTGAAGCCGGGGGAGTTTCGGCTTTTCGGTTTCCGCTTCGATCTCGGTGGAGGGCTCCGGTTCCGGCACTCGCTGACCGGGCGGGGTCAACTTGGCGATCTTCGGGGCCGCAGGAGCCGGAGCGGTGGCGGGCAGGGAGGTGGACGCGGTTTCCTTCGCTTTTTCGGAAGGGGCCGTGGGGCCCGAAACGGTCGCCGGAGGTGCGAGGCGGGGAAGCTGCGTGGCGGTCTTGCGGGGCCCGCTGTCGGGACGCACGGGAGCCGAGATGGGGCCGGATCCGAGACGTTTCTGGACCGTGATCTTCTTCTTGGGAGCCGGCTTGTCCCCGGCAGCCTCGTCCGAAACAGCCGTGCCGCTCTCCGGTGCGGGCGGTTCGTCCGCCGGTTTGGTGGTCGAGGAGGAGCCCTTCGTGGCGGGAGCCGGGGGTGCCCCTTCTTCCGCCTCGCGGATGAGAGAGGGAGCGTCGATCCGGACACCCTCGTCCAGGACCGCGAAGTAGGCTGGGACGGTTTCTGCGAAGAGAATGCGGTCCAGGTGCTTCAGCACGACGCGGCCATTCTTGATCGATTGCCCGCCGACGCGGGTTCCGTTGCTGCAGAGCCGGGATCGACCAACTCGTAGCCGCTCCCGGTTCGCACCAGCTGGGCGTGACGACTCGAGATCTGATCCACGAGAATCTGGATGTCGTTCTCCGGCTTTCTGCCGATCGACATCGAGTCGCCTGTCACCTGGTAGACGATGGGTTCGTTTCCAGCTACCGCGACGACGAGGTGGAAGGACTGATTCATGAAAGGGGGGATACCTAACTAATTGGCGGGACGGAATCTCTGTCAATCGCGGTCCCGGTCAATCTCGGGCTCGAGCCAGGCCCGGACCGTCGCGTGGAAGCTCTCGCGAATCGTCTCCCGGAAGATGTCGTGACGGACCCCTCGAAAGTAGGCGAGCGTCTTGTCCTTCGCTCCGGCCTGTTCAAAGAAGCGGATCGCAAACTCGGGGGGGCAGATGGTATCTTCGTCCCCCTGGGTGAGGAGCAGACGAATGTCTTCGGGAAAGTGCCGGGCGCAGGTGTCGAGGAGGTCTTCGTGCGCGAGGAGATCGTGCCCGAACCGGGCGGAGACGACGTGGTGGAAGCCTTCGAATTCCTCCGGCCCGGCGAGGGTTCCGGGTTCCTCGGCGTGACAGATGCGCCAACGGGCCACTCCGGTGGGGAAGGCGAGCCGCGGAGCGACCCGCGCAAGAGTGCGCGACAGGACCTTTTTCCAGGCGGGTTGACCGTGGCCTGGGCTGAGGAGGGGGGAACTCATCCACGCCCACCGGAATCCGGATTCCCGGCCCTGTTCCTTGAGCAGGCGCAGGTGATGGACGAGGAGAAATGCACCCGTCGAGTGGCCGTAGACACCGGTCGCCGGAAGGTCGCCCCGTTCGACCGTTTCGGAGATCAGCCGCGAGGCCGCCTCGACTCCGGGGACATCGCCGGAAGGTCCCGAAGAGTGGCCGTGCCCGGGCCAGTCGAAGCCGTGCACTTCGAAGCCACAGGAAACGAGACGCTCGGCGATCCGGTCGTGCGACGTGACGTGATCTCCCAGCCCGTGCAGGAGGAGGACCCGCGACCGGGCTTTGACGCCGGGATGAAACCGCCGGTGATAGATCGTGCCGGAACAGGCGGGCGAGTGGACGAATTCCTCCTCGAGCTTCATGATGGGACGTACGACACACCTCATGCTGCCACGGATTAGCGCGAGAATCCAGTTGCGGCCTGCGCGAGGGGCTGTTTATTAGCGGCCCGGTTTTTCCGGAGATTTCCGCGCGGTTAGCTCAGGGGTAGAGCACCACCTTGACACGGTGGGGGTCACTGGTTCAAATCCAGTATCGCGCACCATCTTTTCGCCGATGGCGTCCCTCTCCGAACCCTCCGCCCGTCTGGCGGTTCTCAATCCCCGGGGACGGGATCCCTACCTCGACTATGGCGACGGTCCGGGCGAGCCGGGGCAGGGCGTTCATGCTCCGGTCAACTTCCATGCCTATGCGGCGGCGACCCGGGGGGCCTTCTACGATTCGGCGGTGAAACTCGTGCGCGACCGCCAGCGCTACGCTGCCGCGATCGTGTTGATTCGACGCCGTTGCTGGATCTCGCTCGATGCCGTTCGGATCGTGAAAGCGTCGGGCTTGCCCGTCATCGTCGCCTGGAAGGAGTGCGGTCCCCTGCAGATCGCCCACCAGTTGACCGGCCGGGGGCGCGCTCTGCGGGCCTACGGAGAGATACTCGTGGAAGCCGATGGCGTCGTCACCCCCACCCTCGACCCGCCACCGTGTTTCGGTCCCGTCACCCCGGCGGCGTTCGACGCGAAGTTGTTTTTCGTTCCGACACCCTATCCGCTCGAATCTCCGAGTTGGGATTTCTCCGTCCCGGAAGCGGAGCGGTCCGGCATCCTGGTCGGGACCCGCGAGTTCCGCACTCCGGCTCGGAATCACCTCCAGGCGGTGTCCCGGGCCGCCTCGCTGGCGCACGAGACGTCCGCGGATCGCGTCACCGTGATCAACAGCGAGGGAAAACGCGGCGCGCGAGCCCTGCGCGAGTGGGCTCCGGCCTTTCCGCCGGGATGCCTGCGGGTGGTGGATGGCCCGCTTCCATACCGCGACTACATGAACCTGCTCGCCACCCACCGGGTCGTCTTTCAATTGGACCGCGGTGGTGTCCCGGGCCAGGTGAGTGGGGATTGCCTCCTCGCTCGCACCGTGTGTGCCGGGGGGAATTCCACGGTGGAGCGTCTCGCATTTCCCTCGCTCTGTGACGACGGAACCCTGCTGTCCCCCGCGATTCGAGAGCGGCTCGTCCGCCTCATGCAGGACGACGACTGGTATCGCCGCGCGGTGGAGGAATCCCAGGAACGGGCGCGAGAGTCCCTCGGCTTCGAGGCGGCCTCCCTCCGTCTTGCCGAGGTCGTTTCCGAGATCGAGCGAGGCCGGTAGCGTTCGTCCGGAGGACGCACCGGCGACGTGGAATCACGTCGCCACCGTCAACTCGGCGGCCAGGGCGGAACTGCCGATGATGCCCGCCGTGTTGCCGAAGCGGGCATGCCGGATCGCGAGTTCGGAGAAGCACTCGGGAGTCAGCGAGGACCGGAGAAAGTCCGTGAGAGGATCGAACAGGACATCACCCGCTGCCGCGACGCCGCCCCCGATGACGAGGGCGTCGGGATTGAGCAGGTAGACCGTGTTCATGAGGCAGGTCCCGAGGTAGGTTGCCACGCGCTCCCAGATATGCTTTGCGATCCGGTCGCCGAATTCGGCCAGCTTGGCGAGAGCTTCGGGAGAGAGATCCTCCGGCGTCGCGGTGCCGGACTGGCTGTAGACATCCTCCGCGAGTCGCGTGATCTGCAGGTTGCCGATGTAGCGTTCGAGTGCGCCGGTGTTACCGTAGGGACCCTCGACTCCGTTGTAATCGATGCTCATCTGCCCGATCTCGCCGGCGGCGAAGTAACTTCCGCGAAACAGCTCGTTGTTGAGGATGAGTCCCCCGCCCACCCCGGTGCCGAGGGTGACGCACACCGCGTTCTTCGCCCCCCGCGCCGCGCCGAACTTCCATTCGGCGAAAGCCATGCAGTTCGCGTCGTTCTCCAGCACGGCGGGAAGGCCGCAGCGATCCGCCAGGATGTCTCGGAGCGGCACCGAAGACCAACCGGCCACGTTGGTGAGATTGTAGGTGACCCCCTTCTCGAAGTTGATGGCGCCCGGAACACCGATTCCGAGGGCGGTGACATCGGGATGGTCTGCGCGCAACCGGTCCACCTCGACCGCGATCGCCTCGATCAGGCTGTCCGGGCCCCGGTGCTCCTGGGTGGGAATCCGGATGATGCCGGTGAGGAGTTCCGCGTCCCGGACGACGGCCGCCTTGACCGAGGTGCCGCCGAAATCGATGCCGATCACTGGGTGGTTACTCATCGGAAAAACGGATCGTCGCTGCGGAGAGGAGACCTTCCATGGTCAAGAGGGGTTCGACCGAGGCGATCTCGGGGAAGCCGGAGGCTATCAAATCAGCATATCCACCCGTGGCAATGATTTTCGCCGGACGTTTCAATTCTTTTTCAATCTCGCCGATGATCTCCCGCACCAGGCCCCGGTATCCGTGAAAGGCGCCGGCCTGCATCGCCTCCTCGGTGGAGCGTCCGATTGCGCGGGACGGGCGCTTCAGTTCGATCAGGGGCAGAAGCGCGGTGCGGTTGTGCAGGTAGCTGCGCATCACGTCGAGCCCCGGCGCGATGACGCCCCCGATGTAGGCGGGCCGTTCGTCCACGATGTCGAAGGTCACGGCGGTGCCGAAATCCACCACGATGACCGGTTGCTCCCGCGCCCGGTCCGCCACGGCGCAGGCGTTCGCGATCCGGTCGGCACCCACCGTGGAGGGGTCGGGGAAATCGATCGCCACAGTCAGCGGTGACCGGTGATCGAGAGTGGCGGCCGGGAGGCCTGCGACCGCATCGAGAAAGAGGGGCGTGACCGCGGGCACGACCGAGGCGATCAGGGCCCGTGAAAATGACCACCCCGCGAGCGATTCGTGAACGGCGCCGGAGTCGAGGCCACCCGTTTCGACGACGCGATGGTCGAGAAAAGCCCCCGAACCCGCGAGAGCCAGCTTGGTGCGGGTGTTGTTGATATTGACCAGCAGGTAGTCGGCCGGACAGGAGCCGGGAGCGGTCATGGCAGGGCTGGGGTTTGATCCGGTGCCGATGAGGGGGAGCGGGCGGCGAGGTCGGCGCGCAGTTCCTGCCCGCGATACCGCAGCACGAGGGTGTCCGCTTCTTCGGTGAGCCAGAATCTCACGGTGACGAGGGTATCCTCGTCCGGTGCCAGGATCGCTTCCGGCGTGAACGGGGCGAAGAAGCGCGGAACGGGATCTCCCTCCGGGGTCGAACCCTGTAGGGTATCCCCGGTGAGAGTGACGGGGGAGTCCGCACCGGAGCGGCCCGCCAGGGTGACGTCGACGATGCGTCCTCCCTCGCTTTCGGCGATCGAGAGTGATTCGAGCCGCAGCGGTCCGTCGTCCCCGGGAATGGGTGCGGTGCCTGGGTCGGTTGGAGTTTCGCCGGACACCGGATCTTCGCCCGAGTGCGAACCCGGAGTCCCCGTGGTGGCAGGTGAGACGGATGCGGGCGCTTCGCCCCGGATCGCCAGGTAAACCAACCCGGAGACGAGGACGAGAAAGAGCCACACTTCGAAACGCTTCAGAATCGCCATGACGAAATCGAGTGGCCAGTATGCGTTCGTTTTCCCGTTTCCTCAACGACCGTTGAAGGAATCGCCGGGGAAGCGCTTCCGGCCGAGCGACGCGGACCTTGACGCCCTGCCGGCTCACGCTAGAATCGCGGACCGATCGAGCCCGAACCATGAGCGAAAACGACGCCACCACACAGGAAGCCGCCGAACTGGCGGAGATCAACAGCAAGCCCCTCTTCTCGAGGCTCGGCTACTACGCGAGGAAATCCGGACCCGGATGGTTGCAGGCGGCGATCACCCTGGGAGGCGGATCACTCGCCGGGGCCCTCTTTCTCGGAGTGATTCTGGAATATCACCTGATGTGGCTTCAGCCGCTGGCGATGATCCTCGGTGTGGTCATGCTCAGCGCCATCTCCTACGTCACACTTTCGAGTGGCCAGCGTCCCTTCCAGGCGATCGGAAAGCACGTCAGCCCGATCCTCGCGTGGGCCTGGCTCATCGCCGCGATGATGGCGAATATCGTCTGGTGCCTGCCGCAATTCGCCCTCGGCACCGGCGCGATCCAGCAGAACCTGATCCCGTCGCTCGAGTCGGTGGGATGGTCGCAATGGGCGATCGGCGGCGTGCTTCTCGTCTCCGCCGCCGTGGTCGTGCGTGCCTACGACTCGGACAACAAGGGCGTGCGTGCCTTCGAAATGATCCTCAAGGCCATGGTGGGCATCGTCGTGATCTCGTTCTTCCTCGTCGTGGCGCGGCTGACGGTGGGGGGATCGCTCGACTGGGGAGCGATTTTCAAGGGCTTCGTGCCCAACCTCACCTTCCTGCAGAATCCGGCCCCGGCCGTGGCGGAGGCGATCGCCGCGACCGGTGACAACGCCGATTCCTGGACCTCGATGATCGCCGGGATCCAGAAGGACAAGATCATTGCCGCATTCGGAACCGCGGTCGGGATCAACATGACCTTCCTCCTGCCCTACTCCATGATCCGCAAGAGCTGGAGCAAGCCCCATCGCGGCCTCGCGATCTTCGATCTCTCGATCGGCCTGATCGTGCCGTTCCTGCTTGCGACCAGCTGCATCGTGATCGCCGCCGCGAGCCAGTTCCACGGCAAGACCAGCGACATCCTCGGCGAGGATGGAACCGTGATCGAGAGCAAGGCCGGGAGTTTCGCCGGCGTGGCGGACAAGTTCATCGCGATCCAGTTTGCGGAGGACCTCGCCGGTCTCGAGGGCGAGGCGCGAGGCGCCAAGGTCGAGGAGATCCGGAATGGGCTCGCCATCGAGGACAAGCGCGTCGCCGCCATGCTCGTCGACCGCAAGGACAGCGACCTGGCCCGCGCCCTCTCGGCCCTCGCGGGCGAAGGTGTCGGACGGATCATCTTCGGTGTCGGGGTGCTCGGGATGGCGATCTCCACCATCATCATCCTCATGCTGATCAACGGCTTCTGCCTCTGCGAGGCCCTCGGCATGCCGGGGAACCGGCACGTCCACTTTCTCGGCAGCCTCATTCCCGGCCTGATCGGCATCTGTTTCCCCTTCATCTGGAGTGGCGAATCGAAGGCGGCCCTGGCGGTCCCGACCTCCGTGATCGGCAGCTCCCTCCTGCCCATCGCCTATTTCATCTTCCTGCTTCTGATGAACTCCCGCCGCCTGCTCGGCGAGGCGATGCTGACCGGGATCACCCGACTCGCCGCCAACGCCATCATGCTGCTTGCGACCGGCCTGGCCACGGTCGGATCCATCTGGGCGTTGAAAGACAAATCGCTCTCAGTCCTCTCGCTTCCCACCATCCCCCTCGGGAAGATCGGTATCGGCGTGCTCGCTCTTCTGTTTGTCATCGGTGTCCTGGGATTCGTTTCCAAGAGTCGCAAGTCCGCCTGAGGCGTCCTCACCCGTTTTTGAGCCATGAAATTCGGAATCATCGGAGCTGGCATGATCGCCAATTTCCATGCGCGCGCGGTCGCGGCGATGGAGGATGGCGAGTTGCATTCCTTCTACGGGCGGCGCCAGGAGGCGGTGGACGAGGCAGTCGCCGAACACGGGGGCAAGGGATACACCGACCTCGACGCCTTTCTCGCCGACCCCGAGTTGGACATCGTGACCATCGCCACTCCCAGCGGTGCCCACCTCGAGCCCGCGCTGGCGGCCGCGCAAGCCGGAAAACACGTCGTCTGCGAAAAGCCGCTCGAGGTCACACCGGAGCGGATCGACATGATGATCTCCGCCTGCGAGGAAGCGGGCGTGACCCTGTCGGGCATCTTCAACCGGCGGTTCCACCCGGCGATGGACATCTTCAAGCAGGCGGTCGACGAGGGACGGTTCGGACGACTCACGATGTGCGACGCCTACGTGAAGTGGTATCGCGACCAGCCCTATTACGATTCCGGTGCCTGGCGCGGCACCTGGAAGCTCGACGGCGGGGGTGCGCTCATGAATCAGTCGATCCACACGATCGATCAGCTCATCTACCTCGTCGGCGATGTCGCCTCCGTTTCCGCTTCGACCGCGTGTCTCGCGCACGAGGGCATCGAGGTGGAAGACACGGCCGTGGCCGTGCTCGAGTTCAAGAACGGCGCGCGGGGAGTGATCCAGGGATCCACGGCCTGCTGGTCGTCGACGGGACACCCCGCCGAGGTTCACGTCTGTGGTGATCAGGGTTCCGTCTTTCTCGCCGACGAGAAGTTTCGCGTCTGGGATTTCGCCAAAGAAAAACCCGTCGACGCCGAAGTCCGGGAGACGCTGCTCCACACTTCGGAAACGAAGGGGCAGGGCGCCAACGACCCCAAGGCGATCAATTTCACCGGGCACCAGCGGAATTTCGAGGACGTCGTCGCCGCGATCCGGGACGGTCGATCCCCCCGCGTCGACGGACACGAGGCGCGCCGGGCCGTCGCGCTGATCTGCGCCATTTACGAGAGCGCTCGTGAAGGGGGTAAGCGGGTCGACCTGTAGGGAGAATCACCAGTCGATGTCCGAGCTCCTCCTCGCCACCGAGGGCGGTCAGACCGTCCTCTTCGATCCCCTGACGAAGCGCCACGAGGTGGTCTTCCGCTGTTCCGCGGAAGAGGCGATGATGGGGATCGAGATCGTCGGCGACCACCTCTTCGTCGCCAGCCTGAGCCGGATCTACAAGCTCGCGCTGCCGCATTTCGAACTTGTGACACAGACCGAGCTCTACGATCCGACGCCCGATTTCCACCAGATGCAGTGCTACGACGGCACACTCTACGTGACCGCGACGAAGGAGAACCAGATCTGGATGTTCGACGAGAATCTCGGCGAGCCCCGCATTCACCAGGTCGAGCCACCCAATCCGCGGCGCCGGGCGAAATACAAGAAGAACTACAATCACCTCAACAACATCGTCCGTCACGAGGGGCGCTTCTACATCGACCTGAATTGGCTCACCCAGACGCAATACGCCGACAGTGGGGTGCTCGTGACCGACGGGGCGCTCGACGAGATCGAGCGTTTCGCCTTCGGATGGGAGACCCACGATTTCCAGTTCATCGACGGCAGGCGGGTCGCGATCTGCGCAACCTCGAGCCGGGGCAAGAAGGTGCGGCATCCCTGGCGCTCGGGTCTCATGGTCGAGGGGGAACTCGTCTTCGAGCACGATCCCGACGAGGCGTTCTGCAAGGCGCTCTGCTACGACGACGAGCGCATTTATGTTTGCGGGGGACGAAAGCGCGAGCGAAAGATGCGCAAGTTCTCCAACTCAATCCTCTACATCCTCGACCGCGGGACCTACGAACTGATCGAGCGCTACGAGGACACCGATATCAAAGCGATCAAGGGAGCGATCCGGTGCCCTATCCAAGGTGCCGGGGTGATCGAAACCGCTTCCTCCTGAGAGAGTCATGCAGCACGTCCTCGTTACCGGAGTGGCCGGGTTCATCGGCAACCGCGTCGCCCACCAGTTGCTCGACCGCGGCATCGCGGTCACCGGAATCGACAATCGGAACGATGCCTACGATCACCGGGTCAAGGATCACCGGCTCGCCTCGATCGAGGGGCGCGAGGGATTCCGGTTCGTCGTGGTCGATCTCGTCGATCGCGACGCGCTGCGCGGGGTCTTTCAGGAGCGACCCTTCGACGTGATCTTCAACCTCGCCGCCCGGGCCGGCGTTCGCTACAGCATCGTCAATCCCCACGTCTACCTCTCGTCGAACGCGCAGGGTGTGCTCAACCTGCTCGAGTTGATGCACGAATTCGAGACACCGAAAATCGTGCAGGCTTCGACATCGTCGCTCTACGCCGGGCACGCCATGCCTTTCGTCGAATCGAAGCCGGTCGACCATCCACTCTCCGCGTACGCCGCCTCGAAGAAGGCCGCCGAGGTGCTGTGCTACACCTACCACCATCTCTACGGAATCGACGTCACGATCCTGCGCTACTTCACCGTCTACGGCCCGGCGGGACGCCCCGACATGGCGCCGTTTCGCTTCATCAAGTGGATTCACGAGGGCACGCCGATCACCGTCTTCGGTGATGGCACCCAGACGCGGGACTTTACTTACGTCGACGACATCGCCCGGGGAACCCTGCTCGCCGCCCAACCCGCCGGGTACGACGTGATCAACCTCGGTGGGGGGAAGAAGCCGATCGCCCTTCTCGACTTCATCCGCCTGATCGAGGAGCGGCTCGGGAAACAGGCCGAGATCGTGTGGGAGCCGATGAGCGCCACCGAGATGAAGGACACCGCCGCGGACATCCGCAAGGCGAAGGAGGTCCTCGACTGGGAGCCCGAGGTGGATCTCGAGGAGGGACTCGACGCCACCGTCGGCTGGTATCTCGACAACCTCGACTGGGTCCGCGACGTGGTGTTGTAGGCCGGCCCGTGCGGCAGTGGCGAGACGTTCGGCTCGTGACCCCGGGCGGACCGCATCAGGCTTCCGGCAAAGGGGATTCCGTCTCCGGGAGCGAGCTGTCGTCGCGAGGAGACGTCGGGTCGAGCGAATCGAGGGGATTGCCGAGATCCCCCCGCATCGCCTCGACGATGTGGAGATAGGTCTCGGTGGTCTTGAGACTCCCGTGTCCCATCGCCTCCTGGATCGACCGCAGGTCGGCCCCATCGAGCAGGAGGTGCGTCGCGTAGCTGTGCCGGAGGGTGTGGGTCCCGACCTTCTTCGGTATCCGGGCGAGTTCCGTCGCCTTCCGGATCGCGGTGGAAATGCTGTTCGCGTGACTGTGGTGTCTCCGCGTCTCCCCGCTGCGCGGATCCTTCGAGAGCCGCGCCGAGGGGAACAACCAGTACCAGGGCCACGAAACCGCCGCCCCCGGGGCCTTGGTCGCATAGGCGGCGGGCAGGTGAACTCCCGGAACGTCCTGCGCGCGGTCCTGCTCGTAGAAGGCGCGGGCGCGGCGCATCTGGTCCCGCATCGGCTCGACCAGCGCCCGGGGGAGATCGAGGCACCGGTCCTTCTTGCCCTTCCCCGATCGCACCCACAGGCTCGTGGACGGGAAATCGAGATCCTTGATCCGGAGGTGGAGGCACTCGTTGAGCCGCAGGCCACACCCGTAGAGGAGGCGTGCCTGTTGGAGTCTCTGGCCACTCATCACCCCGAGAAGGGCCGCCACCTCCTCGCGGCTCAGGACCGTGGGAAGGAGCTTCGCCTTCTTCGCCCGCACCGCATCGATCCCCACCAGCTCGACCGAAAAGACGTGTCGATAGAGAAACACCAGTGCATTCAGCGCCTGATTCTGTGTCGAGGCGGCCACATTCCGGTTCACCGCGAGGTGCGTGAGAAACCGAGCCACCTCCTCCCCGCCCATCTCCGCCGGATGGCG
>Ga0180429_10003398_pt1 | contig 12853 bp, 7 predicted proteins | sample SS_ome_FD_132428 | JGI IMG/M metagenome (GOLD analysis project Ga0180429, IMG submission 132428) | Hypersaline lake sediment archaeal communities from the Salton Sea, California, USA - SS_1_S_1 metaG | ecosystem: Environmental > Aquatic > Non-marine Saline and Alkaline > Hypersaline > Sediment ... | reverse complement strand
TTGCCGCCAATAGCACCGGTATCTTCTGCGACCTGAGTACGGTTATCATGCCGACCTGTTTTCAGGAGTCGTACATGCCCGAAGTTCCCGAGGCCGATAACAACGCCATACAAGCCGCCGCTACCGACCCGATCATCGAAACGCAGATCGGGGAAACCCGCGTCACCCTGCTGGGTACCGCCCATGTCTCGCGCAAGAGCGCTGAAACGGTAACCCGCATGATCGATAGCGGTGAGTATGACGCCGTGGCCGTGGAACTCTGTGGCAGCCGCCACCATGCCCTGAGCGAACCGGAAGCCCTGGCAAAGATGGACCTGCTGCAGGTCATGCGCCAGGGCAAAGCCTCGATGGTTGCGGCCAACCTGGCAATGGGCGCCTACCAGCAGCGTCTTGCAGAGCAGTACGGGATCGAACCGGGTGCCGAGATGCGTGCAGCGATGGATGGCTCACAACAACACGGACTGCCGCTATTGCTGATCGACCGCGAGATCGGCACCACCCTGCGGCGCACCGCTCACAATCTGCCCTGGTGGAAGCGCTGGAGCCTGTTCACCGGGCTGCTCGCCAGCCTGATATCGCATGACGACGTCGAAGAGCACGAGATCGAGAAGCTGAAGGAAGGCGACATGCTCGAGACCGCCTTCGCCGAGTTTGCGCACGACCGCCAGGACCTCTACCAACCACTCATCGCCGAGCGCGACAGCTACATGGCCGCCAAGCTGATCGAGTCCGCTGAGCAACACCCCGGTCAGCGCATCCTGGCGGTGGTGGGCGCCGGACACCTCAAGGGAATCAGCCAGGAGGTCCATAACATTGCCGACCCGCAGGCGACCCTGCGCCAGCTCGATGTACTCCCTCCCAAGTCCTGGCTGCCACGTGTCATCCCGTGGTTGATCGTGGCGTTGGTGCTGTTCGGTTTCTACCTGGGATTCAGCCGCAGCAGCGAACTGGGCTGGCAGCTGGTCATGGACTGGGTGTTGATCAACGGTGGCCTCTCCGCACTCGGCGCACTGCTTGCTGCCGCCCATCCGTTGACGGTGGTCACGGCCTTCCTGGCTGCACCACTGACCTCGCTCAACCCAACCGTGGGGGCCGGCATGGTCACCGCGGCTGCCGAACTGATGCTGCGCAAGCCGCGTGTGGGCGACTTCGGTGAACTGCGGCATGACACCACCACGCCGCGCGGCTGGTGGCGCAACCGCGTCTCCCGCACCCTGCTGGTGTTTCTGTTCAGCACCCTCGGGTCAGCTGCAGGTACCTACCTGGCCGGTTTCCGGATATTCGAGCGCCTCGCCGGCTGACTTGAGGCAATCCTCTTCATGCCGGGAAAAAGCTTCGCAGGCTACTCTTGATAAACACTATAAAAAAACAAAAGCAAGTTTCTGTATTTACTTGCAATTATTGAGTAATGCCTTTTAGAACAGGATGTTAACGTACCCAACACCTAGGGATTACCCCACTCGACAGTCGCGCTGCAGGCGCTAGTCTGAGAGCAACGGAGCTTGCTCCGATTAACGCCGGACAGCAAACCGGCACTGTCGGACCAGGGGGGAACGTCACGGGCACCCACCGGTTCTCAAGCACAAAGACCTGCTGCCCGGACTAACCAACCTACCGATTCTTTATCGGGTGGAGGGGCAGTTTGAGTAACCCGGGTGATCCGAGGCGGAATCACCCCCGGCCGACACCTCGACGCGACTCCCTGCGTTCAGATAGTGAAAGTGTGCACGAAAAGGCCCTGCCAGCAATGACAGGGCTTTTTTGTTGCGCACAAGCCGCTGACTCAGCCCATCGGCTGCGCTATCCTTCGCCGCCCAACAGGATATAGGCATTCCGAGAGAGCAAGCGATGAACCTGAAACTAGACCCGGAACAATTTGAGCAACTTCAAAAGGCCTTCATCACCGAGATCGTGGAGAACATTCGACTGAAGCTCATCGAGGGCGGTATTGAAGGGGGCCTGCTGGAAGACACCACCTCGCATATCGCTTTCAGCATCGCCAGTGCCATCGACGATACGTCCGCAATCGAATCCGATGGCGTTGCAGTCCGCCCCTACCTGACTTTTCGCACCAGCGACCAGGAAATCATTCACTGCGGGGAAAATGCCTACACCTATGAGTTCGTCTGGGGCATTCTGAAGAAAATGTTCGACGAGTGAACACAGGCCAGCTCACAGGAAAAAGCCCTGTCGTCGATGACAGGGCTTTTTTGTTGGCTGGCGCCTGGCGCTCACTCCGCCGCCAAAACCTTGTCCAGTCGCTTGTACATGACCCCGTAGTAAACCACCGGAATCACCACCAGGGTCAACACGGTGGAGACCAGCAGACCGAAGATCAGCGAGACCGCCAGCCCGGAGAAGATCGGGTCGTCGAGAATGAAGAAGGCTCCTGCCATGGCGGCCAGGCCTGTCAGCGTGATCGGCTTGGCACGCACGATCGCTGAATTGACCACCGCCTCAGCAAAGGCCACGCCCTCTCGCACCTGCTGATTGATGAAATCCACCAGGAGGATGGAATTGCGCACGATAATGCCGGCCAGCGCGATCATGCCGATCATGGAGGTGGCGGTGAACTGGGCCCCCAGGATCGCATGCCCCGGCATGATGCCGATGATGGTCAGGGGGATCGGCGCCATGATCACCAGCGGCACCAGGTACGATTTGAACTGCGCCACCACCAACAGGTAGATCAGCAGCAGGCCGATCGAATAGGCAATGCCCATGTCGCGGAAGGTCTCATAGGTAACCTGCCATTCGCCATCCCACTTGATCGTGTAGGCATACGGGTTTTCCGGCTGCGTAAGGAACCACTGTTCCGGCCCGTCTCTCTGTTCGAGCGTGTCCGAGATTGTGAACATGCCATAAAGCGGGCTGTCCGTTTCGCCGGCCATGTCGCCGGTGACGTATACCACTGGCAGCAGATCCTTGTGCTGGATACTCTGCTCACGCGTGCTCGGCACCACCGTGACAATCTCAGACAGCGGCACCATGTTGCCGCTGTTGCTGCGCACCTTGAGCGCCAGCACCTGCCCCAGGTCTGCACGGTCGGACTCGCTCAGACGCACCCGCACCGGCACCCCGTACTTCAGGTTGGAGGCATGGATGAAGGTCATATCCTCACCACCCAGGGCTATCCCCAAGGCATCCACCACAGTGCTCTGCGGCACATCTAGCTTGGCAGCCTTGGCCCGGTCCACAATCACCACTCCCTTGGTCGAAGGGTAGGTGACCGAGTCGTCCACGTCGACGATGTCGGGCGTCTCTTCGAATACCGCGCGTACCGCCTTCGCCACCTGTACCTTGCCCTGGTAATCAAGACCATAGACTTCGGCAACCAACGGCGACATGACCGGTGGGCCGGGCGGCACCTCCACGATCTTGGCATTGCCTTTGTATTTGCGCGCAATCGCCTGCACCGGCTCACGTACGCTCAGCGCAATCTCGTGGCTCTTACGTTCGCGCTCTTTGGCCTCGACGAGATTGACCTGGATATCGCCCAGGTTCGCCCCCTCGCGCAGGTAGTACTGGCGCACCAGCCCGTTGAAGCTGATTGGCGCGGCAGTACCAGCATAGACCTGGTAGTCATGTACCTCCGGCACATCGGCGATGTAATGGGCGATCTCTTGCAGCACGCGCGTGGTCTGCTCCAGGGTCGTGCCCTCCGGCATATCGAGCACCACTTGGAACTCCGACTTGTTGTCGAATGGCAACATCTTCAGCACGACCGATTTGCTCACCACCAGCGCCATGGAAGCGGCGATCAGCACCAGGATACCGATCAGCAGGAACCAGCGGTTACGTCTGCCGTGTTGCGGGTCGAGCAGTGGCGACATGACGGTGCCAAACAACCTGGTCAGCACGGGGCTGGCCTGCTCTCCGCCATGTTCGGCAAACTTGTGCGCAACCGATGCAAGCATGCGGTTGGCCATCCAAGGGGTGAACACGAAAGCCACCACCAGCGAGATCAGCATACCCATCGAGGCATTGATCGGGATGGGGCTCATGTACGGCCCCATCAGGCCCGAAACAAAGGCCATCGGCAGCAGGGCCGCAATGACGGTGAAGGTCGCGAGGATGGTCGGCCCCCCGACCTCATCAACCGCATCGGGAATTGCATCGAGCAGTTTCCTGGCCCCCATGCTCATGTGGCGATGAATGTTCTCGACCACCACGATGGCATCGTCCACCAGGATGCCGATGGAGAAGATCAGGGCGAAAAGTGACACGCGGTTCAGGGTAAAACCCCAGGCCCAGGAAGCGAACAGTGTGGCCGCCAGTGTCACCACCACTGCAGCGCCAACGATGATCGCCTCTCGCCACCCCAGCGCCAGCCACACCAGCAGGATCACCGAGGCGGTGGCAAAAACCAGCTTGCTGATCAGCTTCTTGGCCTTGGTGTCGGCGGTCGAACCATAGTCACGCGTGACCTGTACGTTGACATCGTCAGGGATGTAGATGCCACGCAGTTGCTCGAAACGCTCGATCACGCTGCGCGAGATGTCCACGGCATTGGTGCCCGGTTTCTTGGCAATGGCAATGGTCACCGCCGGTGATTCACCCACCTCGGCCAGGAGGCTTGCGGCTGCCGGGCCGGCACCTGTCCAGACGTACTCAAGCGGCGTGTCCGCACCCTCGGTGACCGTCGCCACATCACGCAGGTAGATGGGCTTTCCATCGTAGACACCGACCACCAGGTTGCGGATCTCGGCGTCGTGGCTGAGAAACACACCTGCCTGCACCAGTAATTCTTCGTCGTCGCTGACCACCGGCATGTTGTCGCGGGTCGTATTGGCAATCAACAAGGCTGCGCGCAGGTCACGTGGATCCAGTCCCCTGGAGGCCAGCGCCTGTGGGTTGAGTTTGACGCTTACCACGCGTTGGGGATCACCGATGGTGTAGATATCGCGTGTGCCGGGGACGCGCTTGAGTTCAGACTCGATGGCATGCGCCACCTGGCCCAGTTCGAAAGCGCCCTGACTCGGGTCATCCGACCACAGGGTGAGACTCACGATCGGCACATCATCGATGCCCTTGGGCTTTACGATCGGTTGCCCCACGCCAAGGCCGGGCGGCAGCCAGTCCTGCTTCGAATAGATCTTGCTGAACAGCCGCACGATCGCATCGGTGCGGTTCTCTCCCACCACGTACTGCACGGTCAATACTGCCATGCCGGGCGAAGAGGTCGAGTACACGTGTTTGATGCCATCGATCTCGCTCAACACCTGTTCTGCCGGCGAGGCAACCAGTGCTTCCACCTCCTGCGCAGAGGCCCCCGGGAAGGGCACGAAAACATTGGCAAAGGTGACATTGATCTGTGGCTCTTCCTCGCGCGGGGTGACAAGAACCGCAAAAACACCCAGCAGCAGCCCGACCAGCGCCAGCAACGGCGTGATCTGGGTCGCCTGGAAGCGTTGTGCAACGCCGCCGGAGAATCCGATCTTACTCATGCGAGGCGGACTCCTTGCGCTGCTTCTTCAACAACAAGACCGCGGCCTGGGGGTCGAGCGCAACCCGCTCACCCGTATTTACCCCGGTCAGAATCGTGTAACGGCCATCCGGTAGCGGTGCACCGACGCGCACATGACGCAATCGTACCTGGTCCTGTTCGTCCAGGACGTAAACGCCAATCACTTCCGAACGGAAAACCACCGAGGTCTGCGGCACAATCACCGCGCTGCGGTTGCCCACTCTGAGGGCAACCTTCACGTACATGCCTGGGAACAGGCCATCGATACCTTCCGGCAGTTGCAGGCGCACCCGGAAAGTGTCAGTGGCACGATCGGCCACCGGGAAGATGGTGATTTTGCTGGCCGGCACCCAGCGCCCGTTCACCTCCACTAGCGCGTCTTGTTCCTTGCGTATGGAGTTGATCAGCGATTGCGGAACATCCACGATGACCCGTAGTTGTTCGAGCGAGATACCACTCATCAAGCGCTGCCCGGCCGATGCGATCTCGCCAACCTCCACGAAACGCTCAGTCACGATCCCGGTGTAGGGAGCGCGTACCTGCGTGTAACCGAGTTGCTGCTGCGCCTGGGACAGTGCCGCCCTTGCGGCTTCGACCTCGGCGCGCGCCGCCTTACGTGCACTGGTCGCCTTGTCCATGGTCGACTTGGAAACCGCCTGTTTTTCAAACACACGCTTGATACGGTCGTATTCCTTTTCCGCCTCGGCGCGACGCGCCTGGGCAGCAGCCAGGTTTGCCCTGGCCCGGGCCTGGCTGGCGGCCTGGTCAGAGTCCTCGATCACCACGATCACCTCACCGGCCTCCACCAGGTCATCCACGTCGAACGCAACTTCAGTTACCTGGCCGTTGGTCTGGGCCGAAACGGTGCTCTGGTTGATCGCCTCCACCAAGCCATCGAGACGATAAACCCGCGGTACCGTGACGCGCTCGACAGTCGCGGTGGCGAGTTCCACCGCCAGGCTCGCTTGTGGTGCCAGCAGCGCAAGGACGCCACCAATCAACCAGTTCCAGACAGTCCTTTTCATGATGACCTCGAACATTAATTCAATTTTTCTAATATAAGGATTTTTTATCAATCCACAAACCTACAACAGTTAACGACCTGCCATCCGGAAGATTTAATCTCCCGAATCAATAAAGGGTATTTATAGCTGCTTTAACGGAAAACACATTGAGAATTCGCATTGGCTGGCTTCAGCCAGCCAATGCATCATCCTCGGCTCCACAAGTTTCCAACCGACTCAATGAATATAAGGTTTTCTCAGGTCATCGCTCTGGCTTTGGCAGCTGCGCTCAGCGGTTGCTCGGAAAAAACCGAAGGGCCTTCCACCCCATCCGCCCCCTCCCTGATCCTGGCTGCCGAGCAAGGCGACCTGGCTCAGCTCGATTCCCTGCTCGGCCAGGCATCCAGCGTCGATGTGCGTGACAGCTGCGCCTGGACTCCCTTGATGAAAGCCGCACAGAACGGTCACCTGCAAAGCGTGGAGCGCCTGCTGATGGCTGGTGCACAGACGCGCTTGGGCGACAAAGGCGGTTACACCGCACTGATGCTGGCCGCTGCAGAGGGCCACGTGGAGATTGTTCGGTTGCTCCTGGAGTTCGGTGCCGACATCAACCACCGCGAGCAAACCCGTGGCTGGACTGCCCTGATCTGGGCCGCCAAACGGGGGCACCTGGCGACCGTGCAGGCCCTGATCGAAGCCGGGGCAGAAACCCGCTTTCTGGACAAATCGGGCAAATCCGCACTCGACTGGGCCACACCCGAACACCCCCTGGTCGCGGCCTACCTGGAGTCACATCCCTCCACCTGAAACATCGGGAACGTCGGCCTTCGCCGACACCCCGATATAGCCATACATGAAATTGTCAGGGGATTTTTTGTTCGGGATTCGGCAAGCTCAGGAACTCATCATCAGCTACTTGAATGGATAACCCGAAAACATGGATATCAAAGCCCTGTTCGACGCCGAACCCAAGTCCCCCCTGTATGTCGCTGTCAACCGCGTCCTGGTCAAGAACGACCCCAACCTGATGCGCATGATGAAAGAGGCCAGCAGCCAGATGTGCCTGGCCACTGCGCTCACGCCCGGCTTTCGAGGCTTCGATTTGATGCGCCAGCGCGGCACCTGTCCGATGGGCATGCGCTGGGCGGCCAGCTCCGACATGTCGAGCGAGTTGTCGCACATCTGGATCGACCAGTTCACCTACTGGGAGTCCTGGGAGGCACACGAGGACTTCCACGAAACCTTCGAGGACGTGGTGGTCGAATCCTGCGCCAAGTGCGGCGGCATGCTGCTGGATGGTCCGGAGGAACCTGTCTACCGCATCGTCAAGAGCGACCTGCCGAAACTGATCTCCAAGAACCAGATGATGAAGCTGGGCTTCGAGAAAAACGGTGACACCAGCGGCTATGCCATGGATTCGGGCGAGTCGGTGACCGTGCTGGCAACACACCACATCAAGCCCGGTAAAGAGGCCGAGTTTGAAGAGGGCGAGCAACAGACCATGGAAATGCTCAAGGAGACGGCCGGCGTCATTGGTTACCAGATCCTCAAGCGCGTCGGCCTCTCCACCCTCGGCAGTGGTCATGCCACCGTCGAGTCACTGATGGAAGACATGAAGGACAGCTCGGGCACCAAGCTCAAGCGAGCCGCCGAAGTCTGGGAAGGCTACACGCTACCGGCGGAGTACCTGGTGATGGTCGAGTTCGAGGACCTGAAATCAGCACAAGGCGGCATGCCCCACGTAAACGTCAAGCCCGAGATACTGTTCGTGCACGGCATGAAGGTGCTGAACAACTGCCTGACCATGCCGACCGTGCGCATCTCCGACAGCATGTTCCGTGAGCATACCTACCGGGAGATCCTGCAGGGCCTGAAGTAATCAATCCCGGCCTTTGTGCACCCCTGGGCGCTCGGGCTTTCAGGGCCGGCGGCGGGATCTACCGGTTCCCCGTCGCGCCGTTGCACTGGCCGGATCTTCCGGCCAGTCATGCTTCGGATATCGCCCGCGCAGTTCCTTGCGTACCTGCGGGTAGGCGCCTGCCCAGAAATTCGCCAGATCACCGGTCACCTGGATCGGCCTTCCGGCCGGGTTGAGCAACTCCAGGACCAGCGGCTGACGCCCCTCGGCGAGCATCGGCGTGTCTGACTGACCGAACACCTCCTGCAAGGGCACGGCAACGCGCGGGGCACCTTCTGCCTGGTAATCGATCGGGCGCCGACTGCCAGCAGACGTGGTGTAATGCGTCGGCAACCAGGCATCGAGTTGCTGCTGCTGCTGCCAACTCATTCTTCCTTTCAGGCATGCCGCCAGGTCAAGCTCGGCCAGCTGCGGCAGGCGCATGCGACCACCCAGCCAGGGACCAAGCCAAGACTGCATGTCGCCCTTCAGGGCCTCGTCACTGAGCGTCGGCCACCCGCCATCCGGCTGAAGCCGCAACATGTGTTCCACGCGTGCCTGCAATTGCCTGACGTCATCGTTCCAGGGCAGACCTGTCGGCCAGCGACGCCTGAGCTCACCCAACAACACCGCTTGCGCCGCTTCCAGGTCATCCGGCTCGGCCAGCGTTTCCGTCAGGACGATCGCACCGAGACGCTGCACGCTGCGCAGCATCACACCCTGGCGTTTTTCATCCCAGAACAGTTCCTCAACGTGTTCAACATGAGGCTCCTGAACACTCAACAAGGCGTTGCGCGTGACGCTGGCAGCTGACCAGATACGCCCCTCGCGTTGGCCGGCATCCAGCGCGGCGACAACCAGCCATTCGCTACCCGCCAGTGCATCGGCCTCGTCCAGCAAAGCCCCGCGGCCGTTGGCCAGCAGGTAACGCCCGCGGCCATTGGGGCGCTGTCTGGCTACCCGGTCCGGAAAGGCCAACGACAACAGCTCACCGGCACTTCTCGCCTCCATTGCATCGTCGTCACACCTGACCTGCCTGCGCAGGGAATCGGACAGCTGCTGCACCGCTTTCAAGCGATGCCTGTCCACGCCGCTGACGCTGCCGCCCGCGCGCCGATCCGCCAGTGCCTGCAGACGTAATTCGAGATCCACACCCTGCCCTGTGTGCCTGGCAAACAGATCACGCTCGCTCAACAGGGCCGCCATATCACAGGCCAGGCGCGCCTCTTCCGCATTGCCTGCCGCAGCCAACAGACAGGCCAGACGTGCTTCCACGCCAAAGCCGGCCACGCGTCTCCCCAGTGGGGTCAGGCTACCGTCCGGGTTCAGCGTATCCAGGCGCTGTAACAGTTCCACTGCCTGCTGCCAGTGCGCCGGCGGTGGCGCATCCGGCCAGTTGAGCGATAAAGGATCGGTCACGCCCCACAGAGCCAGTTCCAGCACCAGGCCAGAAAGGTCGGACGTGGAAATCTCGGGTGGCGTTGCCGCAAGCAGGCGAGCCTGGCGCGCCTCTGTCCAGGCCCGGTAGCAAATGCCCGGGCCGAGACGGCCAGCACGTCCCGCCCGCTGCTCGGCCGACGCCACGGAAATGGCCTGACGCTGCAACCGCGTCATACCGCTATTTGGATCGAACTGTGGTTTACGCGAGAGGCCGCTATCGATCACGCAACTCACCCCCTCAATGGTGACGCTAGACTCGGCCAGGTCGGTGCTCAGTATCACGCGCCGGCCGCAACCCGATTGCGGTATCAGGATACGGTCCTGCTCGCTGGCCGGCAGGTCCCCATAGAGTTTTTCGAGGGTCACCTGATGCTCGATGCAATCGCCCGCAACCTCTTCGGCCAGACGCTCGATTTCGCCCCGCCCGGGCAGGAACACCAGCACATCACCCTGGTCTTGGGCCAGAGCCCGGCGCAGCAATGACGGCATCGCCTGCAACGGGTCGCGCTTGTCCTGTGGCGCGAGATAATTGACCTCCACCGGATACTGGCGACCGCCCGCCTGTACATGTTTTGCGCCCAGCAGGTCACATAAAGGAGCCGCATCCAGGGTTGCCGACATCACCAGCAGGCGCAGGTCTTCGCGCAAAGCTGCGCACACATCCAGGCACAAGGCCAGGCCAAGGTCCGCCTGCAGGTTGCGTTCGTGGAACTCGTCGAAAATGACCAGTCCCACACCCTCCAACGACGGATCGGCCTGCAAGCGGCGGGTAAGGACACCTTCGGTGATCACCTCGATACGCGTGTCCTTGCCGATCCTGCGATCGAGGCGCACCTGGTAACCGACCAGGCCACCCAGCTCGCATCCGGCAATCTGTGCCAGCCTCCTTGCTGCGAGGCGCGCCGCAGGCCGACGCGGCTCCAGCATGAGGACCTTCTGACCCGTCAGCCACGCCTGCTCAAGCAATGCCAAAGGCACCACCGTGGTCTTGCCCGAACCGGGCGGTGCCGTCAGCACGGCGTGCCCTTCGGACAAGGCGCTGCAAAGCTCAGGCAGGGCCTGTTGAACAGGAAGATCAGGAAGAATCACAACTGAACCAAACGTCGCCTTTGCGAAAGTTAGTATGCCAGGCAGGAGGAACCTGCCGTATTGAAGCGCGACTGTCCAGCGCAATGAGCAGGCCCATTACTTTTTTGGCACACACCTTTGACAGCGACGAGAAAGGCGTCCCGTGCAGGGTGCTCACCAATCCAATGAGCAAAACCATTTCCCGCATCGACTGGCTCGGGCCATCCCGGGGGAGTCAGCGCCCTCGGTCCTAAAAGTTTCGTGGCCAAGGCCGATAGTCATCCATCAATACCTATCGACATCAGTCCACTATGCAAACGCTCCTGTATACGGCCACGTTGGCGCTGGGCCTCCTGGCAGCACTACTGACCTATTCGTTGACTGCGGGCCTGCCAGGTTGGATGGGCGCGACCCTGATTGCCCTGGCCGCCATGCTTCCGGGCGCCGCCCTGACGTACGTGTTCCTGCAGAAGCCGCTGGAGAGAATTGCCAGCGATATTGTCCGGGCCAGTGAAGACGCCGAGCTACACAAAGTACAGCTGGATACCCACAAGGCGCACACGCCGGCAGTCAAAGCCCTGGTGGAGGCTTTCTCCCGCATTCAAGAGGAAATGCACAACAACGTCGCCGATGTTGCCGAGCGTGGCGGCAACCTCGCGATCGCCTCGGCCGGACTTTCCTACTCGGCTGACACGCTGCAGACCCAGCTGGCGGACCAGGTGAAACAGGCGCACGTCATCGGTATGACCTCGCAGCAGATCTCCGAGACCACGCGCAGCATGTCCGAGAATGCGGAAAAAGCCGAAGCGGCAGCAAGAGCCACTTTCGACGCCAGCGCGGAGGGACAACAATCGGTCAGGACCACGATCGAACAGATCCACCTGGTGCGCGAAGAAGCGGAGCAGAACGCGTCCACGCTGCTGGGGCTGCAGGCCCGCTCACAAGAAATCCAGGGGATCACCCAGATCATCAACCAGGTGGCCGAGCAGACCAATCTGCTTGCACTGAATGCAGCGATCGAGGCAGCACGCGCCGGCGAACATGGACGCGGCTTTGCCGTCGTGGCCGACGAAGTGCGCCAGCTGGCCAGCAAGACCACGCAGGCAACCGGCGAAATCGGTGACAAACTCAACACCATCTACGAGCAAGTGCACCGATCTGCCGAAACCATGAAAGCACTGGTCGAGGTCGTGGAGGGAACCGTTGTAGACGCGGAAAAAGTGGGCAGCGTGCTGCACAACATCTCGGCACTGGCAGAGGAATCCAACCAGGGCGTTATACAGATCGCGCAGGCCGTGGGCACGCATGTAACCGCCATCAACGACATCAGCCAGGCATTGAAAGGTGTGGAAAAGGCCCTACAGGTTACCGAGACCGAGGTTAATGGGATATCGGACGGCGCGCTGCAGCTGGCCGAAACTGCCGAGACCGAGTACAAGCATGCTGCGGTCTATGAACTGGATACCGTGCATGATCGGGTGAGGCACATCGCCCAGGATACCGCCAGACGGATCGGTGAGCTTTTCGAGCAGGCAGTAAAGAGCGGACAGCTGTCACAGGATGATCTGCTGGATCGCAGCTATCAGCCGATCCCGAACACCGATCCGCAGAAATACTCGACACGCTTCGATCAGTTCACCGACCGCGTGTTACCGGTAATCCAGGAACCTATCCTGCAGGAAAATGACTTCATCCTTTACGCCGGGGCAGTCGACGACAATGGTTACTTTCCAACCCACAACAAGCGCTACAGCCAGCCGTTAAGTGGCAACTATGAGCGCGACCTGGTCAACAATCGCACCAAGCGCCTGTTCAACGACCGCACCGGCAGCCGCTGTGGGAGCAATACCGAACCCTTCCTGTTGCAGACTTACAAGCGCGACACCGGTGAAATCATGCACGACATGTCCGCGCCGATCATGGTGTTCGGCAAGCACTGGGGCGGCTTCCGGATCGGTTACAAATCCACAGACGCAT
>Ga0180429_10003397_pt1 | contig 12854 bp, 10 predicted proteins | sample SS_ome_FD_132428 | JGI IMG/M metagenome (GOLD analysis project Ga0180429, IMG submission 132428) | Hypersaline lake sediment archaeal communities from the Salton Sea, California, USA - SS_1_S_1 metaG | ecosystem: Environmental > Aquatic > Non-marine Saline and Alkaline > Hypersaline > Sediment ... | reverse complement strand
TTCTCTTCCGTCACGGCGCTTCCCTTTTTCGGCTTGCGTCCCGAAAACGGCCCCACTGCGGATCGTTCCGGGGCGGCGTCGTTAAAGGCCCTTGATGGTACGCTTCCAGGGGCAGAGCAGCTTTTCCAGACCCCCCACGGCCAGGCTGGTCAGCCAGGCCACGATGGCGATGATGGCCATTCCCCCGATCACCAGCTCCGGCTTGGTCAGCTTCATGCCTCGAATGATGATCCAGCCCAGCCCCGACCGGGCGCTCACCAGCTCCGCCGCCAGCACGCAGGTCCAGGCGATGCTCAAGGAGATCTGCAATCCCGCGAACAAGGCCGGAAAGGCGGCGGGGAAGCTCACCTGAAAGATCTCCTGCCACCGGTTCCCCCCCAGCACGCGGACCACGTCGTAGAGCTCTTCGTCGATGATGCGGATGCCGTTGTAGGCGTTGAGCAGACAAGGGACGAAAGAGCCGATGAAAATGATGAACACCTTGGACGGCTCGCCGATGCCGAACCACAAAATGGCTATGGAGATCCAGGCGATGGGCGGCATGGGCTTGAACAGATCGAAAACCGGCTTGACGACGGCGTTGACGTAGCGGTTCAAGGCCATGAACAATCCCAGGGGAACCCCCAGGGCCGCTCCCAGGGAAAAACCGATGAGAATGCGCTGAGCGCTGGCCCAGACGTGCCCCAGCAGGTTCTTGCCCGCCAGCTTGATGGTCATCATGCGCCCCAGCTCCTTCACCGTGGCCGCGGGGGTGGCCAGGGACTTGCCCAGGATCTCCGCCGCGGCCACGAAATGCCATGCCAGGATGAAGCCCACGAAGGAGACGACGTAGAGAAAATACTCGTTGGTGATCACCTCTTTTACGGTGAGGGGACCCTTTTCGCTGACCGGTTTGACGATCTCGTTGGCTACGGATTGCGTGCTCACCTTTGCTACCTCCTAATCCAGGCCAGAAGCCTCCTCTCCAGCAGATCCACCACGACCCCGATGATGGCGCCTCCCAGCCCCACGGTCACCATGCCCAGCACCACCATCTCGGGCATGGCCAGCCTCCGTCCCATGCTGATCAAATAGCCCAGTCCCTGGTCGGCGGCCAGCAGCTCCGCCCCCACCAGGTTGGTCCAGCAGTAGGCCAGAGCGATCTGCAAGGCCCCGAAAACCATGGGCAGGGCCGAAGGAACGCAGATCTGGGTGAAAATCTGCCAGTCGGTGGCCCCGTAGGTCCTCGCCATCTGGATGAGGGTCGGATTGGTCATGCCCACTCCCACCCAGGAGTTGATCACGAAAGGAACGATGCCCGCGATCCAGATGATGAAGATCTTTCCCCAGATGCCGATGCCGAACCAGAAGATGCACAGCGGAATCCAGGCGATGGGGGGAATGGGGCGGATGATCTCGAAAATGGGGCGCGCCAGCCCGCGCACCACCGTGAACCATCCCATGAGGAGCCCCAGGGGGACGCCCATCACCAAAGCCAGCAGATAGGCCGTAACGGCTTCTTTCATGCTCATCCAGGCGTGGGCCGCCAGAACGCTTCCGTCGGGGTTGGGGTCGGTGAGCTTCACGAAGAAAAGACGAACGACTTCCGTGGGGCTCGCCAGCATGGTCGAAGGAACGATGCCCGTTCTCACGATGAATTCCCAGCCCAGAAAGAACGCCGCGATGCTCAAAACCGGCAGCACTTTCAAGGCCAAAGGGGTCCTGACTCTTACTTCTTCATAAGCCATTGGAATCTCTCCCGGCAGGGGTCGGAGATGGATGAAGGCGCCCGCAGGGAAAGGACGCCGGATCCGGAGGGAGAAAGGCGAGGGACCGGAGCGAAAGCCTCCGGCCCCCGCTGCACGCTACTTGTAGTCGGGAATGGGAGTTTCAACCATCTTCAGGAACTTGTCGGTGATCCACTGGCCCCCCTTGACCTTGTCCAGCTCCTCGTCCTTGAGACGGCCGTTGGTGTGGAGAAACTCGGCGATGAGCCGTTCCCATCGCTGGGCGTCGCTTTCTCCCTTGGAGCTGTCCATGAGCTTCAACTGCTCGTCCAGCTTCCAAACGGGATGCATCTCGATGTCTTTCTTGGCCTGCTCGTAAGTGTATTCCATGCCGGCCCATTCCTGGTACATTCTCTGGAATAGCTTGACGTTCTCTTCCGTGGCCCCTTCGTCGGCCAGCTTGTTGATGCCGCGAAACATGATGCGCAGGAACTTGGCCACGATCTCGGGGTTCTCGTCGCAGAACTCCTTGTCTCCGATGAAGGTGATGGGAAGGGCCGCTCCGCAGGTGTCCACGTTACCGGCTTCCACCCAGCCCTTGGCCTCGGCGTTGTAGCTATAGGGGGCCCACAGACAGGCGAAGTCGCCCACGCCCGACTCGAAAGCCGCCATGATGGAGGCTTGGTCCATCTGCTTGACCACCACGTCGCTGTCCTTGAGGCCGAAAACCTTCAGGTAGGTGCTCATGGCGTAATGGGCCGAGGAAACGGTGGTCACCAGGAAGGTTTTCCCCTTGACGTCTTCGGCCGTGCCGTAAACTTCCGGAAATCCTTCCACCGCCCCCTTGGTCTTGGCCACGGGGCTGTCGGGGCGGACGAACACGGCGTTGAGAAAGGATTCGTTGTTGCCCAAACCGATCATGTACGCATCGTAGCGCAGGGCTCCCAGCACATGGGGGACGCCCCCCGTGCCTCCGAGGACCCACTGCTTGGCCGGAAGGGCTTCCAGCTGCTGCATGCCGCTCTCGAAGTAGAGCAGCTCCAGATCCAGCCCTTCTTCCTTGTCCCAGCCCTTTTCCTTGGCGTACCAGGCGAAGAAGAGCTCGTGCTCGGGCATCCAGCAAGTGGGCACTTTGATAAGATCCTTGGACATGGCGGGACCGAATCCCATGATCACCAGGATGGCCGACAAAGCCAGAATGCCGAGGATAGCCGTTTTTCGCATGCTTGCACTCCTTTCTTGGTTCAAACGCCTCGTTTTCCGGGGCGGTCGCCTTTCCATCGCACGCCCCTCTCATAGCCTTTCTCCGCTATCGATCACCTCCTTCCCTTTCCAGGCGACTCCTCCCGTCACCACCATCGAATCAATTCCGTCACTTCCTTGCGAATCTCCACGAACTTGGGATCGATGAGGTTTCTCGGCCGCGGGAGGTCCACCTTCACTTCCGCCTTGATGTTGGTGGGCTTGTTGCTCAGCACCAGAATGCGCTCGGCCATGTACACCGCTTCCTCGATGTTGTGGGTGACGAAGATGACGGTGCTCTGGAGGGTTCGCCAGAGCTTCACCAATTCGTCTTCAAGGTAGTACCGGAGCTTGACGTCCAATTGGCCGTAGGGCTCGTCCATGAGGAGCAGATCGGGGTCCACGGCGAAGGCCCGGGCCACGGTGATGCGCTGGACCATGCTGGCCGACACCTGGTTGGGGTAAAGGTCGGCGGTGCTTTGAAGCCCCACGAGGTCGAGCATGTAATTCAAGCGCTCCCGGAGCTTGGCTTTGGGAAACTTCTTCACTTCCATGCCGTAGGCGACGTTTTCCCGAACGGTTCGCCAAGGCATGCAGGTGGGCTCCTGGAAGACGAAGGAGATATTGTGCTTTCGAGGGTCGGCCACTTCCCCGTCGATGAAGATGTTGCCTTCGGACGTGGGGATCAGCTTGGAAAGGCAGTTGAGGAAGGTGGTTTTTCCGCACCCGGTGGGGCCGACGATGGCCAGGAGCTCCCCTCGAGCCACGTTGAAGTTGATGTTGTCCAGAACCAGGAGGTCTCCGAACCTCTTGGTGAGGTTTTTCACTTCGATTTTGACGGTTCTTTCGGATTTATCCTCCACATCGGACTCCGTTTCTGGGTTTCGGTTGGCGTTTTCACTGTGCGACGCCATGTACGGTGGATCCGGGCTTTGGCGGACTTTTCCCGGGGCCTTTCGCTCCCTGCGAACAAAGGGCTCGAGGAAGACGGCCGCCACGCCCTCGGCGACGAAAAGATCCGTCGTCTGGCATGTGATGCATCAGATGCCTCGCTCGGCCTTGGCTGGAGCAAGAACCGGACCGAGGGGCGTCTCCCGCCCCCGGAGCCCTGGCCGCCGAAAGCTTCGCCGAAATTCGAAGCCTGGCGGAAGCGACGAAATTGTCGAAGGCGGCTTCCGTCGAAACATTTTCGTGCCGAGAAGAAAAGCTCCTCGATCCGGAGGGCCCTTCCGTCCGCAACGTCTCCCGGCCACGGGCCCCGGACCTCGAACCGGGAGCCGCAAGCCCGTCACCGCACCAGGAGCACCGAGCACGGCGCGCGATGGATCACGTAGTCGCTGACGCTGCCTAGCAGACGCTCCATGAAGCCGCTGCGCCGCGAACGATGAATGACCACGAGGTCCGCTTCCCAGTGCTTGGCGATCTCCACCACCTGCTCTCCGGCATTGCCTACTTCCACCACGGGCTCCGCCTCGATTCCCTCCTTGCGGGCCCGCTCGCAGTAGGATTCCAGCCATGCGCGCAGGTGCTCCGCTTCGTGCTCTCTCAGATGGTTCCGCTGCCGCAGGGCTTGAGATTGCTCCATCTCAGAAAAAACCCCCACCCGGTCTTCCAATTCGGCCACGGTCTTCTGCGCCATGCAATGCACCAGCAGCAGCTTGGCCCGGGACCGGCCCGCCAGGGCCATGGCCCGCAGAAAGGCCGGGGGAGGGTCGTTGGCGCCCCGAACGGCCACCAATATTCTCTTGTAGTCCATAAACGTCGCGCTCCCGGGGAAAAGCCCAATCCCCCCTTGTCCATCAACAGGGTTGAGGCCCCCCCCAATGCTCGGTCAAGACAATGGCTTGGCATCCAATCGTCGTTCCGTTCACTGAGCCACGCAGCTGCGCACTTCCCCCGAGGAGGGGCAGGGGGGCGTCAGGCCTTCACCGGCGGACGTGAACCGCCCGGTGGGGGGGGAGACGCGCACGGTGGCGATCTTGTTCTGAGTGAAAAAGTCGATGCCGTCCTTGCCCTGCACCTTGTCCGTTCCCAGATGGGAGTCCTTGATGCCGCCGAAAGGCAAGTAGGGGTGAGGGGCGCAAATGCCCACGTTCACGCCCACCATGCCCACGTCGGCGTCGGCGATGAACTTCTCGGTGTAATAGTTGTTTTGGGTGAAGATGCACGCTCCGTTGCCGAACTCCTGCTCCCGGATCAAGCGCAAGGCTTCATCCATGTTCTGGATGCGCACCACGGAAACCACCGGTCCGAAGATCTCCTCCCGGGCGATGGTCATCTCGGGCGTCACTTCCGTGAAGATGGTCGGGCCCACGTAGTAGCCCCCCGGGTCCTTCACCGACGGATTGCGCCCGTCCAGGACCAGCTTGGCTCCTTCGGCCACGCCTTTTTCAATGTACCCTTGGATCTTTCTCCGGGCGTCGGCGGAAATGACGGGCCCCATGTACACGTCGGGGTCCATGGCGTTGCCGACCTTCACCCTCTTGGAGGCTTCGATCATCTGTTCCAGCACCGCGTCGTAAACTTCGGGCACCAGGGCCACGACGGAGCCCGCCAGGCACCGTTGGCCCGCCGACCCGTAGCACGAGTGGAGAAAGTTCTCGATGAAGATGTCCATTTGAGCGTCTTCCATGGCCACCAGCCAGTTCTTGGCGCCTCCCAGGAGCATGGTGCGCTTGCCGCCCCGCCCGCAGCCTTCGGCGATCTTTTTGGCCGTAGGAGTGGACCCCACGAGGCAGACCCCCGAAATTTTGGGATGGTCGTACCAGCTTTCGGGAATGGCCCGATTGCCGTGGACGATGTTCACCACCCCTTTGGGCAATCCGATTTCGTTGAAGATGTCTCCCATTTTCTGCATGAAAGCCGGCGACTGGGTGGAGGGCTTGAAAATGAAGGTGTTTCCCGTGCCGATGGCGAAGGGCACGAACCAGCCGAATACCAAGGCCGGAAAATTGAACGGCGCCACGCCTCCGAAAACTCCGATGGGTTGCTTGACGACTCGCCCGCTGATGTTGCCGGCGATGTTTTCCAGGAGCTCTCCCTGGAGAAGAGTGGGGATGCTGCAGGCGGTCTCCAGAATCTGCACCACGCGCATGACCTCCCCCCGGGCCTCGCTGATGTGCTTGGCCTGATCCACGGCGATGGCCACGGCCAATTCCTCGGTCCGGTCCAGCATGGCCCGGCGGATATCGAACAGGTAGCCCACCCTTTTGGCGACGGTCTCCCTCCGCCAGGATTCGTAGGCCTCGTAGGCGGAATCCACCGCCGCCAAGGACGCTTCCCTGGAAGAAAGGGGGACCTCTCCGATGACGCCCCCGGTGGACGGGTTGTAGAGAGGAGCGTGCTCCACTCCTTTTTCCTCGACCCACTCTCCATGGATGAAATTCTTGATCGCGCCGAACGTGACGGCTTCGCTCATCGTTGGCCTCCTTTTTCAACCCTCGAATTTCCCGGTTTCCAATCTCGCCCCTCCTCCGTCCTCCTTGTCGGTTCGTCAACGAAATTCCCTTGCTTTGCGAATCGTCCCCGGGAGGGAGGGCATCCCCGCCCTCCTTGCGGACGGACCGCGATCCTGCGACCGAGGGCGGGACGCCCTCGCTCCAGGGAAAGCCCGACGCCCAACGTCGATGGACTTCGTTGACGGACCGCTCATTCGGCGCACTTGTCCGCTTCTTCCAAAGCCTTGTCCATGATGGCCACGCCCTCGTCGATCTCGTCCTTGGCGACGATGAGGGGCGGTGCCATGGCGATGACGTTGCTGGGGTTGGCCGCCATGGCCATCATGCCCAGCTCGCCCAGCTTCTTGGCCACTTGAAGCTTGGGGTTGATGCCCGGTCGGATCTTGGCGTCCACCCCCATGATGGGCTCGCGGGTCTTTCGGTTCTTGACCAGCTCCAGGCCCACGAAAAGCCCCAGGCCCCGAACCTCCCCGATGCAGGGGTGCTTGTCCTTGAGCTCCATGGACTTTTCCAGCAGATAGGCCCCCATCTTCTCCGAATTTTCGATGAGCCCGTCTTCCTGGTAGATGGGAATCACCGCCAAAGCCGTGGCGCAGCCGAGAGCGTGTCCCGCGTAGGTGGCGCCGTGGCTGAAAAACTGCTCCTTGAAGCGGTCGCCGATGGGCTTGCGGACGACGGTGGCCCCCAGAGGCAGATACCCGCAGGTCAGCCCCTTGGCCATGGTCATGATGTCGGGCGTCACGTCCCAATGGTCCACGGCGAACCAGCGCCCCGTGCGGCCGAAGCCGCTCATCACTTCGTCGGCGATGAGCAGGACTTCCCATTTGTCGCAGATTTTCCGCAGCAGGGGAAAGTATTCGGGAGGAGGGACGATGATGCCGTTGGCGCCCGTGACCGGCTCGCAAATGATGGCCGCCACCTTTTCGCTTCCCCCTTCCAGCTCGATGACTTCGTCCACGTACTGGGCGCACCGCAGGTCGCATTGGGGATATTCCAGACCGAAGCTGCAACGGTAGCAGTAGGCTTGAGGCACCCGGACCAGCTCGGTCCCTCCCAGCACCTGGGCCCACCCCCGGGCGTCCCCGGCGGAAAGGCTCATGGCCGTGGCCGTCCCGCCGTGGTAGCTGCGATAGCGCGAGACGATCTTGCGACGTCCCGTGTACTGGTGGCTGATCTTCACGGCCGCTTCGTTGGCTTCGGCACCGCCCAGGGAGATGAAGGAGCGGGAAAGGTCGCCCGGGGTGACGGCTTCCAGCATTTTGCCCAAAAGGGCCCGGGGCTTGTTGGAAAGGCTGGGGGCGAAGGAGGTGAGGACGTTGGCCTGCTCGCAGATGGCCTTGACGACACGCGGATCCTGGTGGCCGATGTTGTGGCTCACGAAGCAGGAGCTGAAATCCAGCCGCTCCCGGCCGTCCTCGGTGGTGAAGCGGATGCCCTTGGCCGAAGTCACCCGCATGGGGGAGGTCGCCGGCTGATAGGACCACGATTGGAAAAGGTTCTCCACTTCATACGTGTCCAGATGTTCTTTGCTGTCCGGAATGCTTTTCAGATCGATCATACGAACCTCCGTGGCTCCGGGAGAGTCCGCCCGAGGAGCCGGGTGGCCGGAGCTTCACCGGCCGGGACGGGGAGCGCCCCGGTGCAAGACATTTGAAAGGCGGGCTTGGGACCGGGGGTGGGACGATCAATCCCCCCGGCCCTTCGTTTTCAGTTGGCGTTGAGATGAGCGTACTTGGGCAGATAGCGCACGGGCATGTTCAAAGCGTCCCGGCGGAAGGGCTCGGCCAGGACCTCGGCCCCTCCTTGAATAACGGCGTTGATGACGCAAGGCTTTCCCGACGCCACGGCGTCTCTCACCACGTCCTGAACGTCCTTGTAATCCTCCACCTTGTATCCCTTGGCCCCCATGTCCTCGGCGATGCGGGCGTAATCGGGGTTCTCCGGCAAGTTGGAGCCCACGAAGCGGCTTTCATAATAGTCGATCTGGTTCTTCTTTTCGGCCCCCCATTCGAAGTTGTTGGCCACCACGGCGATGACGGGGATGTTTTCCCGCACGGCCGTCATCACTTCGGCGATGCCGCTGATGCCGTAGGCCCCGTCCCCCTGGAAGGCGAAGACCGGGGCTTGGGGGTTGCCCATCTTGGCCCCCATGGCCGCGCCGTAGGCGAAGCCGCAGTTGCCCCAGCTAAGGGCCGAGATGTGCTTGCGCGCGCTGTTGAACTTGAGATAGGAGTTGATCATGGAGGAGTTGTTGCCGATGTCCGTGGCGACGATGGAGCCGTCGGGCATGGCCGCCGTGAGCTCCTTGAGGAACCGGCGGGGGTGCATGAGCTTGTTGGTGGACGAAGACCATTGCTCCAGCTCGTCGGCCCACGTTTTCCGCTCCTTTTCCACGTCTTCCAACCGTCCCGCGTCGGGCTTCAGGTCGGGCTTCAGGGCTTTGACGCAGGCGAGAAGCTCGGGGGTGTACTCCTTGACGTCGGCGCAACTGGCCACATCCACCCTGAGGCTCAAGCCCAGCACTTCGGGGTTGAAGTCCACCTGGATGATCTTGGCGCTTTGGGGCCAGTAGCTCATGTCGTATTGGGGGAGCTTGCCGAAGGGGCCCATGCGGCAGCCCAGGGCCAGCACCACGTCGGCCTTGGCGATGGTGCGCATGGCGGCTTTGGAGCCGCAGTATCCGATGGGGCCCGTGGCCAGAGGATGGGACGCCGGGAAGGTGTCGTTGTGCAGATAGCTGTTGACCACCGGGGCCGTCAGGTATTCGGCCAGGGCCTTGAGGTCTTCCAGGGAGTCGGCCTGGGAGACGCCGCCTCCCGCCAGGATCACGGGATACTTGGCGTCGGCCAGAAGCCGGGCGGCTTCCTCCAGGGATTTCTTGGAGCCGATGCCGCGCGAAACGTCCATGGTGGGGTAGATTTCGTCCTCGCAGACGCCGTAGAAGTAGTCCCGGGGAATGTTGAGGTGGGTGGGGCCGTTTTTCACCTTGGACATGTAGAAGCATCTTCGAGCCAGCTCCGCCATGCGCTCGGGGCGGTTCAGCCGCACCTGATAGACGGTTTGCTTCTCGAACATGGCCATCTGGTCCAGTTCCTGGAAGCCCCCGGTACCGATGCCCATGGAGCCCGTTTCGGGAGCGATGGCCACCACGGGCGAATGGGCCCAGTAAGCCGCCGTCATGGCGGAAACGAAGTTGGCGGCCCCGGGGCCGTTCTGGGCGATGCACACCTGGGGCCGTCCCGTGACGCGGGCCAAGCCGTCGGCGGCGTGGCAGGCGGCCTGCTCGTGGGCCACGGAAACGAAGCGGATGCCGGCCGCGGGAAAGAGATCCAGGGCGTCCATGAAGGCGGAGCCCACGATGCCGAACACGTTTCGGACGCCCTCGGCGACCAGCGTTTCCACCAGGGCCTCACTGGGAGTCATCTTGACCTTGCTCATGAGCCATCTCCTTTCTCGATGCTCGAAGCTTCGGGGGCGCGGAAAGCGCCCGCCGGCGGGAAGCGGTTTGAAAACCCAAGGAAAGCGCGGGGGAAGTCCTTCCTCCGCAGGGACGAGGGAACAACCGAGTATTCTCCGCGAAATCCCCCTTTCCGAAAGAGGATTCACGGGGATTTTTCCGAAGATGGAAAGCTCGGCAACTTACGGTCGAGCACTTGTTTGCTTTCAAGGAAGCCGTTCCTCGGGCGACCATCCGTTGGGAAGGGTCGGGCTTGGAGGGGGTGCCGGCGAGAGCTTTGCCGGCGACGGGGTGCAATGGCGAAATGAAGGCTGGGAAGGGCTTCGCCATGGGGCGTTTCCTGTAGAGTCTCGGGCGAAAAGGCTCGGTGGGAGAAGCGGAGAGCCGCCCACCGAATTGATGTCTAATATATCAGATTCCAGGCGACGGTCAAGAAAAATTTCCCGCAAGCCCCGTCCCCTCCAAGCCCCGCCTCCCTTTCTTCCATTTTGTGGCTTCAAACTCCCTCCCGTTTGGTGTATCCCTTTAGAATTCGCACAACGCCTCGCCCGCCGACGCCGGGCTCGATTCCCCCGCCGCCATGGAGCGGGGCTCGATCCCGCGGCTTGGGCAGGGGGGCTTTGCTGGATCCGCCATTGGCCGTCACACTTCGTCGCCCGACTTCCGGGAGAAAGGGGACCATGCGAATTCTCATCGCCGAAGACGATTTGACTTCCCGCCGCATCTTGTCGGTGGTGCTGAAAAAAAGCGGGTACGACGTGGTGGAGACCGCCGACGGCGAGGAGGCATGGAAGGTTATGCAGCAACCGGACGCCCCGGGGCTGGCCGTTCTCGATTGGATGATGCCCGGCATGGACGGCCTCGAAGTCGTGCGCCGGGTGCGCGCGATCCAATCCACCCGTCCACCCTATCTCATCATGCTCACCGCCAAAGGCGAAAAGGCGGACGTGGTCGCCGGGCTGGACGCCGGAGCCGACGACTATCTGGCCAAGCCCTTCGACTTGCGCGAGCTCCAGGCGCGGGTAGGAGTGGGGGCCAGGATCTTCCGCCTTCAGCGGGTCCTCGCCCGGGCGGCCCGCACGGATTCCCTCACGGAGCTGCCCAATCGCGCCGGTATCCTGCGCTCGCTGGAATACGAATTCTCCCGCTCGAAGCGCGAAGGATATGTCGTGGGAGTCGCCCTGCTGGACATCGATCACTTCAAGGGCGTCAACGACACCTTCGGGCACCCCGCCGGCGACGATGTCCTGCGCGAATTCGGCCATCGCTGTCGAATGTCTCTCCGGGCCCACGACAGCGTGGGGCGCTACGGGGGCGAGGAGTTCCTGGTGGTGGCCCCCCATTGCAAGGCCGGCGAAGCCCCCTGGGAACGGTTGCGGGCCGCCGTCGCCTCGAGCCCGTTCAAAACGCGCGCGGGGGAAGTCTCCGTGACGGCGAGCATCGGGGTGGCCTACGGCATAGGGGACCTGCCCCCCGAAAAGCTCATCGCCGAAGCCGACCAGGCCCTCTATCGGGCCAAGGAGAGCGGGAGAAACCGGGTTCGGGTGAGCTCCTTCCGAGGTTTTCCCGCCTCTCCGGCCTCGGGCGCCCCGGGAGGGGGTGGAGAAGACCGGGCTTCTCAAGCTCTTTCGGAGCCTCCCGCTTTGGGTCCCTCCGCGCAACCGGCGAAGGGCGACGGAGAGCGGCGGATTCTCGTCGCCGAAGACGATCCCGTCTCCCGCACCTTGCTGGTCGGCCTTTTGAAAAAGAGCGGATACGAGGTGGTGCAGGCTTGCGACGGCTCGCAAGCGTTGAAGGAGCTGCAAAAGCCCGACGCTCCCGGGCTGGCCGTTCTCGATTGGATGATGCCGGAAATGGACGGTCTGGAAGTCGTGCGCCAAGTGCGCGCCATGTCGCCTTTTCCGTCGTCCGAGCGCCCCCGATCGCCGGCGGATTCCCGGGATTTGCGGACGGAGGGGCCCTTCCGCCGCCCCTACTTCATCATATTGACCGCCAAGAGGGAAAAAGAGGATATCGTGGCCGGACTGGATGCCGGGGCCGACGACTATCTGGCCAAGCCCTTCCATGCGGGAGAGCTCCGGGCCCGCATCCGAACGGGACTGAGGATGCTCGAAATGCAGGACCGCATGACCTCCGCCATCGGAGAGCTCGGCAGCGCCCTGGAAAAGATCAAGACCCTGCGCGGCATCGTGCCCATTTGCTCGAGCTGCAAGAAGGTCCGGGACGACGCCGGATACTGGCGGCAGGTGGAAGCCTACATCCGCGACCACACCGACGCCGAATTCCGCCACAGCCTCTGCCCCGACTGCCTGGAGGGCCTCTATCCGGACCTCGGGGACGGCGAAGAAGGAGAGTGAGGAACATTGGCGATCGATCGAAAGACGAATCGGTTGGGCATGGATGAAGACTTCGAATTGATCGGCGAATCGGGCGAGGACTACCTCTATCCGGCCGGTCGATTCCTGATGATGGATTTTTCGGACGAAATACGGACGAAGCTGCTGGAATCCATCGGCGAAGTGGCGTGAGCGAAAAAAACGCCCGTCGCCCGCCTTCTCCGCGCGAAATTTTCCGCGACTCGAGGCGCCTTGCCGCGGACCTTGCCGCGGACCTTGCCGTGGTCCGACCGACCTGAAACGAAGAATATCGAAGGCTTGCCGTGGTCCGACCCAAACGGCGGCAGCTCGTCCCGGGAGCTCGGGCAAGCCAGGAGTCCCCGGGTCCGGACGGTGCCGTCCGATTTCAACGCCGAACCGTAGCCGTTGGCTCCACCCGAAACCTTCGCGACGTCGGTTAGTCCGACGACTTGGGTTGTCGGCCGGGGGTCGAGGTCATCGGGAGCAGCAACCGTCCCGTCCCCGAGCTGTCCGTACCTGGAGCTCGCTTGCGGTCCCGGTCCTTGAAAAACCGCCGCGATTGGCGGACAATGGGATGGAAGCTCGAAATCGAGACAGGGAGGACGAGGCCATGACGGCGCAGGAAATGGAAAGA
>Ga0180429_10003396_pt1 | contig 12862 bp, 13 predicted proteins | sample SS_ome_FD_132428 | JGI IMG/M metagenome (GOLD analysis project Ga0180429, IMG submission 132428) | Hypersaline lake sediment archaeal communities from the Salton Sea, California, USA - SS_1_S_1 metaG | ecosystem: Environmental > Aquatic > Non-marine Saline and Alkaline > Hypersaline > Sediment ... | reverse complement strand
CGGTAATGCTGGATAGCGACAACCCCGCACGCGTTCTGCGCCAATGTCTTTACCCCCTGATCTCGCCCCGCGAAGACTACGAGCGGATCGGCGACGTCGGGAACGTTGTCTTCGCCTGCGGGGCGATCGTCGAAGACGACGGAATGGTGAAGGTATACTACGGAGCGGCAGACACGTCCATCTGCGTAGCCACCGCGCATATCGACGAAATAATAGAAACCTGCAAACCGCAATAGAATCAACCGGTCCGCCTTTCGGTCGGTAACCCGATCTTCTCGACCGGGATTTTTTTGAAGCCCATTTTGTATGCCGGCGAGTCGTCGCGCAACTGGAAATTCGCCTTGTCGCGGTCCACGAAGTGCGGGTCCTTGTCGATCAGGTTGTCCTCGAACGTCACGTACTTTCGCGCCGAACGATGCACGCCGTCCCACCGGCCTCCAACGCTGATGTTGCGCGCCACCACGTTACCTTTCGGGGCGGCTGGCCAGTCCGATAAAATGTTGACCAGTTTGGGGTATCGTTTTTTCCACAGGGCGTTCTGGTACGGCATGGCTTTGAGGCGTGCGGTCATCGTGGTCTTCACGTGGTAGCTTGCCCATCCGGCCGCGCGGGCGTCGATGTGCAGCGCGGGCCTGCAGTCGACGAAGATATTGTTGGTTATCGTGCAGTCGCGCCCCCCGCCGATAAATGCCGCCCGCGTCACCTTGTAAAACACGTTGCCCTCGATCCGAGTACCGCAGAACATGTCGTCGAGATAGACCCCCACGCACCCGCGCCCGCGAAAACCGGTGATGTGGTGCAGGTAGTTATACCGGATCACCGTACCCCGCATCGTCCAGTCACGCCCGGCGTAGATCGCCCCGGCGTCGTTGGACTCCAGGCAGACGCGGTGAATCTCGTTAAACTCGATCGCGTGATCGTTACCGCTGAACGAGATCGCCATGTGCGGAGCGTCGTGGATCAGATTACCGTTGGCGACAAGCCCGACGCCCGAGAGCCTGATCGCCGGCTGGTACATCCGGCTGAGTCGACTGTAATGGTGGATATGGTTGCCCGAAGCGCGGTGATTGCCCGGTGTCAGCGACTTGCGATCGCCGCCGGAAAGCGCGATCCCGCCCCTGCCGCTCTGGTATATCTCACAACCGGTCACCACCGCTCCGCTTCCGCACGAGATTCGCACGCCCCAGGCGCCGACGTTCCGCAGCACGCAGTCAGTCACGCGATTGTCTTTTCCGCCCGCTACGGTCACCGCCGTTCCGCGCACCGCCTCGAACGTCAGGCCCTGCAAGGTCACGTGCGAGGTCCCCCGCATGCTCACAAGTCCCCCGGCCACTGACACGGTGGGGCGCCCCCCGGCCAGGTCGCCGGGCGGCCAGAAGTACAGCTTGCCCGCGTCGCGATCGAGATACCACTCGCCGGGCCGATCCAGTTCGGACAGAACGTTGAACGCGTAGAACCACTGCCCCACGCGATAACCGTACCGGTGATACGGTGGTTTGACCGAGATAATCCGCCTGCCCGTGTCGATCGAATCGACCTTGTGTCGCTGATCGGACCAGTCCCAGAACCAGTACCCATGCACCCACACGTCTTTTTCGCCCGCCCAGCGCTTGGGGCGGTCACCAAAATACGTGAATTTTCCGATCTTGTCGCCCTTCGTACCGCGCACGTTGACCGGCCTGCCGCCGACGAGTCCGGCGATCTTCACGAATCCTTCATTCGGCCAGCGGGCCAGCGTCATCGCCCGGTCCCGGAAGAACAACTCCAGCCCCTCGCCGGCATGTCCGTAATTTTCTACTCCCAACGCCTTGAGATCCGCCACGACGACCTTTCCGCGGGCCTTCTCAGCGAAGCGCCCCAGAACCGCCTTGTCCGTAACCGCACGGAAGTTCGTAATCTCCCTCCCACCGCTGGCGCGGACCTCCGCTCCAGGCGCGGCGCGGTAAACGATTCGAGCGCCCGCCGCACCGGAATCCGCGGCGGTAAACGCCAGCACCACCGCCTGCCGGTACGTTCCAGGCGCAAACTCGACAGTCACGCCGCCCGGCGGAAGCGCCCCGGCGGACTTGATCTTGCGAATTGCATCTCGCCCGCCGACCGGCGTGGCAAGCGGTTTGTCCTTCGTACCCGGATTCGTATCCGACCCGCCCGGGGCGACATAAAGAATCTTCCCACCGGCGGTGGCGCTATCCCCAGCCGCCGAAACGAGAACCATCACACAAAAAGATACCACCGCCTTCATTTTCATTGCATATTTCCTTCCAATTGTTATTCAGCCCGGTTTTTTTTGCGTGGTGCGAATCCGATCACTCCGTCATTCGACATCGTGAGTTCCTGCAGGCGATGTTTCACGACTCTATTTCGTTGGGAACGCGCTTTTATAAAATCGTCCGCCCCTCCCAGTGCTATGGACGTTACAACGAAACGTTCCTCCAGTCCGTCTGGCGGTCCGCTCGAAACGAGCCAGACGGCTGTATCGTCCGGCAGGCGATAGCATCCGCTGCGAGAGGCCTCGCCGGCCTCGGTTCCACCTCGCTTGGACAGCGCCATGTCATAATCCAGGCACATATCTTCAGCATCGGCGTCGGCGAGTATGGACAGTGCGGCTGAGAGTTTCATGCCGACAGCTATTTGGTATGTCCTGTCGGCAGGTTGAGTTTCGCTCCGGTCGGTCGCATCACGGTCGGCCGGACCGCGACAGCCCGCCGGCGCCGCACACACCACCAACGTCGCCAGATACCCAACGCATCTCGCCATAATCTTCGCTCTCGAAAGTGTCTCATTGCTTCACTTCAGGGGAGCAACCCGGGCGACACCATACCACTATTATCGCCCAAACGTAACCCTTCCTGTGAAAACCGGGGGGGGTTATCCCGCGTGGTGACTTGCCAAATGTGATCCCGGTCTGCAGAAACTTAAGTGGTAGCGCGCCGGTTAGAATCGTCTCGGTCTGGAGGCTCGCTTCGAGTCGCGGCGCCAGTGTTTCTTTTTGGTCGGCGCCGCGTCCTTGTCCATCGGCGACTTCCTGGTCAGGGGCGAGGGGAAGGGGTGATCGCTGATGATCTCTATCGGATGGTCGAGGAGTTTTTCGATCGCGCTGAGCAGGTATCGCTCTTCGACGCCGCAGAACGACCATGCTACTCCGGGCGTTCCGGCCCGTCCGGTCCGCCCGATGCGGTGGACGTAGACTTCGGCCTCGTTGGGCATGTCGTAGTTGATGACGTGTGAGATGTCATCGATGTCGATCCCCCGTGCGGCGATATCGCTGGCTACTAGCACCGGCGTCCTGCCCTGTTTGAAACGGGCCAGTGCCCGCTCCCGGGCGACCTGCGTTTTGTCTGAGTGGATGGAGTCGGCCTTGATGCCCGTGATCTTCAGATGAGTCGTAACCTTATCGGCGCCGCGCTTGGTCCTGGTGAAGATCAGCACGCGGGTGGTGTCTTTTCCGGCCAGCAGATGTTCCAGCAGCGCCTGCTTATCGTGCCACTCCACCAGGTATACCGATTGCGAGACGGTTTCCGGCGCCGGCGCTTCGGGCGAGATGCGCACCTCCATTGGATCGTTGAGGAGCGAATCGGCCAGGCCCTGGATAGCGAACGGCATGGTCGCCGAGAACAGCAGCGTCTGTCGCTTTTCGGGTATCTCGGTGATGATGCGGCGGATATCAATGATGAAACCCATGTCCAGCATGCGGTCAGCCTCGTCGAGAACGAATACCTCGAGGTTTCGGAGTTTGATGAGTTTCTGGCCCATCAGGTCCAGCAGTCTCCCCGGAGTGGCCACCAGGATGTCAACTCCCTTCTTGAGGGCTTTGGCCTGGGGACCCTGGCGGACACCACCGAAAACCACTGTGTGGCGGAGGCGCGTGTGGGCGCCGTAGGCGCCGAAGCTGTCGGATATCTGAGAAGCCAACTCGCGGGTCGGCGTGATGATCAGCGCGCGAATCGGTCTGACGCCCTGGCCTTTGTACTGGTTGGCGTGGAACCGCTGGAGAATCGGAAGGGCGAAGGCGGCGGTCTTGCCAGTGCCCGTCTGGGCACAACCAAGTAAGTCCTTGCCCGCCAGCAGGGGCGGTATTGCCTGGACCTGAATAGGCGTTGGCGTAGTGTAGCCTTCTTCGGTAACTGCGCGCAGCAGCGGTTCTATCAGGCCTAAATCTTTGAAACACATTGGATTGGATACTCTCTTGCTCAGGAATCCCAACGCGGGCCCAACCATCGGGCACCCGCCGGAATCCGGCGAAAGCCTACAACAACCACCACTCGATCGCAAGTCGTATTGACAGCCCCCTGGGTTGGATGGAATTCCCGATTAGAGTTCAGGCAATAAAATCACGGCGCTCCTGCTGACGGTAATTCCGGCGAGACCCTTGGACCAAACGAGCGTTGCGCTCACCGTGCCGTACCGTTTGCAGTCCTTCTGACCGCCTTTGCCTCAGCAAGAACAGCCTTGCGATCACGCTCGCGAGCCTTGCGGCGCGCGTTTTTACGGCGTGTGGCCGCTTGATTTTCCATTCTCTGGTCGAGTCGGGTTCGTCGCCTTCCCATCGTCAATCCCTTTCGGCTGGGGTTGTTGTTTGTCTTCTACCATTATTTCGAATTGAGCATCATACACTAACACGGGCAATCCCGCAATACCCATCTGCACGAATTGGCGAGCGGGTGAGCGACATTTTTTCTGGCATCGCTACGTTCTTTTTCGGTCGACATTTATACGGGATACTACTGCTCTATTAAGAAAGCCGTGAAATGGTATGAAAGGTGAGCAGGCCAGCGGAATGCGAGCATTTATTCTGAAATCGATAACTTGTTTTCAGACAAGGCCTGCGAGCGGTTACGGCGGCGATAAATACCCGGCATTCAACTATTATAAATATTTTGGGAATTCTGTGAAAGATGTTGACGAAGCCGGTAGAATGACGTATTATGGTTTGATTGTATGGGGTATACAAGTGCATGTGTACTCTGCGGATGCGTTGGGGCCGAATTATATGGAACGCTATGTTATCTTCACGGGGAGTTGAAATGGCAAAGAAGAAATCGCAGAAACGATCGGAGGCTTCGAACAGCAGCAAGTCGGATTCCATCACGATTTACCTGGCGGACGATCACACCATGGTTCGCGAGGGGCTTGCATCGCTGCTGGCCAGAGATGGCAGCAACTTCTCGATAATCGGACAAAGCGGGGATGGTCTTGCCGTTCTACCGGACGTCAAACGCCTCTGCCCTGACGTAGCGCTGCTCGATATCACCATGCCGAGTTTGAACGGGCTGGATGTCTGCCGCGATATCGTCAAGCACTGCGAACACACGAACGTTCTTATCCTCAGCATGCACAGCGATCCGCAGTTCGTCGTCCGCGCACTCGAATACGGAGCAAGGGGTTACCTGCTGAAGGAATCGGCTACAACACAGTTGCACCAGGCCGTTTCTGCAGTGGCCAGCGGTCAGTTGTACCTCGGGCCTGGGATCTCTCCGGAGATCCTGGATCAGATCACCAAGAGTCACGACGATCCTTACGAACGTCTGACCAGTCGCGAACGACAGGTGTTCCAACTGATCGCCGAAGGCAAGACAAGTCGTAAAGTTGCCCAGAAACTGGGTTTATCGGTAAAAACTGTCGAAACACATCGCATGCGCCTAATGAACAAGCTCGATATTCACGACCAGATTTCTCTGGTAAAATTTGCACTTCGCAAAGGGATTGTTACAATTTAGATAGGCAGTATTGCCGCGGTGGGGCCAAGTGCATCTGAAGCGCTGGACTTACAGATAAAGACGCACGACTTTAATGCCGATAGTGCCATTGGGTCAGTTCGTTTGATACGGAAGGCCAGTCCGGGAGTGCTATATTGCGCAAGAGGTTTACACGAATGAAACTGACTTCCCCAACGATCCTTCTGCTACTGGCAGCAGTCGCAACAGCCGGTATATTCATCACCGATGCCGTGTTTCTCCGCCCGCGTGTTTTCGAGCAGGAGCGCGACGCTCTGCAGAACGAGGCCAATCAAACCAGATCGCAGGTGATGCTAGCTCTGGCCGCCAGGCAGGATGCTCTCAATCAGGTAGTCGCCACCATGGCCAATTGGGCGGGAAGCGGTCACGTTCAAACCGATGGAACCGATGCCGAAGACCGCTTCGCTCTCTGGTCCAATAAAGCGGTAAGCGACCTGGACCTCGACATGGTCTGGTTGGCGGATTCAAAAGGGGCAATAACCTCCCGGTGGTCGCGACCGGGCAATTCACTGGTACCGTCGTCGATACCGTCGATTCCCGATGACGTCCCCACCGGACTTCTGATACTTCCAAAATGCGGACCGGTTGTCTTCGCCCGCCGCGCCCTGCCCAAAGACCCGCAAAACCGCGAACTCTGGGTCGTCACTTTGATCGAGGCCTCGGTGCTGACAAGCCTCTGGAACACCAGCGGTGGTGAACTGGCCCTCGTACCGTGGCAGGGCTCTCTTCGCGCCGACCCCGAAGCCGTACAAATAGACACCAACGCACAATGGGTATCCTCGGAAAACAGGTTGTCGGTGAGTTGGCTGGTGTATGGTCCCAACCGTAAAGTGATCGCTTTTTTCCGCGCCAGCCAGCCCGTCCCATACATTCGCCTGCAGGCGGCAACCGCCCGCCGGATGGTTCTGATAATTCTGTCAATGTCGATGAGCCTTGCCTGCCTGGTCATTGTCGGAGCGCACATACTGATTACCGGACCGGTAATCCGACTGCTTAGACGCCTCCAGGACATAGACCAACTCGAGAGCAAGTCGACGAACAACCTGACTCGAGGTCTGCACGGTGAACCGCTCATGCTCGCGAAAAAACTGCAGGGCGCATTCCAGGATCTGGCACATATTTCCAAAACCGACGAACTTACCGGACTCGCTAACCGAAGGCATTTCGAGGAAGTCCTCAGCGCCTTCTTCCACCAGGCCACAAGATACCGGCGCCCCATGTCGCTGGTGACCATCGACATTGACTTCTTCAAGGCCGTCAACGACGCCGGTGGACACCTCCTCGGAGACGAACTGCTCAAGACAGTCGCACGAGCAATCCTCCAGGCCTGCCGAAAAGCCGACCTGCCGGCGAGAATCGGTGGCGACGAATTCGCAATACTACTGCCTGAAACCGTCGCCTCGGATGCTGCCGCGGTGGCCGAACGTATCCGGCATCTCGTGGCCGCTGAAACCACCAGCTCGGACGAGCTCCAGTTGAACGTGACCCTGTCGATTGGCGTCGCCGATCTGAGTTCCAAGGATATCAAGACGCACGCGGATATGGTGAACCGCGCCGACAAGGCGCTGTACGCCGCGAAGGAACGCGGAAGGAACTGCATAGTTGAATTTGACGCCATCACCGGAACGCCCAAAGCGCTGTCCGGGACGGGGGCAAGCAAGAACTCGCTCCAGAAAAAACTCGCCGGACTCGACTCCCGGTTCAAGGACGTCTTCCTGCAGGCGGTGCAGGAAATCGTCGACCTGATCGAACGGCGCGACCACTACATGCGAGATCACGTCCAGAAAGTTCAACGATATGTCGTGCTCATCTCCCGTGAAATGGGCCTGCCCGACGCCCTCATCCAGCGGTTGGAGATATCGGCCATGCTGCACGATATCGGTATGCTGTCACTGCCTGATTCAATACTGCTCTGCCCCAATGAACTCACCCCCGAGCAGACCAAGGTCATGCAGGAACATCCACTCCAGGCTGTGGAGATGATGCAGGGTATGGAATTCCTCGATCAGGAGATACCCGCCGTTCGTTCGCACCACGAATACTTCGACGGCAGCGGATACCCCGACGGACTGGCCGGCGCCGAAATCCCGCTGACAGCGAGGATTCTGGCGGTGGGCGACTCATTCGACGCGATGACGTCACCGCGCACCTTCCGCGAGGCGCACACGCCGGTAGAGGCGCTTGAAGAAATCCGTCGGGGCGCCGGTGTGCAGTTCGATCCGGCGGTTGTTTCGGCATTCCTGAAAGTGGCCGCTCAGCTTGGCGATCGCCTGGTCATATCACCGAGGGATGAGGCTTTCGTCGAGTTCACCAGGCCCGAAATCAACCTCGATATCGCTCCCGAGCCCGAACCGGCAGACCAGTCGGTCTGAAGCGATTTCTCCCACTCAGGACGCCTGATCCGAGAACTCGTCTCGGATCATCTCGATGTCAGGCAGGGAGGCGACAAACATCTTTCCGTACGACTTGGTCACCAGGCGGTAATCGAGCACCACGACAATTCCGGTATCGCTGGTGGACCTTATCAACCGCCCGAAACCCTGCTTGAACCGGATAATCGCCTCGGGCAGTTGGTACTGCACGAACGGGTTACCACCGCCCTGGCGGATCGCGTCGATTCGAGCCTCGACTATCGGATCGTTGGGGGCGGCAAAGGGAAGCTTGGCGATAATCACGTTTTGCAGCGCCTCACCGGCGACGTCCACACCCTGCCAGAAACTCGCCGTTCCCAGCAGCACGGTCCGCCGGTTGCGACGGAAACGTTCGAGCATCGCCCCCCGCGGCAGATTGCGACCCTGAACGAGCAGGCTGTAGTCGCCGGTGGTGCAGAAATTTTCGAGTGTTTCAGCCACTGCTTCGAGCATGGCGTAGCTGGTCAACAGCACGAAGCATCGCCCGTCGGTTTTTTGGACGTAATACTCGATGGCCTTCGATGCCAGCGGGACAAATTCTTCGAGGTTGTTGGGATCTCCCAGTTGCGTTTCGACGTGCAGTTTGGCCTGTCTTCTGAAATCGAACGGGCTGGTCAGCAGCACTTCGTCGGCGTCGTCGAGTCCCAGGCGTGTGCGGATATAGTCGAAGCCGTGGGCGCCTCCTCTGCTCGTGGCCAACGTTGCACTGGTCAGCACCACGCTGGATACCTTATCGAACAGCAGGTCTCTCATCAGCGGCGCCACGTCGACAGGCGCCGAAGCCAGCGTGACGTTGGCGCCCCTGCCCTTCCGGGCGCCGCGCCGGGTCACCCAGTATGCATGTTCCGGTTCCGCCTGCGAAACCAGGGCGTCGAGTTTGGAGGCCATCTCGACGGCCCGCTGCTCGCAGGTCAGCAGTTCCAACCCGTGATCGTCGCTGTCGGACTTTCTGCGGAGTTCGGCGACTGTGTTGGCGAGGTTCATCAGGGCGGGGCTCAGGATATTGGGAACCACTCCCTCCCGGGTGATACGCCCGTTACGCGCGATGGCCGGTCCCTGGTAAGAACTCAACTCCCCGAAGAAGGACTCTGCCGCCGATTCGACCTGATTGACGATCGCTATTCCGCGCCCGTCGCCGATCATCGTAATGATTCCGCGATCGGTCTTGGCGTTGTAGAGGTCGCGAAGCAGAAACCTGACGGCCGACCACGAAACGCTCCGCCCGAAATGTTCGCCGGCGACCTGTTCTACGGTGTGGGCCTCGTCGAGCACCACCATGTCGTACTCGCCCAGAAACTGGAGGTCTTCGGCCTGCATCGCCAGGTCGGAGAAGAACATCGCGTGGTTAACTACGAGTATATTGGCTTTGAGCATCCGCCTGCGCGCGCGTCGGAGGTGGCAGGGTCCGTAGTAATCGCACTTGGCGCCCTTGCAGAGTCCGGTTTCGGCGCGGACCTTCCGCCAAACTTCGGGATTGATGGAGAAGTCGATATCCTGCAGCGAACCATCGGGGGTTTCCATCGCCCATCTGGCGACCGTTTCGAGCATGTCGAGCTTTGATTCGTCGGCGAAGAGTTTTCCCTTTGATTTGATAGCCATCGCCAGTCGCCGGAAACAGACGTAATTGGTCCGTCCTTTCCCGAGTACGGCGCGGAATTCCAGCGGGAGAATGTCGGCGAGAAACGGAAGGTCTTTCGAGATCAACTGCTCCTGAAGCGATATGGTGTAGGTCGAGATCACGATTCGACGCCCGTTTTCGGCGGCTTGGAGAATCGACGGAACCAGGTAGGCGAAACTCTTGCCAACGCCCGTGCCCGCTTCAGCCAGAACGTGTCTGCGGGCCTCGAACCCATTCGCCACCGCCAGCGCCATATCCAACTGCTCGCGGCGGTCCTCGTAGTTTTCGAGGTTGGACGCCACCAGCCCGCCGGGCGCCAGAATGTCTTCTACAGAAAGGCTCATCCGTCCTCGATGACCTTCCGGACCTCCTGCGGTCCGGACCTCATCTGACGTACGAACCGGCGCGTAAACATGAACGTCAGGAGAATTGCAACGATTGTTATGATTACCGCCAGCAGGGTTATTATCGCCCTGCCCCTGACCAGCGCCGAATGCATCGACTCGACGATCCGGTCCTTCGCCAAAGTCAGCATCGCCAGCATCACCGCACCGAACGTCGGCCAGATGCTGATCGAGTGGATCGCGCTGTAGATAAACACCAACCGGCTTACCGGATCCGCCCGACCGGCCAGTAAGTATTGCGCCCCACCGTCCCTGGCGATTATCTGACCGTGAATCGCCTCACCGCCGATAATCAGGTAGGCGATGGTGTAGACGAGGAAATTCGCCAACCCGATAAGAATCACGTACAGGCAGATCCTCGATCGGTAATCGAGTTGCCCTCGCCACGACTTGGATGGTTTATCGGTTGGATTCAGTTTTCCGCTCCAATGACGCCTTCAATCGGGGAAGACGCCGTCGCGTAAAGTTTGCGTGGTATCCTGCCCGCGCCGGCTGCAAGGAGGCCCGATTCGACCGCCAGTTTCATCGCCCGCGCCATCGCCATCGGGTCGCCGGCGCCCGCTATGCCCGTATTCAACAGTACTCCGTCGGCGCCGAGTTCCATCGCCATGGTGACGTCGCTGGCCGTTCCAACACCGGCGTCGACGATCACCGGGTAGTCCGGCGAGCCATCCTTGAGCTGTTCGAGGATGATGCGAATGTTCCACGGGTTCAGCACGCCCTGGCCCGAGCCGATGGGGCTCCCGGCGGGCATTACCGAATCGGCGCCGGCGTCTTTGAGGCGCCTGGCCATTATCGGATCGTCGCTGGTGTAGCACAGCACGGTGAAATCCTCGTCCTTGAGGACCTTGAGGGCCTCGAGCGTTCCGATCGGGTCGGGCAGCAGCGTTTTGGTGTCGCCGAGCACTTCGAGCTTGACCCAGCGGGCGCCGGGATTCTCGATCCCCTCGAGCAGTTCTCGACCCAGGCGGGCGGTGCGCACCGCATCTTCGGCGGTGAAGCATCCTGCCGTGTTGGGCAGCAGCGTGTACCTGTCGGGATCGAGGAAGTCCATGATGTTCCGCCCGCCGGCGTCGATCATTCGCTCGCGCCGAACCGCCACCGTTACAACCTGGCAACCGGTCTCCGCCAGCGCGTCTCGCATCAGTTCGTAAGTTTCGTACTTGCCAGTACCTACCAGCAGGCGGCTTGTAAACTCAAAATCTCCAATTCGCATCGTGTCCTGACTCATCTTGATTTTCCTTGTTGAAACTCGGGCGACCTTATCCGCCGCCGACCAGCGTTACAATTTCCAGTTCGTCGTTGTCGACCAGTACCGTCCGGTCGAACGTCTTGCGCCTCACGATAACCGCGTTGCGCTCGACGGCGACACGTCGCGCGTCGAACTCCAGGGCCGCCAAAAGCCCCGCGACCGTCAGTCCTTCGTCGTGTTCGGTCCATTTACCGTTTATCTTGATTCGCACGGCGCCATTATGCGCTCGCGCCCGCAACGGGTCAAGGCACCCCCCCACAACTTGCCATAACGTAGTGCGGCGGAGATGGAAGTCGACAGTCGCCTGTTACTTTCCAGGTTGTCGGGGTGGAAGGTTCTACTCCCCTGCCGCCGGTACGGGGCGGAAGTCCGGCCGGTCCTTGCCGGCGGCTCCCTTGCAGCCCTTGTGCGTACCGTAGTAGGGGACGTTGGCGTCGACCCAGGTGACTATCCTGATAAATTCGTTGCGGGTGAGTTTCGATTTGCAGGGGGCCTTGCGAATCCGCGCGACCAGCCTGCTGCGATGCGAACCGAACGTCAGGGGTCTTTCGGCAGGAACATTGGCGCTTCCGAAACCACCGTTGAGGTGGGCGACGAGATCCTTGTCTATGAGGTTCATGTAGGCGCGGTTCCACAGACCGGTCAGCGTGCCTGAAAGGTCCAGGTCGCCCTTGGGCTTTTTACCGCTATGGCAGTCAATGCAGTGTTTGTCGAAAATCGGTTGAACGTCCGCTTCGTAGTGGATCAATCGCGGTCCGGTGTCGCCCGGTTGGTAGCACGACGTGTCGTCGTCCCCGTAGAGCAGCGCGCGGTTGCTCCGAACACCGCGCGATTCCCTGTCTCCGAGGTCATCTACTGATGTTGCGCAACGTAAAGATCGAGGAGCCTGCGGATCATCTTCTGGTATTGCGTGCGATGACGCTTCGCTTCCCTCTTGAAGAACTCGACGCTGGACTTGCTCAAGCCGATGGTCACCTTGATACGGTCTTCCTTGAAGACGAGTTGCTCCGGTGGAGGAAGCGAGTCGCGCAGGACCTTCACGTCCCCAATCGGGCCTTTAGTGTATTTGATTTTCTCTTTCATATATTCCTTTGCCTTTCCGCCAGTAACCGGCGCCGAAGATGCGAATCGTCGAGCCGCGGATTGTGAAGCGGACCGTCAGAACACCCATGCCGACCATGCCGAAGCAGAAGTATCGCTTCTCGTCTTGACTGTGCGAAACATCTTCCGCTATGACACGATCCGGATCGGCAAAGGCGTATTGTGCAAGCTCGAAAGGTACGCTGTGCTTCTCCTGGTTATCCCGGTCCTTCCCGAGATCCCATTCGAATCTCATCTCAGCCATGATGACAGTATATCCGACGAGTCCGATACAAGCAATACAAATATATGGCTAATAGTCTGGGGGCGCGATCTCTAGTACTCCGCTCAACTTCCGTCTT